>VFSW01012539.1_pt1 | contig 11829 bp, 12 predicted proteins | sample 5358111 | NCBI WGS metagenome assembly VFSW01 (sample SAMN11554181, study PRJNA540505) | mine drainage metagenome | isolation source: sediment from site ElyBrook_90M | place: USA: Ely Copper Mine, Vershire, VT | collected 2017 | reverse complement strand
CCTGAGGCGGAGGCACAGAGCAGGGCGCGAAGATTCTGCGGCAGGCTAGGATTGTGTCCGACGAACAGGACATCATCAAATTTTGAGAACTCATCCAGCAGCGCGTGAAACTCGCGCGCATTTCCTGTCGGAGACAGAGCTGGGCGTATTGTCAGTTGCTGTTCATAGCCCGTCTCCGTGCTCACCAGCGATGCGGTCTGGAGCGCGCGCTTCAGCGGACTGGAAACAACACAGTCGAATTGCACCTTTAAGGTATTCAACACGCCACCAAGCAGGAGGCACTGTTCTTTTCCCTCTTTGTCGAGAGGGCGTTTCTGGTCGAGTTCCGGGTTCAGACGTCGCTGTCCGGCATTGGCGTGGCGCAGTAGGTACAAATTCATAAATTCGGTATGCAATCTATTCTACGGCCTGCGTATAGGTGATTGCCAGAGTTCCGTGGTCAGCAATCCGCAGAGGAGGGTTTTCTGTTCGAGGCAAATGAAGCCATGTTGCGTCAGCGCATCAGCATGCGAAGGAAGTTTCTGGATACCAAGCTGGGTTAGCAAACCGAATGCAAGGTAGAGAGAGCGGACAAGAAATCGCGCAGGCAGGCGCATCCAGCCTTGCGCTGGAATAGAAAAATCGGAGATCAACCAGCGAGCATTCGGAGCCAGGCTGGGCTGAACGCGCTCGATGAGCGCGTGAATCTCCTCCAGCGTCAGACAATCCAGAAAAAAATGGGAGACAACGAGATCATATTCCCGCAGTTCTGGCGTAAAGTTGCGGATGTCGGCCCGTATGGTATGCACATTCTGCGCAGCCGTGGCACGAACGGAAACAGCACGCTGGCGCAATTCCTGCAACATTTGTGCGCTGACATCGACGGCATCAATTTCTATATGCGAGTTGGTTTGCAGGAGGCGCCGCGTAAATCGTCCGTCACCATCGCCCATGATTAGCGCGCGCTGCGCCGTGGCGCAGGCAGGTAGAAAATGATAACGACATTGCTCCAACGTGCGGCCAAAACTGGCATATTCCAGCCAGCGATAAGGTTTGGCAAGCCGGTCAAAGTTGGGGAAGGTGTTGGACATTTTTAATGAGTATGGTGAAGAGGATGCCCGGCCAGGTGCAGTGCGATGGCAATTACCACCAGCACACCGAGGATGGCGAGAACAGTATTAATTCGCATGGGCACTGCGGCGTTCACGCTTTGTAGTTGCAGTGTTGCGCTCCTCTCTTGCAGCTTGCGTTGCCCGTAGCTCGTCAACCCCCAGGGTTTGAATACCGAGAGTATTGTGATTGCCAGCAGCACCAGCATACCGCCAGCGGCATGAACAACAAGTTGCATTCTTGCAAAGTGAAAATCGGCATTTATAGATGATGTAAGCGAACCAGCAAGGTGGGCGGCATAGTCAATCAAAGACATCTTTTTCAGTAAGACAACGGTTGCAAAAATTGTCAGCAGCAGCTTCACCTGAACCCATGTGTGCCGAAACAATCCCCACGGAGTGCTCAGCGACTGGATGATCCCGCTCAGCAGCGCTGCAAAGGCCAACGGAACAATAACAAACTGAGCGATTCGCTCCATTGCCGGATAGGCGACATGAACCATCTGTACATCCTGGCTTCTTAACCCAGCGAGGGCAAGAGCAAGGAAGGCTGCGACAGCGCCGAGCCAGCCGACGGAGACAGTGATGTGCGCTGTGAGGATTGACTTGCGGAGGAATGGTGTCATGATTTGCGGCTCCGGGTTTTGGCGGGGTTGAAGGTTGCGGAGAGACTCTGCGCACGCAGCAAAGCTGCGTGCTGGTAGATACGATCCGTGCAGCCAACCAAAAACTTGGCAATCGCGGTGAGTTGATGATGATCAAACTGCTCCAGCAACGCGGCCACGTCCTCTCGTAGGGGTTCGAGTACATTCTGAATATGTGAAGACTTTCGTATCAGATAGAGAATCTGTTTCCGTCCGTCCTGTGGGTCTGGCTCTCGATGCAGGTATCCTGCACGCTCTAATCTCGCGACCACGCCAGTGATCGCACCACTGGTCAGGCCCGTGATTGCGCACAGATCACTGCCAGCCATTGCCCCACGATCCCGCAGTAAGTCGAGACATTTATGATCGGTTGGTCCTAGTCCCAGGCGCTCCGCGACTGCATGGTGAAAAAGCACCACAGCCGTACTGTGCTGACGCGCCAGCTTCCCGATGATCTCTTTAGATAGCGCAGGCTTGCGCTTTTTTGCAGACTTTATTGCAGATGTTTTCATGGTTAGTAACTCGCTTAGCATCTAAGCTATATTTATAGCTGTATTTTGTCAAATTTCTTGATTGTGACTTGATCCAGCGCAGTGTTTCTGTGGCGATATGTCTAGCGAACGAGGGCGATCCAGAGCAAAGGCGTCAGGAGCGCCAGATCTGCTGCAACGCGCAGTGTGCGGCGATGGATTTGATGGTGGTAATGATGGAGTAGCAGAAAGAAAACTCCGCTCAAGGAGCAGGCGGCAAGCAGGATACGAATGTTTAACGTGGGCGCCAACGCTGCCATGCACGCTGAGACGACAGCCAAGACAAGCGCGCAACCACGCAGACGAAGACCAATCCACGCGGTCAGCTTGTGTATTGGCTCAGCGCGACGACGGTCTTCCATGCTGTCGTCCTCCCAAGTTTGAATGGCAATACAGTTCCAACAGCAGATACAGGCGAAGCAAGTGATGGCTAAAAACATCCACACCTTATCTGCGTGTACACGCGACCACGTAGGAACGGCGGTAGCAATTGCAAACAGAACTCCAACGCTGATTTCCTTGGGCATCCACACGCGTTTGCTGGAGTATGTGCGCGTGCTCGAACCGTGAATCAACGCAAAGTAAATCAGGCCAATTATGGCCAGCAGCGTGTCATCCATGCGCACGCGTGCAGCAACACGTAGCAGAAGAAAGTACGCCAACGGAAGCGCAGTTGCAAAGAGCATGAGAAAAAACTTGCGGCGATGCCGCGCATAAAAGAAATGTCGCTCACGCAGTTCAATGGAGGATCTGGAACTGTAGCCATCCAGCAGACGATCAGCAATGTAAACACACCAGGTGCCCAGACCCAGTGTGACCAGAGAAAACCACGGCAAGGGACTTGCGAATGCGTGGGCAAAGGCCCATCCCCACACTACGGCTACGGTTGGCGCATCCAGACTGAGCAGATGCCACCAGAAAAGTGGAGAGCGCTGCGGCAGCTTCAGACTTTGGATCGACGAGATGGGCGCAAGCGTGGTGGACATGTTGAAAATATTTTACTGAGCGCCAGATGCAACGCTTACTGCGCAGGACGTAAACCTTGTGCAGACTGTGTGGTTGCAGTGGGCTGTACAGCCTCTGAGGCCTTCTTATGTTTCAAGACAGATTTTTTCTTTGGCGCTGTTTTAAGCCGTGCCGCGGGCAATACATTTTTTTCTGCGGGTGGGGGCACCGCTGCCTGATCCGGCAACTCGATCAGGGCCTTGCCCTCCGCCTGCCGAATAAAATACTCCTGCGCAGAAAATGACGCAGTAGCAGGGTTCAGCGCGTTTGTTGAGCGAACGTAGTGACCACTCGGCAGAAGCCAGCGGGTCTTTTTTTCGTCGGCAAGGTAGGCGCGGAAGATGTCCTCGCGGATACGTTGGCGGATTAGGGGATCAAGCACAGGAAAAACAACCTCGCAGCGTTCAAAAAAGTTCCGCTGCATCCAGTCTGCACTGCCGCAAAAGATTTCCTCATAGCCATCATTCTCAAAATAGAAGATGCGACTATGTTCTAAAAACTGTCCGACGATAGAGCGGACGCGGATATTTTCGCTGAGTCCCGGCACGCCCGGACGTAGCGCGCAGATGCCGCGAACAATCAGGTCGATGGAGACTCCTGCCTGCGAGGCCTGATACAAGGCTTCGATGATGCCCTGCTCCAGCAGGGCGTTCATCTTGGCCAGAATACGGGCGGGACGGCCATTGCGCGCGTGCTCCGCCTCTCGATGGATCAACCGAATAAATCCCTCTGCCAGGGTGAGTGGTGCCACCAGAAGAGGACGGTAGTCATCGGACTCCGAGTTTGCCGTTAAATAATTGAAGACGGAATGCACGGCAGAGGTAAGCACAGGGTTGGCCGTCAGCAGACTCATATCGGTGTAGACGCGGGCCATCTCCGCGTTGTAATTTCCCGTTCCCAGATGTGCGTAGCGGCGCACAACACCATCGGGATCGCGCCGCACCAGCAGCGCCATTTTGGAATGCGTTTTGATGCCGACAATGCCGTGGAAGACCTGCACGCCAGCATCCTCCAAGTCGCGTGACCAGCGGATGTTGGAGGCTTCGTCAAAGCGCGCCATCAGCTCAACAACCACGGTGACTTCTTTGCTCTGGGCTGCTTCGCGCAGCGCCTGAAAGATCGCCGAGTTGGCAGTAGTACGGTACAGCGTCTGCTTGATGGAGAGCACGTCAGGGTCCTCCGCAGCGGCCTGGAGCATACCGACGACAGCATCGTAGGAATCATAGGGATGATGTAGCAGAATGTCGCGCTTGCGTAGCTCATCAAACAGATTTGCAGATTGCCGATTCAGGCGCAGTTCGCGCGGCAGAAATGGCGGATACTTCAGATGCGCGGTGGGCGTTTTGGTGTAAAGATTCATCAGACGCGAAAGGTTGACTGGCCCGTCGGTGCGAAAGACCTGAAATTCTTCCAGCTCGAAGTTGGTGCGCAGACGCTCGACAATCTCCAGATCCGCATCCATTTCAATTTCCATGCGAACGGCATCACCCTTGCGGCGATTGTGCAACTCCGCGCGCACGCTTTCCAGCAGGCTGCGAGATTCTTCGCCTTGCAGGTAGAGATTGCTGTTGCGCGTGACGCGAAAGGCAGCGGTCGAGAGCACCTCATACCCGCGATAGAGCGCAGCGGCCTGCGATTCAATTAGGTCATGCAGAAAGATGTAGTTGTAGGTTCCAGCAGCCGAAGGAAGGGGAACCAGACGCGGTAGCGCGCGTGGCACAGTGATGACGCCCAGAATATGTCCTGCCGTGTTCTTTCGTTTGCGGCGTAGTAGCAGCGCCAGGCAGAGTGCTTTGTTGAGCACGCGCGGAAAGGGATGGCTGGGGTCAATAGTAATGGGTGTCAGCAGGGGATCGACTTCCTCCTGATAAAAGCGAAGCGCGTAGTCGCGTGCCGTCTCATCCAACTGCTGCCAGGAGAGTACATGGATGGCTGCCTGGGCCAGTGCAGGAATCAGAGATTTCTTCCAGCAGGCATACTGTTCTTCTACAAAGGTGTGTGTTTTTTCGGAGATGCGTTCAAGAATCTGCTGCGGCAACAGCCCATCGGGGCCGCGCTCGGCATAGCCATCTTCAATGCGCTGCAAAATACCCGCGACGCGAACCTCAAAAAATTCGTCCAGATTGCTGGCCGTAATTGCCAAAAATTTTACGCGTTCCAAGAGCGGATTCGTGGCGTCCTGCGCTTCTTCCAGCACGCGCCGGTTGAAGTCCAGCCATGATTCCTCACGATTGAAGTAGCGAATATCTGCGATGGTTGTCGATGCCGTCATACGGTCGGTTCGATCCTGTATAGATGTAGTGTCTCAAATCCTGCCACAAGCGTGTTGCAATTCGATGTATTTCCCTCTTTGGCCTTCAAGAGAGTTCTTCTGGAGTCAAAACGTATCTCCGAGCCGCCCAGCATCGTCTATGATTGAGAGAGCGAAGCTAAAAAACAATTTTGATTCTTTTTGCTTTGAGCAACATCTATATTGCAGCAACCAAAGTGCTTGCCTTGAACGATCTCATGACGACGAATCCGATGCAGACCGCACAACGAAGGCTCAGGCTAGTTACGATAACCTGTTTGTTGCCTGTACTCGGAGTTAACGCGCGAGCACAGGCAGCAACACAGACAGCCACGAGCGGAAGTTTTCAAGGCAGCGTAGTACAGCAGAAGGCCTCCGCGCAGGTTCTGGATCTTGGGCTGGACGATGCAATCCAGCGTGGCCTGCGGTACAACCTTGGGCTGATTCTGCAAACGAAAAGTGCGCAGAGTGCTGGCGGGCAGCGATTGCAGGAATTGCAATCCCTGTTGCCCTCGGTGACGGGTACCGCGCAGGATGTTGTGGCGCAGACCAACCTCCAGGCTGAAGGATTGCGCGGGCCGGGATTTCCTGCGGTGATTGGCCCCTACGGATATACGGATTTTCGCCTGACGCTGAATCAGGCACTCATCAATGTATCTTCCATTCAGAATTATCTGGCGGCGCGGCATAATTTTCAGGCTGCGCGGCTCTCCATGCAGGATGCGCGGGATATGGTCGTGGTGACAGTGGGCAATGCCTATCTCCTCTGTTTGGCCGATGCAGCGCGTGTGGCCAGCGTGCAGGCACAGGTGAACACGGCAGATATTTCGCTGAATCAGGCTGTCGAAAGCCATCAGGCTGGTGTGTCGCCACGTCTGGATGAACTGCGCGCGCGTGTGGACGATCAAACGCAACAGCAAGCTTTTATTGTTACGAAAAATCAGTATGCGAAGGACAAGATCGCATTGGCGCGTTCCATTGGGCTGTCGCTGGATCAACCTTTCGAGTTGACGGATATCGCTCCTTTTTCCGTGCTGGATCAGATGGACGTACAGCAGGCGATGCAGCAGGCTCTGGCGCATCGCAGCGACCTGAAGGCACTGCAGCAACAGGTGATTGCCGCCAAAAAATCCAAATCGGCGGCGACAATGGAGCGGCTGCCACAACTTAATTTTGAAATGGACTACGGCGAGATTGGCGTGAATCCGAATAACTCTTATGCCACGCTGAATCTGGATGGCCAGTTGACCGTTCCATTGCTGGAAGAGGGCAAGCTGCGCGGGGACGCTCGTATGGCCGATGCAGCGATGCAGCAGGCGCAGGCGCAGGAGAATAGTCTGGAAGGTCAGATTCGCGCCGATGTGCAGGACAGCATTTTAGATATTCAGGCCGCAGAGAAACTGGTCAACGTTGCCCAGAGCAATCTGGAACTGGCCAAGGAGACCCTGAGCGAAGCGCAGGAGCGCTTTAAGGCTGGAGTCTCCGACAATCTTGCTGTTTCGCAAGCACTGTCGTCCGTGGCGCAGGCCAATGACCAATATGTCAGCAGCCTGTACCAGCACAATCTGGCTAAACTTTCGTTGGCTCGCGCCCTGGGTTTGGCGCAAACGCAGTACAAGACAATCCTCGGAGGAAAGATACCGTGGCGGAATTGAAGACTGAAGAAACAGAATTGCAACAGGCAGCACCAGCCTTCCGCAAGCGATTCATTGCCTTTGGCGCGGTTACCTTGCTGGTGCTTGGCGCCGCGCTGTTCTGGTGGCACTCCACGTATTACGAGGATACAGACGACGCGCAGATTGATGGGCCGCTGGTACAGATCAGCGCGCGCATCAAGGGTCAGGTTGTGCAACTGAATGTTGAAGACAATCAGCGCGTGGAGAAGGATCAGGTGCTGGTGCAGATTGATCCACGGGATTTTCAGGCGAAACTGGATCAGGCAGAAGCCAGCCTGACCAGTGCCCAGGCCAGCTATGAAGCTGCGCTGGTGAATGTTCCCATCACCGACATCAACGCCAGTTCGCAACTACGCTCGGCAGGGGCAGATGTGCAAGGATCGCTGTCGGGCATCGCGCAATCAGAAAAGCAGTTAGACGCAGCACAGGCTGAGGTGATGGTTGCCGAGGCCAACAACACTAAGGCGCAGCTTGATTTGCAGCGGTACACGCCGCTGGTGCAGCGGGATGTGATCTCCAAGCTACAATTTGACTCGACCGTGGCGGCAGCAGCGGGCAGCAAGGCACAACTGGAAGCGGCACAGGCCAATCTGATGGCCGCCAAACAGGCCGTGCGTCAGGCCAATGAGCGACTGGCCGAGGCGCAGGCGAGCTACAGCAACGCGCAGACTGGTCCAAAACAAGTGGCCGCGCAGAAGGCTAAGGCCGATCAGGCAGCAGCACAGGTACAGCAGGCGCAAGCTGCTGTTGAGCAGGCACGGCTGAATCTGAGCTACACGACCATCACAGCACCAGAAGCGGGCATCGTGAATAACAAGACGGTTGAAATTGGGCAAAATGTCAGCGACGGACAGACGCTGATGACCTTGATTCCGCTGGAGGATGTTTGGGTTACGGCAAACTTTAAAGAAACGCAGTTGACGCACATGCGCGCCGGTCAGCCGGTCATGATCGCAGTCGATGCGTATGGCGGTCGCGAGTACCACGGAAAGATTACGCAGATTGGTGGCGCGACCGGTTCCATGCTCAGCTTGTTTCCGCCAGAGAATGCGACCGGGAATTATGTCAAGGTTGTCCAGCGCATTCCTGTACGCATCGACTTTACGAATCCTGACGAGAACAAGGATCATTTGCTGCGTCCTGGCATGTCGGTGACGCCAACCGTGAAGGTGAAAAACTAGAGATTGTAATTTTCTGAAACGGTGAGTGCTCAGATAGTTACCCAAAGTGTGGGTGCTATCTGGCACAATAGCTATGGCGAAACTCCGTTCCTGCACATGCGCGGAATCGAATGGCACGACATCAACGACCTTCGCAAGGCTCCAGCGAAAGCGGCAGCGTCGCGGGACGCTTTAGCTTGGCATGAAATTGGCCGAAGGCAGAACCTCTATGAACGTCTTGAGGTTTCTCGTCGCGCTAGCCCCGCTGCCATTAAACGCGCCTATCGCGCACTCATTGAGACCTATCATCCTGACCGGCAGCCAGAGCATTTGCGTGTCTGGGCCGAGGAAGTTTCCAAACAACTCAACGAAGCCTACTACATGCTAAGGGATGCAGAAAGGCGCGCGGCCTACGACCAGCACAGTTCCATCTGAGGAGCTTCTGCGTTTTCGCGATCTCACTTCTGTCGAAGAGATGAGCGCAGATCGCTACGCTCGCCAGAGGCTGATTCCCGGCTGGGATCAGAAGAGAATTTCCGCTGCACGCGTTTTGGTAGCGGGTGCGGGCGCGCTGGGCAACGAAGCAATTAAAAATCTGTCGCTGCTGGGCGTGGGGCAAATCCTGATTGTGGACTTTGATTTCGTCGAAGCCAGCAATCTTTCGCGGTGCGTACTCTTTCGCGCAGAGGATATTGGCAAGTCAAAGGCGCAGGCTGCTGCTCGTGCTGTTACTGCGTTAAATCCCGACGTGGAGGTTGCGGCGCTGGAGGGCGATATTGGCTGCGATCTGGGCGAAGGTGAGCTGCGCGAGTACGATCTAGTGCTCGGCTGTCTGGATAGCATTGCAGCACGGTGGGCGCTCAACCGTCTCTGTCGCAGCGCAGGGATTCCCTGGCTCAACGCAGGCATCGGCACGACAATGGGGCAAGTCAGTCTGCACGATCCGCTTCGTGGCGCGTGTTACGAATGCACCATGACGCGCAGCATGTGGCATCGTATGAATCAGCGACGTTCCTGTTTATTGGTTGGCAATCCTGTGCAACAGGAGGCCACACCTGCCACGGCAATCCTTGCGTCGATTACGGCGGCGTTGCAAGTACAGCAAGCTGTTGGCTGGCTGCATCGTAATGCAGCGAACGCGCAGCCGGGGTTACAGCCGGGCCTAGAACCGGGCCAGATGCTCGTCGTCAACACAGAGCCGCAGGAGATGAGCGTGGTTCCTTTAACGCTCAATCCAACCTGCGCCGCGCATGGGATGGATGCAGACACAACGTCCGCATCGGTTCAGATTTCCGCATCGCCAGAAATGTTGACTGTGGAAGAAATGCTGGCTGTCGTGCCCGGTGCAACGAGCTGGATTTTAGAATTCGACATCGTGACAGAACTGGAATGTACCGCCTGCGGTGTTGAGTCTGTGCTGCTGCCCCTGCGACAATTGCGTCTGCCGAGACTGACGTGTCCGCAGTGTGGAAACCTGCGCGTGCCGCATCTGACACAGGAAATTTTGCGCAACACGCCGCTGGCACGGGCCACGCTTCAGCAATTTGGCGTTCCCCATCAGGCGATGTTGAAGATTCGTACGGAGCAGGGAATGCAGCGGGTCGAGCTTCTGCAGCCTCGTCCAGATAAATATGTTTCAAAAGAAACAAGTTTTTGATGCAGCGGGAGCACGATACTATGCCCAACGTTTCCATTTTTCTTTCGATGTACGATCGCAGCCGTCGCGCGGAGGTAACGCTGCCCGACTCCATCACCATTGGGGAGTTAATGCAGCAATGCCAGAAGCGCTGGTCGCTTCCAGAAGACTCGTTTGTAGTTCGCGATGTACGCCGCAATCGTCTGCTGCTGGAGCAAGAAACTATTACAGACGCGGCGATTGAGAACGGATCAGAGCTGCAAATTTTTCCTCTGGTCGAAGGCGGCAGCCAGTGAGTACGCTGCGCGAGCGCCGTTTGCTGCATGACCAGATGTCGCTCCAGCGACTTGTTCGGGAGACGCAGGGGCGGATTGAAATTGAAAAGGTAGAGGGCGATCCGGCAAGCCTGTACATTCTTGCGTTTCATTGCCGGAGCATTGCCACGGTACTGAGCGGAGAGCCAACCTATACCAGGCTACCGCGAGTGCGGATTCAGTTTCCTGCGCACTATCCTGCGGAGCCACCGCAGGCCATTATGCTTTCGCCTATTTTTCATCCGCATGTGTGGCCCAATCGCACGCTCTGCCTGGGTAAGTGGAGTCCAGCAGAAAAGCTGGACAGTCTTGTTCTACGCATCGCGTCGATTCTTGTGTTTGATCCCGCACAGTTCAACTGGAAGAGCGTGGCCAACCATGAGGCTGCCGTGTGGGCGCAGCATCATCCGAAATTATTTCCGCTGGATGATCTGTTTGTTCCGGTGCCAGAGGTGCGTGTTGGAAATCCTGTAACCTGGCGCGAAGACAAGGCGACGCATGGTTGAGGCCAAAGCAGGGCAGTCCAATAAAGGTTCCTGGGTGTGGAATGATCTCCACGCAGCGGATGTTTTGCTGTCTCGCCCGCTGCAGGATTGCCTGGGGAGCACGCCACTTGCCACGGATCAACTTCCACCTTTCGTGTTAGTGCTTCCAGAGCGGCTCAAGGAGCAGATGATCGAGCACGCTGGCCGCTGGATTACGCATGAGCAGGCCGGAATTCTGCTGGGCCGCGCCTATCGCGATCCCGGAGGGGTTGTGTATACCGTTCTTACCGCAGCGGTGCCCGTGGATGACACTGAGGCCGGTATCGCGCAGGTCAAACTGCGGGCCTCATCCTGGCCGTCGATCTGGAAGGAACTGCTGCAAGATCAGGAGCAGGAGATTGTGGGCTGGTATCACTCACATCCCGGCTATGGAATTTATATGTCCACGACCGACCAGAATACGCAGAACAATTATTTCTCCGCGCAATGGCAGATTGCCGTGATTGTTGATCCGGTTCGCAGGGAGTTTGGCGTTTTTGCTGGCAATAACACGGACCCGCTGCCAGATTCCGCCGTTCTTTGCATTTAGGTCGTAGAAATTTCAGATTGTTTTTCTATGCGAGGCTGAATCCTGCGCGGCTCGACGATGTTCGAGCTGCCGCAATGCACGCATTTTCCCGCAAGATTCCCCCGCAGCCACTCCCAGCTTTCGCGATGGTAGCCAATGCCGCATCGACAGACCCAAATCTCTTCGCCAGCGGTGAAGGGAGTTCCGTCAATGGGGTCAGCATACAGGTCAGACAGTGCGCCCTCTTCACGAAAATATAAAGCTTGTTGTTGTTGTGGCGGAGGTGTTGTATTGGGAGGAGAAATTGTTTCGGGTGACAAAACCTCGTCTGGCCACGGCTGTGGCGATGGAGCAATGACCTGCTGCGCCTCGGGAAGAAGAGAATTTTTGTCAGCGCCAGCGTTGGCCAGCGAATCGAAGTGGGCATTTCGGT
>VFSW01012538.1_pt1 | contig 11830 bp, 15 predicted proteins | sample 5358111 | NCBI WGS metagenome assembly VFSW01 (sample SAMN11554181, study PRJNA540505) | mine drainage metagenome | isolation source: sediment from site ElyBrook_90M | place: USA: Ely Copper Mine, Vershire, VT | collected 2017 | reverse complement strand
TGTCTCCGATAGACGAGATCATCTTCATTCTGGTATTGGAGATATCGTCGTTTGCCATAGGATGGAAATTGACCGAGAAGATGCGCGGGCGCATCTTTGTGAAGATTCTAACCTACGGAGTTGCAGTCGCCTTTGTGATCAGCTACATCCTGGAACCAAAGAATTCGTTCGGATTCGCGGGTAACCTGCTGCTCATAATGGGCTTGCAGGTTGTCGGTTATGTAATTGCATTTGTGTTTGTCTGATGGTTCTGAATATTTTCCCTAGGCAGGAAGACGTCTTAAACGCGTTCATCGAAGCACAGGAATGCGGTGAAGTCAAGATATATGATGACCCACAAAACTATCCAAAATCAATCATGGTCTTTGCCAAAAGACAGTCTCAGATTGAATCAGCTCTTCGCTTGGTCCCTGGAGAATGGGGAAAGAAAAAGATCAAGAAGCTGAAGTCGGGTCAGAATCTGGTGGTGCGGTTCCAGATTCTTGAGGAGCTAGTTTAGGTCTACCAAACTTCCTTACATTTTTTATCAACCGTCGAGCTTCCATATAATCAGAAATTCCCAACCTGCTCATGACAGTCTTGGGTCGAAGCTTGGCATCGAACTGTAGCATTTCAAAGACAATTCCGCCCTCCCTGTTTAGTGAAAGTAATCCACTCTTTTCACACCTCAGATGATTTAGATTCTTACATACATGTTGATCATATCCAAGTGGTAGATTTCCAATATGGTGCTCCTGATCTCTGGCGCGATCTAATCCATCTTGCGTCCTCTGGGAAGTGAGCTCCCTCTCCCTCTCAGCTGCCCAGGCAAATATCGTGATGAAAAGCTGGCGCATAGAACGGTCGGTGACTTGTAGGAAGACTTCTTTCGGGGATGTGCTTATGATCGGCCACTTCGATTCTAGCAGCTTAATGGCATCAAGCATCTCCCAGAAGTTCCTACCTAGCCTAGATACTTCGTACACCAACACATTGGAAGGATGACCTCCTTCTTTCTCCCAAGATTGGAGGGACTCTATCATATCTTTGAATCCCTCTCTTTCCATGGGTGGCATCTTGCCGCTGACGGCTTTGTCAACGAACCATCCATATTCTGGGATGTTGACCCCATGGTTTTTTGCATAGTTTACTATCTGCAATCGCTGATTCTCTTCGTCCTGTTTCCTGGTAGATACTCGGAGGTAGGCGAAAGCGATTGGAACCTGGATCACAGAAAACTCGCTCCGTAAATTTTACTCAAACGTTCGTTTAAGAACAAAAACAAGAAGGATGAGCGAGGATAATGTCGCCAAACTTTACCCATGGTATAGAGGCGGCGGAGCTGGGTGTACAGCAACAACATCTACGCTCCGCATTTGCAGGATCCTGACTTGTGGTCAGACACATGACGTATGACAGTTCCTCTATTCATACCAAGCTTGGACGCGACGTGACTTTCATTCGGATCCTGTTCATACTCTGCCATGATTTTACGATGATTCTCCATGTATTCGTCAGATCGAGATTTCTCCTTCTTTTCGGTCGATTTCTTCTCATTGATGACTATTCCAATTCCCATGTTTGTAAGCATGGCTTCGCCTCTCTTTACGTGCCAATCGAAAGGGTCACAATCTCCATAGAAGATGTCGTCAGAGTCTGTGTACACTATGAAGTCCTTCAGTGGCATCCTCCTTGCCCATTTCCATCTAACAAATTTGAAAACATACTCGAGTTCCGGAGGAACTTTGATTCTTCCAAGGCGCTTTATTACCACGTAATCCGCGAGTTCCCTTACGTGGTTCACGATCGACATGGGTCTCAAACTGTCTATCGCCAATCCTCCTCCATTGTGTTCCGCTTGGGCGTTGATTCTGATGAAGTCTTGCTCCGCGGCGGTGCGGTCCTTCAACCCGGCTCCTATCCAACGGCTGTTCAGGAGCTCCATGGATTCTCTCACACCTACCATGGCTGTCTTTTTCCAACCTATTCTAGCGCGTGTGGTGAAGAGATCTATTATCCTGGAAAGCGTATGATACATTTCATTACGGTTGGAGAAAAACGCAGGGACCACAATAATCAATTGATATGCATCAATTGTCTTGACATCGAAGTCGCTAACATGCATCCAGCTCACAGTAGGATACCTAGTCGAATCAAAAACCAAATCCACACTGTCGCCACAGACGAATAGCGTTTTGAACGCAAATCCAATCATTCTTAACCATCCAAGTGCTTCATTGTCGTCGCTGGAAAAAAGATCAAGAGCGACACCTCCTAAACACATCACCTGGAGAAGAATAATTTCAATGATAGTGGATTTACCGCTTTTCTTCTTTCCAAACGTCCACCAGGTCTTGGGATCATTGAAGTCTAGGACATCTGCTAGTGCTCTGCGATAGTGCTACTTGTTTATGCTGAGCGAAGGATATTTGGGATGCCAGGATGGAAACCTGGGTGGATTGAGCCAATCTTTTATTCTGATTCCATTGTAGTCATGCATCAATTCCTCCATCTGTCGTTGATGAGGACTGACGATCAATTGGTCAGAGGTTTTTTTATTCTCCGTCAAAGAGATGTGCTCCACCCGCACCGGTAGGCATCATCATCTGCTGCTTCATGATGTTGACATACTGCGGTGTGATTTCCTCTTCACCGTATGAAATCTCGACAAGTAATATCCCCCTCAAGATCAAGTGAAGCTCGCAGAGCACAGCTACCTTCTGCTCGACCTCTTCTTCCGATGGAAGGTTAAAGTCGTAAGAGGGCTGAGACCTTCTCCACTCGAGCCACCTTCTTCCTATTCCAGCCCAGAGGTTTGCAACCAATCTTCCCCAGACGCTCAAAAGTTGCCGCGCGTTTTCATTCGTCCTGGGTTTCAGGAAAGGAGCATTCACGTCGACCAGGTGAAGCAAGGCCTCCATCCTGGTATCAATAGTCCTAGTTCCATCTCGCACTATCAGGAGAAGAATAGAGTTTGCTTCCATCCGGTTTGCAAGCAGAATGTTTTTCGAAATGTCAGAGTAGAGCTTCTTTTCCAGGTTCTCCTGAATTTCCTGGAGGGATTTCTTCCAGGGATTGATTCTTTCAAGAAGCGAGGTCTCGCTCAAGATTCTTCCTTCTTCTCCTTTCTTCTTATCGTGAGGAACACCGAGGAAACTATGACCAATCCTACAGCGAACAATCCAATCAGGAAAGCATACTGCTGTCTCGGATTCGATAGATATGCTTCTACAGAGTGCAAGTCAGCTGGCTGCAGGAACTCTACCAGAAATGTCACCGAAACCCCGAGAACTACCACTGCAAAGATAATCAGCGGAATGTGCTTTCCGATCTGCGCCCGCAAAGACGTGCTGTTTACCTTCTTTGATAGACGATCAAAACTATCTTCCATAGCACCCAAGTGAGATATCCTTTCGTTCGAATAACCGTTGACATCCCACTGCGAACTTAATGTTCCCGCAGCGTATTCGTAGGTGTTCCTGTTGAGGAGGTTCTGTCTGACCTGTTCCCTTAAAGCTCTATCATAGTGTCGCTCCTTTGTTTCGTAGAGGCTCCTCTGTTGCGGGGAATCGAACAATACTATTGGTTTTTTGTCTAATCCTGCAGCTTTTGCGAAGGCATTTGTCGCAGAAAGGTCATTTGCGTTGTTTCCACCATCGGTCAATGCCATGTTTTTTTGAACCATTTCTGCAAGAGAATCGATTTTGCGTTCGACGGAACTTATTTTCCTTGCCTGATCTTTCAGATCAAGGGCATCCGCAACGTTCTGCGCGTGGTCTTTATCTGACAATTATTTCTTGCTCCATTCTGTGCTTGACAGTCATCGCGTATTCCATCACTGCGCGGTTTAGTTCCTCTACCAATTGCTGTTCGTGTCCGGGCTTTGACCTGATTATCATCTTCCTTGATTTCCAGAATAGCTTGACTGCCTCGCTCACTAGCTTCTGGTCCGCTCCCACGGAGAAGAGAACTTCAAATGCGGGCGCTGTCTTTTGCACGCCGTCGATATCGAGGAATGTTTCTACTCCTACGGGGTCCACAAAAAGAGTATCCATCCCCGGGTGTCCGACAGGCATATTGTCCATGGTTCCGTAACCCTCATGGGGCTTTGTTCTTTCTTGCCAGGTGCCCGAATACTGAAGAATGACGTCCATGCAGTCCGTGAGATTCTCTTCACCGAGAAACGTTTGCGAAAAGTCCATCGGTTTTGTCAAACGAATGACTTTGTGATACCTGTCTTCAGCTCCTCCTTCAATTGGAACTTCTTCCGTCATCATAGACTCTTTGAACCAGAGGTTTGGATTATCGGGTGATTCTCCGTAGATCAATTCCAAGAGTCTGTCTCCCCTCGCTTCGTAGGAGACTGTGATGGTCATCAATCCTATCACCAGCGCGAGGACTATCACCGAAGACAGCGCGACAGGAAACTGGTAGGGTCCGGGGAGGCTCTTGGATCCAATCATCACCAAGACGACCAGGATAAGACCGAAGACCAGGTAGATGAAATTCCTGGAATGATCCCAGTAGAGTTTGAATGTAGTGCTCATATTTCATCAAGCCTGGATGGGCTCTGTTGTGGAGAGAAGGACGGAGGCCTTCTTCTTGAAATCATTCAACTGCTGCTCTGCCAGGGATGCTCTCTTTTCTGCATCAGACAACGCAGCTTGATATTTTTCTAGAGCATCTTGCATCGAGTCAGCACGCTTACCAAGTTCTTCGACCTTCTTTTGCAGTGCATCAGTTTCCGCGATGGAAGGTCTCGAGCCCGGACCGTTGCCCATCGTCGGTCGAAATATCGGTGCGGGATTCCCGATTCCCAGTTCTACTTTTCCCAGCGCTTCATCGCGCACCTTTAACGAGCTCTTGCGATTCATGACCCCCATCCCTGGAAGGTCCGGTATCTCGTCAAGGCGTGGGGCAGTGCCGTCCTGAGGAACTTCGCTGGGTTGAAGTTTTGGAGGTTCCCTTTTCCCCCTGGAAATTGCAAATCCCATAATGCCGAATTCTATGGAGAAGATCAGAATCAAATTCCGCAGCGCGAGTTTTTCCGTCTCTGCCATCAGAAGATTCAGTGCTATCGGGAGACCATACCAGCATACAAGAAATACTACAAAGCCCGCGGTCATTGCGATGTAGGTGCGAAAGGTCGGCATCTGTTAATAGCTCTCCAATTTTTTTTTCTGTTCTTCTTTTATTCCATTGTAACTGGTCCAAAATATGACTGCGACGAATTGATTAAGTGCAAATAGTGAAAGAACAATTTGATAGGGATAAATCAACGACTTTGAGATAACAAGTAGAATCAATAAAAGACCAAATGAAGCAACGGTCGTTTTGAATTTGTAGATGTGGGTCCTCATCTCCTAATCATCTCGTTTTGAATAATAGCACAAACGCAGAGGAAACATATCATCGGTCAAAGTCTTTTCCACAATAGCGTTAAACTGCTCGCGGTTCTGGATCCAGATAGAACCTTCGTGGCTCATGTCGGGGACGTAGTCATTTCTCTCAGGAACGGTTACGCGACCGTCCGAGGTTATGTGGTGAAATTCTTCCCTCAGATCTCCCTGACCGAGTTTCAGCAAGCTTGCGATGTACTGGTCACTTGTGAAATACCAAAGCTTCTCCCTGAACGTGGTCATCGGTTTTTCTATCAAATCAACGGTCGGTGTAGTTACTCGACTTGGCATGTGGTTAATCCACAGCGACCGACTGCAGTATTTGAAGTCTAGTGATTTTATATTCTGTTTGCCTAACTTTTGGGCTTCATGGCAAGAAAAAGTTCCCACTATGCAATGGGAGTTATTGTAATCTTGATCGTAGCAATCGGAGGGCTAGGATACCTCTACTACGGAACAAGCGTCATCGGCGGCAAATCTCACACGCTGAACGTTCAGACGCAGATCACAACGCAAACAGTGACGAGCGTAACCGGAAACGCTGCGACCTCATCGCCCGATACTCTGGCGATAACGGTTGATGACCCAGGGATTTCCTCGCCGATAGGCAGCGCAGTTGTTACAATTTATCCTGCGGCTGGGACGCCCATAGTGGGCTCTCCGGGGCAGTCGTATAACGGCTTGACTGCGAGCGAATCCGGAACTGCTGGTTCTTCATCTGGAACTTACACAACGTCGAAGGCATACTATGGTGGCTCGACTCTGGTGGTTGAAGTTCACAAAGCAAACTACGTCACAGAATTCTGGCAGATCACAGCACCGACGGTTACCGGATGCCAGGGAGTTTGCTCCACTGCAGCGCCCCTGAGCTTGAACATGCTCAACGGTCCAACCATGACGATTAAACTCGCTGACCAGAGCGGCAACTTCTTCACGTCAAACTCGACCAAGCCAATCAGTGGAGTCGTCTCCAAGAGCACCGAGACCGATGCACAACTGGCGGGATACGGAGTCTACAACTTTACCACAATGTCAACTACATCACAGACCTTCACAGTCTACATCTATAACACTGCGGTCAACACCGGATGGGCTTCGACGTGGGACCCGATCAATAAGATCATGCAGCACATGGTTCTCCAGATCGAGAACTCTAACGGCACCGCAAGCGTCTCCAGTCTTCCGACTTTCATATGCCCAGCCTACACCGGAGTAGCGCCTTCAAGTTTCACGTCTGAGGACGGATGCCTTGGTTCGAGAACTGTCGGCACTGCCCAATACTGGGGAATCGTGCAGAATGACGGTTACGTCGCGTCATCTGCCACGGCAATCGCTGGAGGTGTCACACAATTCAAAGTCGGCAGCACCATAGTCGCAGGATCCGGCGAACAGAGCTATTCGTTCACAGTTTCCAAGGGTTCACTTACAGCGGGAAAAGCTCAGGAATTCCAGCTGCAGCTTGAGCAGAACGCGTCAGAGTCCTACTTTGTGACCAACGGAAACTACGGACCCAACGCTGCGACAATCGGCAGCGCATTCACCTTCTGGGTAGCTGCGTAGAATAGAGAGACTACGGTCTCTCTATGCCTTTCCTTTTTTTCTCTACTACTACCGGGTGAGAACACAAATTGAAGCATCACAGCAAAACAATACTGTCCGTAGTCGCTGGCGGCTTGATATTCATCGGGCTCTTCATGGTTCCCAACTACCTGGTGATAGTCAAAGGTGCGACGATCACTTTCGCTGCAAATGATTGCAATGATGCCGGTCCCCCCGATGTTTCAGTTGAAAATCCTCCATGCTCGGGCTTTACTTCCGGCACCGGCTGCTCCCAGACCGCTCCCTGCACTTTTGCCATCGGCACGGTAGTCTCTATCGGAGATATTGTGATCTCCCAATACACGGACCTGCCCGGATGCTCGGGCACTCCTTCGACCGGTCCGATATCCGTCGTGTTTGAAGATTACACCGGCGCCAAGATTTCCATGAAGTTCTCCACCTGCTTTGCGAATACTCCTTCCAGCGGTCTCTATGAGAACATCTTCACAGGTTCCTGGACGGTCCCCCAAAATACGAAGACTGGTGCCCAGGCAGTGAACTTTACTTCCACCGACACTTCTAATGGTCAAACTGCGAACGCAATAGCTTACGTTTCAGCTACCGCATCCATTGCGGCAAATTGCTTGGTGAATGGAGTTGCCCTAACTCCGACGAGCAGCATCACCGTGAACAATCCTGCTCTGTCTTTCTCCTGCACTCCCACCACTGGCTCGCAGTATGTGAGTGGAGTCACCATACAAATCACAAATTCAACTTCGACTCTGGTCAGCACTCCGATGACTTTGAGCTCAGGAGCCTATACCTATTCCTACACTTTGCCCCGTCCGGGAGTCTACACAGTCACCGGCACCGCACAACTTAGCTGCACCAACTGCCAACCTGTCACGATAATGTCTGTGATTGCTCCATTTGGAAGCAGTCCCCTTCCTGTGAATTATGACAACAGCATCCTGGGTCTTGCAATGATTCTCTCCGGCGCATCGATTCTCGCCATACAGAGTAAACCAAGGAAGCACTAGATCATGGCAAGAAAAGCGCACTCCGGTTTCCTCGTGGTGGGATTGATAGTCGCAATCATCGGCGGCTTTATCGCTGCAGGATATCTTCCGGTGTTCCCTCAATCTATCGTCGGTGCTCCTTCAGAGATCATCACGCAGATTTACACTTCCGCTTCGACCGTCCAGGCAGGGCAATACTTCGGGGTCGTCGGATATCTCCAGTATCGAGAGGGAGGTCAGGTGGTGAGCGCACAGGGAGAACAGGTTACGGTTTCGATTAACGGCACCACGATCAGCGGTGTCACGACCGCGGCATTGGATAGCTCCTGGAGCATCAGCATTCCGGCGCCTTCTACAGCAGGCCTCTACACCGTTTTTGCATACGCTTGCGATTCTCCAGGGTTTTACTACTGCAGCGGAATGGGGACAACTATCAACGTCACTTCTACCGCGGTCGCGGCTTATTCCGTTACATTCCAGGTGACACAGTCCAGCGTTCTAGTTCCAAACGCGGTGATTGAGCTAATACTCGGAGGTCACATTGTAGGAGAGCAAACGACTGATGCGAGCGGTACGACCACTTTCAACAATCTTGCCGCAGGTCAATACTCCTATTCCGTCTTCCCCAACGGAGGAAACGCAGCTCCTGGAAGCGGAATATTCAGTGAGCCCGGAGCGACTTTGGTTTCTGTCAATCTTCAGACAGTGACCACACAGCAGACCACAACAACTCAACAGACCACAACGACTTCCCACATTGTTAGCGGTCCTCCTCCGAATTTCGGCAAAGTCGAAAACATGGGCTTTGGAATCGGAGTGGTCTTTCTCGGAATTGGAATAATCGCATTTGGTGCAAGGAGGAGGTGAAGACAGCAATTATGGCAAACAAAAAGGGCAAGTCGCAAGTTCTTGTCACCCTGGCTCTACTCGTCTTAGGATTCACATTATTCGAAGTCTTCAACCTCTATGGCGTCCTTCTAGCGATAATCGTCGCAACGGTGATGATGATCGCAAAGAAGGGACTACTCGCAGCGTCAATTTTCCTGGTCGCACTATCTATTCTGGTTTCAATGTTCTCGACTCTCCTGCAGCAGCTAGTTTCATCGACCCATGTAATCAACCTGGCTTCCCTGGAAGCGCAGTTCAGCATGAGGTTGGTGGAATCTCTCGCAATTGGTCTAGTCGTACTATTCCTGCTCTACATGGCATTCGGCGAAGTCACCGTGGCGCAGGTCAGGGCAAAGGTCCGGGCGATCTAAGTGAATGCAAAGAAATCGAGACTTTACTTCAAGGCAACTGTGGGGCTCGTCTTGGTGATGGCCACAGTTGTCTTGGTCATTCTCTACGGTCCATCGTTTTCAAAGCAGAGCACCATAGGAGGCAACCTGTTCCAGGGTCAGCAGACCGGAGTCGTCGGGATCCAGATAGCTTGAAGCACGACGTTTCCCCTGGGTTATTCAGTCTCTCAGTCACAGTGTTTCCAGGCGGAGAATGACGGTTACGTCGGAACTGCTTATCCCGCAACATGCACTTTTTCCTGGCCGTCGACAGCTAGCGCGAGCCCAGAATTCCAGATCGTTGCAAATCTCCCTACGCTCTACAACGATATTGTGGACGTCTCGTATTCAGTCGGTAACCTTGTCGCGCTTTGTTCTGCAGACTCCTTGATCTCGAATAGTCAAACTTCGTGTGCTTCCGTGACCTACGGAAATACTACCGGATACATCGTTCCCTACCAAGCCTCGGTCGACATAACGGTTAACCAAAACTCCGAGCCTCACATTGTGGCGCAGAATCTTGAAATTGTGAACGGCATCAGCACATTTCTCTGGAACAACATTCCCTCTGGATACCAGAGCGTAAACCAGAGCACACTTTACGCCGTAGTTTCAGGTTGCGAAATTGGAAACGGCGGATCCAGTCAGTCGTCTTGCTCGAGTGCTGGAAGCGTAAACAACGCAAACATTCAACCCGACACAGTAGGATCCCAGGTCTCGCTGTTCTATGACCAGAATCTGCAGCATGAATTAGGCACAACTTGCCCGTCCGGCAATTGTCTTCCTAGTTCAGGAAATCCTTTTCCATCAACCTACATGACTTCGCAGCCTGTTTACTTTGGAATAACACTTTCAAGCTTTGGAGCTTACGGCTGCGGAATAGGTCTTCTCTCTACATGCTGGCCGTCGATTCATCTTACGCTCACGGTTTACACTTTTCTTGTCGGTAGCTACCTCCAGAATTCTGTAAATCCCAATACTATCACACAACAGGGGCTTCCAGGAGGAAACAACCAGGCAGGAAATCCATTGAACACTCTCTTCAAGCGGCTCTCCAATCCCTTGAACCTGGGCACTTTGCTAACTATGTTGGTCGTGATTGGAATCATTGTTGTCCTGGTAGTTCTAGGACCTACCATACTTTCAGCCTACGGCATTCTCAGGAGACCAAGAGTCTAAAATGAGCTTCAGTTGGATGAGAAAGAATCTCAGGGGAACCCAGCTAATCCGTCTGGATCCAATCGCAAAGGGATTCATGATCTTCGGCGTCTTCCTGTTCTTTTTGATCTTCATCTTTGCTCTGGACTACCTGGATATCTTTCTCGCACTCGCTGCGCTAGGATGGCTCACCATGATAATCATGGGCTACTTCCTGAGCAGGTTCCTGAAAACGCCTAAAGCGATCGGAGACAAGAGAGCCTACGGGATGATCGGTGTCTTTGTCATGATTGCGCTCCTGGCATTCATCGCTCTAGACACCTGGGCTCCGAGGATAATTCCGGTGTCACTCTCTACAATCCCTGGAAGTAACGTCTTGACAATCACAGTTCTAAGTGTGATACTCGCGGGAATCGCTGAAGAAGTTCTCTTCCGCTTTGGAGCGACAAACGTCTTCGCTGTTTTGGGAAAGAGCGTCTACTCAGCCATAGTCGCCTCGGGTGCATTCTTCGCAATCTACCACATTGCGGTGTATCCCAATCTATCGACGCTCGTCATAGTAGGAGCATCCGGTTCTATTCTCGCGCTAGTAGATTTCTTGACGCAAAGACTCTCTACAAGTATCATCGCGCATACCTCCAATAATTTATTGGCAGTTGCATATTCTGTTTTTGTCGTTCACAATTTGAACTTGATCGCCCCTGCCGCGATCATCGCTGCACATGGAGCAGGTTTCTAGGTTGCGAGTAGTGAATTGGTAGAATGAAAGTCGCTGTAGCAATAATAGGACTGTTCGTAATTCTGTTTGGACTGTACACCGGGATAGGAACCGTTCCTCTCGCAACAGTTTCAACTCCAGGTCTAGCGATTGATGGCTCTGTTCTAGTTCAGGATGCCACAGGAACAAGTGTATCGGGTTCTATTACAACGTCAAATTCAAACGATGTAATAATGCTCTATGTAACCTATAGAGCAGGCGACCAGACCATTGCCGTTTCCAGTGTTTCAGGTGGAGGACTAACTTGGACCTTTCGCGGAGCGAGTGGATATGTAAGTGTGGTAGCACCGAATTATCAACGAGTTGAAGAATGGTATGCAATCGCTTCTTCACCACTATCCGCGCAGTCAATCAACGTCACGCTCAACCAGTCCAGTCAGGATACTCATCTTATCATTTTTGGAGTTTCAGGTGCAGATACTTCTTCTCCATTTCAGAGCGGTGGCCCTATAATTGGCACTGAAGGAGCAAAGAACGCTAACACTTTTTCCGTGAGTGTAACTACAACCAGTGCAAATGAGATGGTTGTGGGCGGAATAATGTGGGTTGTAAATTACCCACTTACTCTAGATTCTGGATTGACACTAATCCAAGGAACATCGAGTTCTACCCTTCATCAGTATTTGGATGCAGCGTATGAAATTGCGTCTTCTACTGGAACATATTCTGTTGGTGGTTCGG
>VFSW01012537.1_pt1 | contig 11830 bp, 7 predicted proteins | sample 5358111 | NCBI WGS metagenome assembly VFSW01 (sample SAMN11554181, study PRJNA540505) | mine drainage metagenome | isolation source: sediment from site ElyBrook_90M | place: USA: Ely Copper Mine, Vershire, VT | collected 2017 | reverse complement strand
GAAAGGAGCGGCGCTTGCTCCCCACGCCTGAAGGCAGGGGTCTCCGCGCCGCTAATATGATGAAAGACCGACTGGGCCTGGGGAGTCAACACCCCCCCACGAGCCTGCCAGCGACGCCCGGCCAGGCGCCCGTCACGGAACCCCCGCCCGACGGCGAGATCACGGAGTGGGCCGGCGGCTCGGGCCTCTATTCCCTGACCGATTGGGTGGCCTCGCCCACCATCATGATGGAAATCCCCAACAACACGGCGGCCTCGCTGGCGGCGATGGCGTCGGGCAGCGGCGTGCGCAAGCTCAACAAGCGCATCTTCGGCGCGCTCTTCAGCCTGGCGGCGGCGGCGCTGGTCGCGCGCTTCGTAGGCATCATCAACCAGGGCGTCATCTCATCGACGTTTGGTCTGGGCAACGCGATGGACGCCTTTTTCGCCACGCAATCGCTGCCCACGCTCTTGACGGGGCTGATCGTGTCGGCGCTCGACGTGACCATCGTGCCCATCTATATCACGTCTTTCAAGAAACGCTCGCCGCGCGAAAACAGCGAGCTTTTCAGCACGATCATGAATGCCCTGCTCATCCTCTCGGCGGTGCTGATCGTGCTGCTCATCGTGGGCAACCGGCTCTTGCTGCGTGCCGTCGCGCCCGACCTCAGCCCCGCCGCCTATGACACCGCGCTCAAGCTGGCCCCGATCATCTTTCCGATCACCGCGCTCAACATCCTCGCCGGCTATCTCAACGGCATTCTCAACGCCCGCGAAGAGTTTGGCTTGCCGGCTTTCGCCGCTGTGCTGATCCCTATCGCGATGTCGGTCGGCACCATTTTGGGCGTGCGCGCGGGCATCGGCATCGTCGGGCTGGCCATCGGCCTGACGTCCGGCACGGCGTTGCAACTGGCGGTCATTCTCTGGCGCACCTCGCGGGCCAAGCTGCACTATCGCCCCGTGCTCAACTGGCGCGCCCCCGAGCTGATGCAGATTGTCACGCTGGGCACGCCGGTGTTGGTCAGCTCGATTCTGATACAGGCCAACCCCATCGTCGATCAGATCGTCGCCTCGACGCTCGGCCCCGGCACCATCTCCGGCATCAACTACGCGCTCAAGATCGTCGACATCTTCGTGGTGCTCATCTTCACCACGACGGCGCGCGCGGTCTTTCCGTATTTCTCGTATCAGGCGGCGGCGGGCAACATCGCCGGCATCAAGAATACGCTGCGACTCTACACCTGGCTCATCGGCGTGACGACGACGGTGATCGCGGCGGTCGTTTTCGTGGGCGCGCCACTCATCGTGCGCGTGCTCTTCGAGCGCAACAACTTCACCGCCGCCGACGCCGCTCTCACTACGTCGATCTTGCGCGGCTTTTTGCCCGGCCTGCCGTTCATGGCGCTCAGCTTCATCGTGCCGCGCGTCTTTAGCGCCATCAAGCGCAACGACATCTTGCTCTGGCTCTCTCCCCTCACCCTGGCGGTCAATGCCGTGCTCGACGTGGTGCTGGCGCGCTATCTGGGTCCGATGGGCATCGCGCTTTCGACCTCGCTGGTGTATGGCGTCGTAATGACGATTCAGGTCAACATCTTGCGCGGCATTCTCGGTCCGCTCGATCTCTTCCAATCGCCCGACGTCAGCTCCGTCGCTGACGTGCCGGTCATCGGCATGCTAGCGCGCACCATCGCCGCGCTCGCGCGGTTCATTCATTCGCCGGCGTTTTTGCGCAACCGGCTGGTGCAGGCGCTGCTGGCGGTGGGCGTATTGCTGGCCGCTAGCATCTCATCCGCCATCGACGCCTGGCGCACGCTGCGCGTGACCCTGGGCGTCGTGCTGGCGCTGATCTTCATCCGTTCTCCCATCCTCTTGCTCTCCACCTGGGCCGTGCTCACGCCGGTCGGCTTCATGAGTGTGGGTGGGCACGATCTCTTTGGCTCGCTCATCGTCATCGCGCTGCCGACCTTCGCCTATTTGATCTTCGTCAACTTCAACACGCTCATCCGGCGACACCCGGCGTTCATCCCCTTCCTGGGCTTTCTGGCGTGGATGAGCCTGGGCATCTTTCGCTCGCCGCTGGGCCATTACGGCTTCATCCAGGCGGCGGAAGTCCACGTCGTCTTTTTGGGCATCATGACGCTGACGGTGCTCGTGGCCTCGCGCGACCGGCTCTATCAGGTGATCGACGGCGTGCTGCTCTCCTCGCTGCTCATCGCGGGCTATGGCATCGCGCAAGAGATCGGGCGCTTTGGCGGGTTTCTCGACGGCTCGACCTATCGCGCCCAGAGCATCTTCGACTGGTCCGACACGCTGGGCTTTTATCTCTCCTTCACCATCTTGCTGACGATCTATCGCGCCTATTTCACGCCGACGCGCTGGCGCATCTGGTGGACCGGCGTGCTGGCGGTCGAGGTATTGGGCGTGGTCGTCACCTATAGCCGCACGACCGAGATCGCGCTGGCCGCCGGGCTGATCGTGATGCTCTTCGTGCTGGGCAAGCGCGCGCGGTGGGTCGCGTTTGGCCTGGTGGGACTGGGCGTCGTGACCTTTCCGGTGCTGGGCAGGCATCTGTTTTCGCGCTTCTCGACCGACGGCCTCGCGACGTTGGACGGACGGCTCTTCTTCTGGCGGGCGCTGCTCGCGCACTTCGATCCGCTCAACATCACCGGCTATGGCCTCGGCTCGGCGCAGCTATTCATCAACCGGCTGACGAGCGGACAATTCGGGTCACCGCACAGCGCGTTCTTAGAGCTGCTCTACGACACGGGCATTCCCGGTCTGGCGCTCTTTTTGGCGGCGCTGGGCATCCTCATCGTTCACATCGTCCGGCCACAGCCAGACAGCCGGCCACGCCAGGTGGCGCGGGCGCTCGCGGCGGGCGCGGCAGTGATCGGCGTGGCTTTCGCGCTGACCTCGCCGGTGCTGATTCAGACGCTGGGCGTGTTTTTCTGGCTGATCGTGTCGCTGCCCTTTGCTCGCGCCTTTGACGCGCCCGCCGTGCTCTCCGCGCCCGCCGTGGATGCGGCACAGGCTGAGACCCAGCGCTACCCGGCGCTGGCGGTGCACGTCTCAGCGCAAGCTCACCCAGAATGAGAGATCGCACACTCATGCGTATCGTTTTCGTCTCAGCCCAGTTCATTCCTCGCGTGGGGGGCGCCGAGGTCAACCTGGCGCGCCTTATGGCGGCGATGCGCGCTGAGGGGCACTCGGTCGTGCTGGTGACGCTGCGCCACGAGCACGGCTGGCCGCGCCGTGAGGTGGTTGACGGCGTGCCGGTGACGCGCGTGGGCGGCGTCTCTTGGCGTGGGCGGATCAGGATGGGCTATGGCCTGGCGGCGCTGGTCTATGCCGGGGCGGCGCGCGTGCTCTGGCCTGAGATTCGTCGCGCCGATCTGGTCTATACCCTGGGGTTGGTCCCGCTGAGCGCCGTCGCGGTGGGCCTGGCGCGACTGGCCCGCAAGCCGGCGGTCACGTGCGTCTCGACGGCCGGCCCGGCCCCTGGCACGCCCTGGTGCGACGAGAAGCGCCCGCAATCGCTGCTGGCCGGCCCGCTGCCGCCTGACGCGCCCTTTTTGCGCGTGCCCCCGGGCACCTACGTCGCCAGCGAGATCGATCACCTGCGCTCCGTCTATCCGTTGCTCGCGGGGCCGACGCTCGCGACCTTGCGGCGTGGCGGGGCGCACGTCATCGCGCTGACCACCCTCATGCGCGACCGGCTCGCCGCCGCCGGATTCGCCCCCGACCACATCACCATCATCCCCAACGGCATCGACGCGGCGGCTTTCGCGACGGAGTGCGCTCCAGCGGCGGCGGAGCGCCCGCCCACGGCGCTGTGCGTCTTGCGCCACAGCTTCGAGAAAGGATTGGATATCGCGCTGCACGCCTGGCGCATCGTCCACGAGCGCCTGCCAGAGGCGCGGCTGGTCGTGCTCGGCGCTGGCCCACTGCGATTGCGCTTCGAGGCGCTGGCGTCGGCGCTGGGCCTGGGTGAGAGCGCCGAGCTGCGCGGGGCCAGCCGGGCGGTGGCCACCGCGAGGGCCCAGGCGGACTGCTTCGTCATGCCCTCGCGCTGGGAGGGCTTCCCCATCGTGCTGCTCGAAGCGGCGGCGAGCGGCTTGCCCACTGTGGCCGCCGACGTCAGCGGCGCGCGCGACCTCATCGAGGATGGCCGCACCGGCTTCGTCGTGCCGGTGGGCGACTATGAGCTGATGGCCGAGCGCATTCTGACGCTTTTGACCGACCGTGAGGCCGCCCGCCAGATGGGCGCTGGCGCGGCGCGCACCGCCCGCGAGCGATTCACTCAGCGGCAGGCCATCGATCGCTTGTTGGCGCTGTGCGCGCGGCTGGGCGTACCCGCCTCACCCGCCGGGGCGGCGCTATGAGCGCCTCCATCGCCACGCCCCCGCGTATCGCTCTTTTCAGCGTGCTCTTTTGGCCGCGCATCGGTGGGGCCGAGATGCAGGGCCTCAAGCTCGCCAAAGCGCTCCGCGCGCGTGGGGTTGCCGTGCGCGTCTTTACCCTGCGCCACGACCGGCGCTGGCCGCGCGAGGACTCGGTCGAGGGTGTGCCCATCACCCGCATCGGCGGCGTCAACCTCGGCGGGCGCCTGCGCCTGGGCGTCGGCGTCGCGTGGATCAGCTATCTCGCTGTGGCGTGGGCGTTGTGGCGCGCCCGTCGCGACTACGATCTCATTCAGGCCACGTCAGTGTCGCCCTGGGCGGGCTTCCTCGCGGTGGTGGGTCGCCTGGCGCGCAAGCCCGTTTTCGTGACCAGCATCAGTGCTGGTCCCGACCCTGACGCCGCCGTGCAAGAAGGCCAGACCACCTGGCTCTATCCCGGCACTCCCCGGCCCGACCGCCCCTGGGCGCTGGTCAAAAAAGAGACGTGGGTCGGCAACGACATCCAAAACCTGCGGCGCAACGGGCTGCGCGGGCGCATCGCCTTGCGCCTGCTGCGCGCTCCCGGCGTGCGCTTCCTGGCGATTTCGCGCCGCATCGCGGCGATCATCCAGCGCGAGATGGGCGTGGGACCCGACCGCGTCTGGCAGATGACCAATATCGTGTTCATCCCGCCGGACCGTCACCCAAGAGTCATAGAGCCGCTGACCGTGTTGTGTGTCGCCCGTCACAGTTATGAGAAGGGCATCGACGTGCTGCTCGCCGCCTGGGCGATCGTCCAGCGCGAGCTGCCCACGGCGCGGCTGCGGCTCGTCGGCGACGGCCCCTTGCACCTGGCCATGCGGCGGCTGGCGGCGACGCTCGACCTGGGCGACTCGGTCATCTTTTTGGGACAGCGCACCGATGTCGGCGAACAACTGCTCGCCGCCAGCGTCTATGCGCAGCCGTCGCGCTGGGAAGGCATGCCTAACGCGCTGCTCGAAGCGATGGCCCAGGGCCTTCCCTGTGTCGCCACGCGCGTCAGCGGCGCGGAGGATGTCATCGAGAGCGGCGTGAGCGGCCTGCTCGTGCCGCCACAGGATCACGAGGCGCTGGCGGCGGCGATCTTGCGCCTGTTGCGCGACACGCCCTTTGCCGCGCGCTGCGGAGCCGCCGCCAGAGAGCGCATGCGCGGCGGCTTTACCGGCGATATCTTGAGCGAGCGCTATCTCGCGCTGTGCGCCCAGGCGCTGGGCCGACCAGCCCCGCGCGCGGTCACGGCTGACGCGGTTGTCATTCCAGAGGAGTAAGCGAATATGTGTGGAATCGCTGGCATCGCGCACGTCGACGGCGCGTGGCCTGTTGACCCAGCGGAGCTGCGCCGGATGTGCGACATCCTGCGCCATCGCGGCCCCGACGACGACGGCTATTGGACGGGCGACGGCGTGGGCCTGGGCATGCGCCGGCTCAGCAGCATCGACGTGGCCGGCGGCCACAAGCCCCTCGCCAACGAAGACGTCTCCGTCTGGTTCATCCAAAACGGCGAGATCTACAACTTCGCCGAAGTGCGCGCGCAGCTCGAGCGCGCCGGGCACCAGTTCGCCACGCGCTCCGACACCGAGGTCATCGCGCACGCCTACGAAGAATGGGGCGACGACTGCGTCGCGCGCCTCGTCGGCATGTTTGGCATCGCGCTGTGGGACCGCAAGCGGCGGCGCCTGTTGCTGGCGCGCGACCGCTTGGGCGAGAAGCCGCTGTTTTACGCGAGCGACGGGCGCCAGATCGCTTTCGCCTCTGAGATGAAGGCCTTGACCCAGGTGCCCGGCGTGCCCCGCCGGCTCAACCTGGCCGCGCTCGACGACTATCTGGCGCTCGGCTATACGCCGGGGCCGGCGACCATCTTTCACGACGTCTGGCAATTGCCCCCCGCGCATCTGCTCGCGTGGGAGGCCGGTCGCGTCACCGTCCGGCCCTATTGGCGGCTTTCTTTCGAGCCGACCTCGACCGACGACGAGGCGACCGCCGTCGCGCCCACGCGGGTGCTGCGGCCGGAGGCGGGGGGCGCGCGCCTGATGAGCGAGGTGCCGCTGGGCGCTTTCCTGAGCGGCGGCGTGGATTCCAGCACGGTCGTCGGCTTCATGGCCGGCCTGTCCGACATCCCTGTCAAGACGTTCTCGATCGGCTTCGAGGAAGACGATTATTCCGAGGTCGGCTTTGCCCGCGAGGTCGCGCGCCACTTCCACACCGAGCATCACGAATTCGTCGTGCGCCCCAACCTGATCGACGTGCTGCCCGACCTGGTGTGGATGTGCGATCAGCCGTTCGCCGACTCGTCGGTGCTGCCGACCTATTACGTCGCGAAGCTGGCCCGCGAATATGTCACGGTGGCGCTTTCGGGCGACGGCGGCGACGAGCTTTTCGGCGGCTATGCACGCTATGGCCGGGCGCTGCGCCGCGCGAGCGACGGGCGATTGCCCGCGCCGGTGCGCGACGCCGCGAGCCACGTCAGCGCGCTCATGCCCGACGGAATGAAAGGGAAAGTGCGGCTGCGCGCGCTGGCGCTCTCACCCGAAAGCCGCTATGTCGATGCCTCCTCGTGCATCGCCGCCAGCCGCAAGCCCGCCGCCTTCACGCCCCAGGTGTGGCAAGCGCTGTGCGACCACGACAGCTATGGCGTGCCGCTGAGCTTTTTCGCAAGCGGCGCCTCGCTCGATTTCGCCAAGCGGATGCAATACGTGGACACCAACGTCTATCTGCCCGACGACATCCTCACCAAGGTCGATCGCGCCAGCATGGCCGTCTCGCTCGAGACGCGCGCTCCCCTGCTCGACCCCGCTCTGGCAGAATACGTCGCCAGCCTGCCCGCCAGCTATCACATCAAGAATGGGCGGCTCAAGCACCTGCTCAAAGAGGTCGCCGCGGACTTTTTGCCCGGCGGCATCGTCAACCGGCCCAAGAAGGGCTTTGCCGTGCCGCTCAAGCACTGGTTCCGCGACGATCTCTCCGCCTTCGCGCGCGAGGTGCTGACGAGCCAGACCTTCAACGATCGCCAGATCTTCGAGCCGCGCTTCGCGCGCAAGCTCATCGAGCACCACAACGCCGGCCACGCCGACAACAGCGCGCGCATCTGGGCGCTGCTCTGCTTCGAGCTGTGGGCGCGCCAATATCTGGACCCCCCCACGCCCACGCGCCTGAGCCAGCGCGAGGTGACGCTCAGCGCCGACGAGGTGCTCCGATGACCAACGGCACGCCAGACGAGCGCCTCGGTGTCTTGCTGTTGATGGAGCGGCTGGCGAGTGGCGGCGCCGAGCGGCGCTTTTTGCGGCTGGCGCGGGGGCTGCCGCGCGATTGCTTCGACCTGCGCATCGGCGTGCTAAATCCCGGCGGCGAGCTGGGCGCGACATTCGCCGCGACGGGCTTGCCCATCGTGCCCTTTTATCGCCGCTGGCGCTATGACCTCTCGCCGGTTGGGCGCATCGCGCGCTATTGCCGGGCGGAGCGCATCGCCGTCATCCACGCCATGCACTGGCTGTCGGGCATCGACGCCGCCCTGGTGGCGCGTCGCGTGCCCGCCGTCGCCGCCGTCGGCTCGACAGTGGGGCACATTTATCACTCCTCGCGCGGCGGCCGACTGCGCTGGTGGGGCGATCGCCTCACCCACGGCTCGCTCGCCGCCATGATGGTCAACACCGTCGCGCTGCGCGACTATCTGAGCCACAACGGCTACCCCGTCGAGCGGGTCGTGGTCATCCCCAACGGCGTCGCCATGCCGGATCTCAGTGACGTGGACGAGCGGCGCGCCGCCATCCGGGAGCGCTGGGGCATTCCCCTCGGCGCGCCGTGCGCGGGCATGCTGGCGCGCCTCGAGCCGGTCAAGGATCACGCTGCCTTTGTGCGCGCCGCGCGCCTCGTCGTCGATCGCTTTCCCGACGCGCGCTTCGTCATCGCCGGCGACGGGGCCGAGCGCGACCGGCTTACGGCGCTCACCGCCGCGCTGGGGCTGACCGGCAGCGTGATTTTCACTGGCACGGTCGACGGCGCCGACGCTGTCGTGCCCGCGTGGGACGTGCTGGCGCATCCCTCGCACCATGAGGGATCGCCCAACGCGGTGATCGAAGCGATGGCGTGGGGCAAGCCAGTCATCGCCACATCCGTCGATGGTGTGCCAGAGCTGATCCTTCCTGGCGTGACGGGCGTGCTGGTGCCGATCGGCGACCCGCCCGCGCTGGCCGGGGCGATCGAAGCCGTCTTCGCCGACCCCGATGGCGCCCGCCAGATGGGCCGCGACGCCCGCCAGCACGTCGAGGCGCGCTGGTCCGTCGAGCGGATGATCGGCAACTATGCCGATATGTATCGCAGGGTCGCCAAACGCCCTCACGCTGGCGAGGAGGTCGGGGAATGAAGTGCGTGAAAGATCTGCTCAAAGTGAATATCGGGGTGGACATCGCCAAGAATGTCGCCTGCCGCACGCCGGGGCTGGCCAGCGCGATGCGCCGCGCCAAGCTCAGGGAGGGCTATAACCCCGGCACGAACGCGGTTAGCTATCCGCTGGGCGTCTTTCGCGCGCACGCGGCTCAGGCGATCGGCCTGCGCGGGCGCGATCTCGCCGGCGCGGACGTGCTTGAGATCGGGCCTGGCGGCAACGTCGGCGTGACGCTGCTCATGGGGCTGGCCGGCGCGCGATCGCTCGCGTGCATCGACAACATCCCCTGGGCGCGCATCGACGCGCTACGCCCGCTCTATAGCGCGCTCATCGCCGCCGCCGCCCACCAGCCAGACGTGTACTTCGTCGCGCCTGACCTGCGCCAGCGGGCCCTGGCGGACCCCGACGGCCTCGCCGGCGAGCTGCTCGCCCGCCTGACCTATCGCGCGCCCGACGACATCAGCACGACGGCGCTGCCCTCCGCCTCGCTCGATCTGATCTATTCACACGCCTGCTTCGAGCATTTCGCCGACCCCGCCGGCTCCATCCGCCAGATCGCGCGGCTGTTGCGCGCGGGCGGCGTCACCACGCACCAGATCGATCTGCGCGACCACCGCGACTTCAGCCGCCCGCTGGGCCACCTGCGCTATCCCGAATCGCTCTGGCGGCTGGCCAACTCGCACCGCCCGCACGGCGTGCGCAACCGCTGGCGCGCCTCGGAGTATCGCGACTGCTTCGCCGCCAACGGGCTGGAGGTGATCTCGCTCGATCCCACTCAGACGGTCGCCGTCAGCGACGAGATGCGCCAGCGCTTCCACCCCCGCTTCTACCCGATGACGCTCGATGACCTGAGCATGGTCAGCGTCTTCGTCGTCGCGCGCAAAGGCGAGGCTCGGCCGTGAACATCCTCATCTGCAATAACCGTTACTTCCCTTCCACGGGACCGGAGCGCTACCTCTTCGCGGTGACGAGCCTGCTCGAAAGTCACGGCCACCGCGTCGTCCCACTCGCGATGGCGTGGGATGACAACGTGCCCACGCCGTATGCGAAGTATTTCGTGCCGCCGCCGATCGACAGCCAGAGCGTCTATTTCCGCCAGTATCGCGACCGGCTGAATCTGGGCAGCCAGTGGCGACTCTTCACGCGCGCGGCGTATAACACCGTCGCCAAAGAGGCGGCGGCGCGTGCCATCGAGGCCGAGCAGATCGACGCGATGTACGTGCTGCACACGGTCAACATGCTCTCGCCCAGCGTCATCGACGCCGCCGCCGAGCGCCACGTGCCCGTCGTCATGCGCCTGTCGGATTTCAATCTGCTCTGCCCGTCGTACATCTTTTTGCGCGACGGCCACGTCTGCACCGAATGCCTGGGCGGCACGTATCACGCCATCGAGCACCGCTGCCTGCAACACTCGGCGGCGGTCTCGGCGGCGCGCGTGCTGGCCATGCAGGCGCACAAGCTGCGCGGCGTCTATCGCCGGGTGGGCGCGTTCGTCACCCCTTCGCGCTACATGGCGCAGATGATGGAGCACTTCCCGCCGGCGCGCGGCAAGATTCACCACATCCCCAGCTTCATCGATCTGGAAGGCGTCGCGGCGGGCGGCGAGCCGCGCGGCTATCTGCTCTTTTTTGGCCGCGTCGCCCCCGACAAGGGACTCGACTGGCTGATCGAGGCGCACGCGGGACTTTCGCCCACCGTGACGCTCATCATCGCCGGACAGAGCGCCGAGGGCGAGCACGAGCGGCTTGAGGCGCTGCTCTCGCCCGACCAGCGCGCCCACAACACCGTGCGCTTCGCCGGCTTCAAGACCGGCGCGGAGCTGAACGACCTCATCGACGGCGCCATCGCTACCGTCGCTCCCTCGCGCTGGCACGACAATGCGCCGATGAGCGTCTTCGAGAGCCTGGCGCACGGCAAGGCAGTGGTGGGCAGCAACATGGGCGGCATCGCCGAGCAGGTGACGCCCGACTGCGGCTTTTTGGTCGAGCCGGGCGATGTCGCGTCGCTGCGGGCGCGGCTGCAACAGCTGATCGACGATCCCGCTCTGGCGCGGCGTCTGGGCCAGGGCGCGCGCCAACGCGCCGCGACGGAATATGACCGCGAGCGTCATTACGCGCGCCTCATGGCGGCCTTCGCGGCAGCGGGCTGCCTCTGAGGCGCGCAAGATCCCTTTCAATCTATCGCCGGCTATCACGAGAAAGGAGCCTCAATCCCATGAGCGTCATCGACCGCATCAAGCGGCTGCTCCCCGGCACTATCGCGCAGCGCATGCGCCGCGCCGGCTGCGCCGTGGGCGAGGGCTGCCAGATCGTCCAGATGCCCCCGCTCGGCTCAGAGCCGTGGCTGATCGCCATCGGCCGTCACGTGCGCATCGAGCGCGATTGCACGCTCGTCACGCACGACGGCGGCACGTGGGTCTTTCGCGACCAGCCGGAGTACGCGCACGTCATCTATTACGGCCCCATCCGCATTTTGGATAACTGCCACATCGGCAAGCGCGTGACCATCATGCCCGGCGTCACCATCGGCCCCAACGCCATCGTCGAGCCGGGGTCGATCGTCACCAAAGACGTGCCCGCCGGCGCCGTCGCCCAGGGCAATCCCGCGCGCGTCGTCGCCACCATTCAGGAATACGCCGAGCGCTATCGCTCTCTTTCCCCTTCTCTAGCTCAAGGGCAAGGGAACCAGGGCGATCGTCCCCTCTCCACCGGAGCGGAGAAGGGGCGAGGAGGTGAAGAATCGTGAGCGTCATCGATGCCCTGCGGCAGTGGCGCAGCCGCTGGCAGGTCGCCGCGCTGCGCCGGGCGGGCGGGCGGATCGCCCCTGATTGCCGCGTCATCAGCACGTCGGATTTCGGCTCAGAGCCGCGCCTGATCGCCATCGGGCGGCACGTCACCGTGTCGTCGCACTGCACCTTCGTCACGCACGCGGGCGGTGAATGGGTGCTGGCCGGGGGGGGGGGGGGCCCCCCCCCCCCCCCCCCCGGGGGGGGGGCCCACAAGCCCCCCCCGCGAGGGGGCGGGCGCAGCGCGGCGAAATGCCCCCGGCCGCAA
>VFSW01012536.1_pt1 | contig 11830 bp, 11 predicted proteins | sample 5358111 | NCBI WGS metagenome assembly VFSW01 (sample SAMN11554181, study PRJNA540505) | mine drainage metagenome | isolation source: sediment from site ElyBrook_90M | place: USA: Ely Copper Mine, Vershire, VT | collected 2017 | reverse complement strand
TGATCGCGCCGGCCTCGGCTTTGCGTTGACGATTTGCGCGCTCCAATTTCTTCGCGAGCTCGTCGGCCTCGCTCTCATCAGTGGTTGTGAAAAGACGAAACGCTTCGCGCGCATCACCCATGCGGCTCGCGGCGTTCACTCTCGGGGCTATCATGAACCCGATATCGTCTTCGGTGACGGTGCGCTGCTCAACGCGCATACCACGACAGAGTTTCTGCAGGCCGATGCGCGGCGACTTGCGGAGCACAAGCAGCCCATAGGTCGCGAGCAGTCGGTTCTCACCAACAAGCGGCACCATGTCGGCGATCGTTGCGAGGCCGACCATATCGAGGAGCCACTTCTCCCACCCGGCTGGAATTTTTTCACGGAGCATCGGCTCGATGGCGAGCGTCGCACACACCAATTTCCACGCGACGCCCGAGCCGCACAATTCGTGAAAGGGATACGTCTCGTCGGGCCGCGCATGAGGGTTCACGACCGCGAACGCATCAGGCAACCCTGACTCGAGCGGCAAGTGATGATCGGTCACGATGACATCCATGCCGAGTTCTTTTGCGCGGGCGATAGGCGCGAGGTCGGTAATGCCTGAGTCGACGGTGACGACGAGTTTCACTTCGCGCTTCGCGAGCCCTTCAATGCCCGCGACATTCATGCCGTACCCTTCCTCGTGGCGATGCGGAATATAATTTTCAAAATCAGCACCAGCTTTTTTCAGGAAATCATGGAGCAGCACGCCGCCCGGGATCCCATCGCAATCATAGTCGCTCCACACCGCGATTCTCTCTTGGGAGAGAATCGCGTCGGCAAGCCGGCGCGCCGCTTTCGGCATATCCTGCATGAGGAGCGGATCGTGCAGATGTGCGTCATACGATGGATTCAGAAATTTCTCGGCGTCTTCTCGCGTCACGATTCCGCGGCGCGCAAGCAGCGCCGCAGTGAGGTCGTCGTACGCGGCGAGCTCGGTGCGGAGCGTTTCTGGAAGAGGGTCATGGAGTGGGAACATGTGCTCGCCATTGTATACTGTTCTCACTATGGAAGACACCGTATTCATGAAAATCATCCGGCGAGAACTGCCCGCGCATATCGTGTATGAAGACGACGAGACGATCGCTTTTCTCGATGTGAAACCGAATGTGCCAGGCCACACGCTCGTGGTACCGAAGAAATGGGCAGAGAATATTTTTGATGTTGACGATGCGACGCTTGCGACTGTGATGCGTACGGTGCGAAAGATAGCGCCCGCGGTGCGCGATGCGGTCGGTGCGCACGGCGTGCACATCAATTCCAATCACGGTGCCGCAGCCGGGCAGATCGTCATGCATCTCCACGTGCACATTATTCCGCGACATGACCGTAGTGAATTCACTTTCTGGCCGAAACAAGAAATAGCTGCAACCGAGTTTGCGGTTATTGCAGAAAAGATTCGTCAGGCGATCGGGTGAACATCGAGAGCTTCGATGCCCGGGAGGGTACCCTTCGCGAGGAAGTCGAGCATCGCGCCGCCTCCGGTCGAGACGAAAGAAAATTTCGGCAAGAGGCCGAGCTTTTCAATGGATGCAATAGTGTCTCCTCCTCCGACGATTGAATACGCAGAGGAAGCGGCGATTTCGCGAGCAAGCATTTCAGTCCCGTTGCTGAATCCATTTTCATAATTTCCCAAGGGGCCATTCCACAGGATAGTTTTTGAGCGCTGTACGAGAGCTGAAAGAATCGCGATGGTCCCGGGGCCGTGATCAACAATGATCTCGTCAGGCTGCACATGCCCGATACTCGCGATGCGTGTGGCACACTGGATGCTTGGCCCCTTCTCTTTTGCTGAGACGACCAGCGAATCGATAGGCAGTACCAATCTGTCGTTGCCGAGAATCTTTCGCACCCCGCTATCGTTTGTTGCGGGGACGATTGAGTGCCCCACCTCATATCCTCCTGCCTTGAAGAAATCGCTCGCGAGCGCACCGCCGACGAATACTTTATCGTATTTCTCCAAGAGCGCCGTGAGGACTCCCTCTTTGGTGCTAAACTTTGCGCCGGCAATGACGGCGAGTGATGGGCGTGCAGGAGTAAGCGCCTTCCGGAGTTCCTGCACTTCTTCTTCGAGGAGAATGCCGGCATAGGAAGGAAGGAATTTCGGCACGCCGACGATAGAGGCGTGATTCCGATGACAGGTATCAAAAGAATCTTCAACGAAAACATCGCCCAGTGTCGCAAGCTCGCGAGCGAACTCGGGGTCATTCAAAAGTTCTCCACGATTGCGCCGCAAATTTTCAAGAAGGAGCACGTGTCCGGGAAGCAGATCGCGAACCGCGCCGCGCGCGCGCGGCCCGATGGTTTCAGGGAAGAATGAAAAATGAGGAATGAGTTTGCCAAGAGCTTGCGCAACGGGTGCGAGCGTCTCAGTCCCGGTCTCCCCTATGTGGCTTATGAGCACCACTCGTGCACCTCGTTCCGCGAGAAAGCGAATAGTCGGAATGGCGCGCCGCAAGCGGTAATCATTGGTGATACTCCCTTTTTCGATGGGGACGTTCATCGCCGCCCGCACCAATATTGGAATATTCTGGAAATGCGGAATGTCACGAACAGTGCGCATGGTGGCTATCGAAACGGTTTTACCAGTTCGGCAAAGGCGTGTTCATCGACGGATGCATGTCCGATGAGGAATCCATCCGCGTTCGACGCAGCCGCAAGATCGCGGATGTTGCCCGGCTCCACTGACCCGCCGTAGAGTACGAGCGTACGAGCCGAGCTTTTCCCCGGAAGAAGTTCGGCAAGGACTTTGCGAATATACAGCATCATCTCAGCCAGATCGTTTGGCCCGATGGCGTGCTCCGCCGTCTTTCCTATTGCCCAGAGCGGTTCATAGGCGATGATGACCCGTGCGCGTTCTTTTGGAGAAAGCGGCATGAGAGCGGCGGTAATTTCATTTCGTACAAAAGAAAGATATCGCCCATCGTGATCACGTTCGTGTTCGCCGACACAGAGGACGGGGATGAGGTTTGCGGCAAGCGCATGCACGATCTTCTCGGAGATAACCGCGTCGGTGTCCCCGGCCGCGCGGCGCTCGGAGTGACCAATGATTGCGTAAGACGCACCTGCCGAAGAGAACATTCGTGCGGTCGCTTCGCCAGTCTTCGCGCCGCCGAGCGTGAGAGACACGTCTTGTGCGGCAAAAGCAACTTTCGATTTATTTTTTTCTGCGAGCGCACTCAAGAAGGGTGCCGAGGGCGCAAGCACAATGCCGCACTGTGCCTCGCGCGCGAGCTTCTTACTTATTGAAACGAGCTTTTTCGCTTTGCCAATATCGTCGACATAGGCTTTCCAGTTGGCAATGATGAGCATATCGCTATGATATCAGGAAACACGAACTTTTATTCACGGGGTGATGGCGTAGGTGCCTGGTGCAAACCCCCAACTCCCCCCGGGTCCTGACTGGAACACAGTGCTCGGGAGGCCGGTATCGTAGGTCACATTCGCTGAATTTGAAAGAATGATCTTATATCCCGTTGCCTCTTTCACGCTGACACTTTGTCCGAGAGTGAGAAGGCCGTGGCTCGCATAGGCGACCAATGCCGAGGTTCCTTGTCCCATGGCGATAGCCACGTTCGATCCGCCCGTCTCGGCACTTTTGTTTTGAGAAACAAGAAATACAAATGAACTGGGAGATCCCGACCCTTGGAACACGGTGTTCTGGCCGATGGTTATAAGGCCGCTTCCTGTGGCGTCCGAAGGGTTGTCAGCAATAATCGCTACATTCTGGCTGCCCAGACTCGTGTCCATTTTTATGACCGGACTCGTTTGCGTGGTGATGTTGCCCGTGACCCATATAGGCCCCGTCACGGTGAGCACATTGCCAGAGCTTTTGACGATAAGATTGCAGGCGATCTTCACCGGACCAAGCGACACATTCGTGCTCACGGTGTAGTTGCCACTCCCATCACAGGAGCTTATCGTACCGCCCGCTGCCGCTTGATTTTCCCATGTGGTTATTTGAGTGTCTGAAATAGGCAGAGGCACAGTTGCCTGATCGGGGCTGTTGGGATAGGAAGTGCCCATCACTGTCGCGTTGGTCTTTGTGGCGGAATAATAAGCATTTTTATCAATAATTGTAGCTCTGGAGGAATCTCCGATAGTGTGTGCGTATACTGAGCCCATTGCGTGTATGCCGTACACGAGACCGCTCGCTCCGGAGGAAACAACGTCACCGTACACATAATTTCCGCCATCGCCGATGACTGCTCCGCCCGAGAACACATTGCCGGTTATAGAAGAGCTATTATGCAATACGAAGCCTCCAGCTCCGGACTGGACCCCATAATGGAATGAGACAACTGAAGTATTTATCCCGACGTTTGCCTGGATGGTTTTTTTTGCCGTAGGATTGGTGTTACTTGGCAGGTACCCTGTTGCAGTAATCCGCTTGGTATTCGAATCAATATTCGTCACGGTTATCGTAAAGGTGCCTCCCCCGAGAGGAGTGTTAGTCTCTCCGCTATAGGAAGGATTTTCATTCAACTGATACGCGGCCTCATCGAGCGCGCCTTCGGCGATAGCGAGCGCCTGAGTGTCCGCAACCGTCGTTCGTTCTGCACGGATGTATTCAGTAAGGTAATTCAAAAACGCAGCACTGACGGTCACGAAAATACCGAGAAAAAGAATCGTCATGAGAAGGATAGTTCCTCGGGCAGTGATGCGATGGGGATGGGGGAGCATATCAAATATTTCGTAAATAAAATGTCTCATGCAAATGCGTTTGCGCAACGCCCTGTTTGATGGCTAGCTTTGCGACGATATCGGTTGCTACGTTTGTTACTTTCGTGAAATCGCTATTGTCATACGTGAACGTAAGAGAGTCCACAAGCGTCGCGATTTTTTTTGTTCCCGAAGTACGCGCACTCGTGCTGTCTGCTGCGGTGAGTTCATAGAGGTCAGTTCCTGTGAGATAGAACGCGATGTAGTCATGCGCGCCCGAGACGACAGAACCAGACGTATCGACTGTCGGCAGCTCAAGGACGAGCACAGTTGTCCCAGAAGAAAAGGTTCCGTTTGAGAATGTATGTGAGATCAGAACTTGGTCAGCAGGCAGAACCGCTGCGCCAAGAGCATTTATCGCCAACCCGGCGGATCGAGTTGTTGCAACAAACGTCTGCTGGTACGCATATAGTGAATTGAAATTAAAGTAGAGATTCGCGAGCGCCAACATCATGATCGTCATCAAAGCGATGATGATGACTGTTTCGATGAGAGAAAAGGCGCGCGTCATGGCAGTCCACCGATTTTGGTAATGAGCGTGGTGAGTGTAAGCGTGCGCGCGGTCTGGTCTTGCGCAAGCCAGGTTACTGTCGCATCGACTTGCTTCGTGTCCTCATTGTAACTTGCCACAGTGAGCGTGGCGGCGCTGCCTGCGAGTGAAGAGAGCTCGGTATCGGTGAAAGGACCGCTCGCCGGTAGTGCCGCGTATCCGCCCGCCCGCACGGCTTCAAGCTCATTGCTCGCAATTTTCAAGGCGAGGTCTTGGTCGCGCGTCGCCTGGGTTGCTTGTGCAGCACGGAGGAGCGATGTCGACGCGATGATGATGATGCCAATCACAAAAATGGAAGCGATAACCTCAATGAGAGTAAATCCTCGTGATGGGCGGGCAGGTCGATTCATAGGAGAAATCAGCCGATTGCCGACGAGAGCTGATAGATTGGTGCAATCATCGCCACCGCAAACACGCCGACACCTGCGCCGATGATGAGCATGAGTACCGGCTCAATGATAGTCGAGAGGTCTTTCGTCTTTTCCGAAACGTCGGTCTCGTAGAATTCAGCAATTTGCTTCAACATGTCAGTGACCTTGCCGGTCTCCTCCCCCACCGCGAGCATGTCGCTCATCAGAATCGGGTAGAGATTCGTATGTTCGGCAAAAGAAGCTGACAGAAGCTCCCCCTTCCTGACATGTTCCTCTGCTTCCGCGACTACTTTTGCAAAAGCATCTGCGTGTACCACTTCTTTCGTTATAGCCAGCGCTTCAAGCACGGGTACTCCCGCAGAGAGAAGTGAGGAGAGTGTGCGGGAAGCTCGCGCGGTGTAGGTCTCGCGTACTAACTCATTTATGACGGGCAAGTGAAGTGCGATGAAAAGCACAATATTTGCGCCGCGCCTCGACCGTACGAATGCGACACTGCCAACGACTAAAATAATGAGCGCAAGAAGCACGAGCTCGACGTTCGCCACCATGAAGTTGGAGATTGCGACGACGATGCGCGTGGCGAGCGGTACCTGTACCCCGAGCGAGGTGAAAGTGCTGGTGAGTGTCGGAACGACATAAATGAGCATAAGAATGCCGACGATAATGACCGCGGTAATCACGATGGCTGGATAGATCATCGCGCCTTTTATTTTGCGCGTGAGCTCTTCGGAGCGCTCCATTTGCATCGAAACTGCCGTGAGAGATTCGCTTAAAGAGCCAGACTCTTCGCCGGCGCGAACCATCGCGACGAACAATCCAGGAAACACCTTCGGGTACGCTGCGAGGGCTTCGTGAAATGAGGAGCCTTTTCTGACTGATTCAGAAAGACCTGCCGCAATCTTCTTGAGATTCTTGTTGCTCGATTGCCGCTCGATGACCGAGAGCCCGCGCGAAATAGAGAGACCGGCGACGAGCATCGCGGACAGATTTTTAGCGGTGCGAATTATTTCAGAACGTTTTATTCCTGTCCCGATGGATATGTTGTAACGACGCAACGTAGCAAGACTGAAGCCATGCTGTTCGGTAATTGATACGACAAGACCGCCCTCATTCCGAACCTGAGTATATATATCGAAGCGCGATGGCGCCTCGATACTTCGCGTTTCGTCGGGTACACCCTCTTTGCGTATGACCGTGCGGAATTTCATAGTTATTCAGTGACGGCGCGCAGCACTTCTTCGAGGCTGGTGATGCCGCGCGCGGCTTTGTAGAGCCCGTCTTCAAACATAGTGAGCATACCTTCTTTCTTTGCTTGCGCTTCGATAGCATCGCTCGTGCTTGAGCGAAGTATCGTCTCCCGAAGAGCCGACGAAACGGGGAGCACTTCATGAATACCGACGCGGCCCTTGTAGCCGTCTTCGCATTCAGCCCCAGGCACGGGACGATAGAATGTAATGTCATCAAGCGTAGAGCCTTCCTTCATAAGCTTTTCGTCTTTGAGCGCTTTGAAGGCAATATCGAATTCTGCGACGCTCGCCACTTTTCCTCGTGTTGCGGCAGTGAGACTGTACGCTTCTTTGCTCTCGCACAGTTTGCGCACGAGACGTTGCCCGATGATGATGCGGAGCGTTGAGACGAGCAGGAACGGTTCGACGCCCATGTCGATAAGGCGCGGCACCGCGCCCGCAGCGCTGTTGGTGTGAATGGTTGAGAGCACGAGGTGGCCGGTGAGCGCGGCATTGATGGCAAGCGATGCTGTTTCGTTGTCGCGGATTTCGCCGACCATGATGATGTCCGGGTCCTGGCGCACGAGCGAGCGAAGCCCGGCAGCGAAGGTGAAGCCTATTTGCGGGTTCACCTGTGTCTGGTTCACGCGCTTCATTTGGTATTCGATCGGGTCTTCGACGGTAGAAATATTGACGTCCGGCTGGTTCAAGATATCGAGCATCGTGTAGAGTGTCGTCGTTTTACCCGAACCAGTCGGTCCCGAGATGAGGATGAGGCCAGTCGTCTGTTTCAGCGCATGATGAATGTGCTCCACATTTTCGCCATGGATGCCAAGCGCTTCGAGCGTGAAGCCTTCGCCAGTCTCGCGCAGGAGACGCATAACCGTCTTCTCGCCGAAGAACGTGGGCAGTATCGAAACGCGGAAGGATACGCGGTCAGTATCAGTCTCCATCTTGAAACGGCCGTCTTGGGGGAGGCGCTTCTCATCGAGCTTCAGGTTGGAAAGCACTTTGATGCGCGCGATGATGCCTGCCGCTGCCGCCCTCGGAAGGGTCATCGCGTCATGGAGAATGCCGTCGATGCGGTACCGCACGAGCACCTGATCTTCCATAGGCTCGATGTGAATGTCGGAAGCTCTTTGTACGATAGCGTGCCGCAAGAGCGTATCGATGATGCGCACAATGGGAAGATCCTCGGCCATTTTTTTCAAGTCGTCACCCGAGAGCTCCTTTCCGCCTTCGGTAATGACGTGAATTTTTCCCGCCTCGGCCGAGATAATGTCGCCGAATTCATCTTTGAGCGACTTCTGATATTGCAAGAGTGCGTTGCGAATGCTCTCAGTGTCGGTCAGCCGTGGCAGTATCTTGAGGCCGGTTTTCTTACTGACTGCCTCGATGGAAGCGAGGTCGTCAACATCGAGCATGGCGACTTCGAGTGACTTCCCGTCTTGCTTGAATGCGATGATATTGTGCGTGCGCGCAATCGGTTCGGGGATAAGCGAGAGTACTTCAGTCTCAATTTTCTGTTCCTTCAGATTTATAAAAGGAATGCCGAGCACATAGGCCTGAATGCGCCGGAGCGCATCTTCGGTGAGTGAACCACGCGAGACGAGTATATCGCCAAGCGATTGATTGCGTTTCTCTGCCTCGGCTGCCGCGTCGTCGATTTCTTTTTTCGCGACGAGCCCCGAATCGATGATGAATTCTTTGAGCTCCCCTTCTGAAACATGCATATGCCTCTCAGTATAGCGCGCACCGCCCTCGGTACGGTGTGCAGTTCACACGTGAGTTGACGTCGCCTGTGCTTCTGGTATACTGCCGCTATCTGAAATGTCCGTTTTGCGGACATTTTTGTTAGAATAGAACCATTAGCCAGACATACACATTCCATATGATTGACCTCAAAACCATGGGCGCAGTGCTCGGAGAGTTCGAAGATCGCGGCATTACTCGCGAGACGATGATCGACGCCATCGAAAATGCGATGGCCACGGCTTATAAGCGCGAATATGGCAAGCGCGGGCAGGTCGTGCGTGCAAAACTCGACCTCAATTCCGGCACTATCGCTTTTGAGCAGGTAAAGACGGTGGTCGATGAGACGACGGTCCGATTCCCTGCCGAAGGTGAAGAGGAAGTCCATGAGGAACATGCGCACTCGCACGCGTTCCATGCCGAAGAGGAGAATCTCGCTGATGGCGAGCTCCCTCGCTTCGACTCTGAGAAACACATCCTTCTCGCGAACGCGAAGCTCATGAAACGAGGCGCCGAGGTTGGCGAAGAGATTATCTTCCCCCTTGAGCCACAGGACGATTTCGGCCGCATCGCCGCTCAGACGGCCAAGCAGGTGGTGATTCAGAAAGTGCGCGAAGCCGAGAAACTCTCAATGATGGAAGAGTTTGGCGAGAAGAAAGGCGAGATTGTGGGCGGTATCGTGCAGCGCATCGAGCGTGGCGCGATCTTTGTCGATCTCGGCCGCACGACCGGCATCATTCCCTACGAGGAACAGATTCCGGGCGAGCGCTACCGCATGGGCGAACGTATTCGCGCCTACCTCTACGCCGTCGATGAGGGATTTCGCGGCGTATATCTGCGCCTCTCCCGCGCACATCCGAAGTTCGTCGTGAAGCTCTTCGAGCTCGAAGCGCCGGAGCTTGCTTCGGGCGCTATCGAGATTAAGGCGCTTGCGCGCGAGCCAGGAAGCCGCACGAAGATCGCACTCTCTTCGATTGACCCGCATGTCGACCCGGTGGGTTCGCTCGTCGGGCAGCGCGGCGTGCGTGTGAGCACCGTGATGAGCGAGCTCGGCGGCGAGCGCATCGACATCATCGAGTGGAACGACGACATGAAAGAGTTTGTGAAGGAGGCGCTCTCTCCGGCTACCCCGCTCGAGGTTGTCCTCGACGAAGCTGAACATCGCGCGACGGTGACGGTCGCTGAAGACGAGCAGTCGCTCGCAATAGGCCGCGGCGGTCAGAATGTCCGCCTCGCCGCGAAGCTCACCGGCTGGAATATTGATATTGTCTCTACCGGAGGCGGTGAAATCGCTGAATCTAATGGCGAAGAAGTCGCTATCGCCGAGGGTGACCTCGATGAGGATCCGGCTGAAGCCGCAGGCCTCATGCCGACCGAAAGTGCCGAGATAGTCACCGATGAAACGCCGCAGGTGACGGCCCTCTCTGCCGAAGAAGAGCTCTCAGAGCTTCCTGCAAGCGATGAAACGGTCGCCGACAAGGAGGAGGATCGCGACATCGCGAAGGATGAATAACGTGATGAATCCCGTTAGAAATAGCGGACGCAGGAAGGAGTGGTACTATGTATCATTATTGGCTTAATTAATTAGGGTAGCGCGGCAGTTTACCAGAGCGTCCGCGTCCTATTTTTAGCGGGATGAACCTACTTCACGATATTGATCCGGGAACGAAAGAAGAAATGAACGTCATTATTGAGATTCCGAAAGAGTCTCACAATAAATACGAGATCGATAAGAAAACCGGTCTCATTAAGCTTGATCGTGCGAATTATTCGGCGGCTGCCTATCCGTTTGACTACGGCTTCGTGCCGCAGACGCTCTGGGACGATGGCGACGCACTCGACGTCGTCGTGCTCACCACGTACCCGCTCAATGTGGGCGTGCTGGTGACCGCCCGACCGGTGGCTATCATCAACATGATCGATGGAGGCGATGCCGACGACAAGATCGTCGCGGTTCCGGCCGAGGATAAGCGCTGGGACGATGTAAAAGATCTCGCAGACGTGAATGCACACACCTTGAAAGAGATTGTGCATTTCTTCGAAACATACAAGCTGCTCAAGGGTAAGCCGACGGAGGTCACGATCACTGGCGTGCTGGGTCGTGCCGAAGCGGAAGCCGCTTTCACTCGCGCGCGGGAGATGTACAGCAAATCCGTCCAGTAGGCGATTCTGCTAAATCGAATAACCATGGAAAACGAACCAATTCCGCCGCAGCCAGGAATTCCCTCGAAGAAGCAACAGTCGTGGGGTCTGCTCATCTCAATTGTCGTTATTGTGCTCATGATTGTCATAGGGGCGTTCTATTCATGGGGCAATCGAATCAAACAGGAACAAATAAACTTCGCACCTGCAGCTCAGCAATAACTTATTTAGTATGAAATACACACAGCCCAATTCGTCTATGATGGTCCCGATGGTCATCGAGAAGAGCCAGTTCGGCGAGCGCGCCTATGACATCTATTCGAGGCTTCTCAAGGAGCGCATCATCTTCCTCGGCGGCCCGATCGATGATGATGTCGCAAATCTCGTCATCGCTCAGCTCCTCTTCCTCGAATCAGAAGACGCTAAGAAGGACATTTCGCTCTACATCAACTCGCCTGGCGGCTCGGTTACTGCGACACTCGCCATGGTCGACACGATGAACCATGTGAAGCCAGACGTCTCCACGGTGTGCGTCGGCATGGCGGCTTCAGGCGCAGCTATCCTCCTCTCAGCCGGAGAGAAAGGCAAGCGTTTCTCGCTCCCCAACTCGGAAGTGATGATCCACCAGCCGCATGGTGGCGCCGAAGGGCAAGCAACCGACATCGAGATCACCGCGAAGCAGATCCTGAAGCTCCGCGCGACGCTGAACCGCATCCTCGCGAAGAATACCGGCCAGAAACTCGATAAGATCGAGAAGGATGTCGAGCGCGACTTCTTCATGACCGCCGACGAAGCAAAGAAGTACGGCATCGTCGATAAGGTTTTCGCCTAACTTCCAGAGATATCAAACAGAACGCGCCGGCTTCGCCGGCGCGTTCTGTTTGTGGTAGTGTCTGCTCATACCGCCTCGCTGCTCGCCAGTCACGAAAGTCAAACCGCCTCCCCCCTTTTAGAACTTGAACCCGGCGCTCGCCCAAAGGCGGACCTCGGAATAACAAAACGGGCGTATGTCACTCAAAATTATAGCCATCATGCTTGCGCTC
>VFSW01012535.1_pt1 | contig 11832 bp, 9 predicted proteins | sample 5358111 | NCBI WGS metagenome assembly VFSW01 (sample SAMN11554181, study PRJNA540505) | mine drainage metagenome | isolation source: sediment from site ElyBrook_90M | place: USA: Ely Copper Mine, Vershire, VT | collected 2017 | reverse complement strand
CACGAGGTTGTAGGTGAATGAATCGTAATTGTCTATCATCAGTAACATATCGTTCTATGACCTATGGGCTAAATCGTAAATTATCCCTTGTTCACTCCGCTTTGGCATTGGCACCACGCTCAGACAATTGCGCCCCAAACCACCGATGGATTGCTGAGACCAGGTGCATGTCAGCGGTTTCAAACGTGATCTCCGCGCCATCAGCCAAAGCGGTGTAAGACACTTTGACGCGCTGCGCACCCAGTTGAAGTTCCTTGAGTCCTGGCATCTCGGCGCCGTGCCGTGTTGCATGGTCTGAATAATCGCCGTGCTGAAAACGATCGGCTTCTTCACGAACATGTTGTTGAAGGAGATTGACCTGGTCAGCAGCACCTCTGTCCTTCACGAAGACGCGTTCAACACCCCCCGACTCGGTCATTTTAAACAGATGCATCGTCATTGCCATATCAAAGGGCATCACGGAATGCACCATCGGGTGTGCGGGCTCCTGCGGTGTGGGTGCCTGCGGCGTTAGCGCCTGCGGTGTTGGCGCCTTCACACTGGCGACAGAAAACTTGTAAATGGCCGTGTAGGGTATCCGGGACACTTTTCCCGCCTCGGCTGAAGTGCAAGGCGCCGTGGGTGCCTGCCCTCCCTTGGTGTCCAGCAGCGTGATGCTTTCTGTCTGCGCAAAGACCCCCTTGCCAGCATTAAAACCCGATCTCACCAGCAGTGGCGTGGGAGTGACCTCCGGACCAGGATATCTATCTTTCACCGCGCCGACCACTTTGCTGCCGTCGTAGGATTCCCAGGTCGGCCCCGCATCGTAACGGCCGATTCTATTGCCGCCTTCATCATATAAATCAGCCTTGGGCGCTTTGAAAACCCATTCGAATTTCGATGCGCTGTCGTCAACCTTTGAACATTCATAAATCTGGACGCCCGAGGCCATGATATTGAAGGTCGGCCCCTGGTCCGCCGTTGCTGCGGGCGCCTGAGGGGCCTTGGAAGAGGGCATAAGATTGGCGCAGGCGGAAAGAGTCAAGGCGGCTGCAAACACCATAATGGAAAATACTGAATCGGGTTGCTGTTTCATAAAGGAGACTCCAGGCCCATGGGGCAACGGTTCCGAACTGGGTGTCGATTCTATCGCAAATAGCTCAACAACACGCTGCAGGCATTTTGCGGCCAGCTTATTTGACTGGCGTGATCCGGGACACCGCGTACTGATCCTGAGAGACTTGAACCAGATCGAATTCAACCTTCTCGCCCGCAACAACTTGGTTGAGCAGTTTCTTGTCCTGCACAGCGAAGTTCATGGTCATTGCCGGCCACGGAATACTGTTGATTGGCCCATGGGCAATGGTGATTCGGCCGCTGGCATCCACCTTCTGAACGGTTCCGATGCCGTGATGAACTTTTTCGTTCATCTGGTTGGCCCTCTGGCCCGACATGGGCGTGTCCTTCATATTCATGCCGTTCATGTCACCTGCATGGGCGAAGATCGTAACGGACAGCAAGGTAAGCAGTGCAATGGTTGTTGAACGCAGTGTCTCCATTTTCATTTCCTTTTGGTTGAAGTGGTGTTACGGTTGAAAAAGTACCGTCCTCTGACTTCACTGCGGGGTAACCGCAGCAATAGATAAGCGGCCGGTATGACAAACATGGACAGCAATGGCGCAGTCAGCATCCCCCCCACCATCGGCGCAGCGATGCGGCTCATGATTTCAGAACCTGTGCCTCCCCCCCAAAGAATGGGCATGAGACCTGCCAGGATCACCGCCACCGTCATGGCTTTGGGCCGCACTCGCAGCACCGCACCCTCACGAATGGCATCTTCGAGCATCTCGCGTGTCACTGGAACGTCTGTGGCCAACCGCTCCGCCAGCGCCTGCCGAAGATAGATCAGCATCACCACTCCAAATTCTGCGGCTACCCCGGCCAGAGCAATGAATCCCACACCGGTGGCAACAGAAAGGTTGTAATGCAACAGATACAACAACCAGATACCGCCAGTCAGGGCAAACGGCAATGTGCCCATGATGAGCAGTGCTTCATCCACGCGCTGAAATGTCAGGTAGAGCAGCACAAAAATGATCAGCAGGGTGGCCGGAACCACCACCTTAAGACGCTCATTGGCACGTTCCAGAAATTCGAACTGCCCTGAATAAGCCACGCTCACCCCCGGGGTCAGGCGGACTTCATGGGATACGGCTCGACGCAGGTCCCCCACCACGGAAGCCAGGTCGCGATCACGCACATCCACATAAACCCAACTGGCCAACCGTGCGTTCTCGCTTCTCAGCATGGGGGGGCCTTCGTCATAATGCAGATTCGCCACAGTCCCTAGCGTGATCCATTGCCCGCCCGAAGTGACGATCGGTAGCTGCTGAAGTGCCTGCAACGCATTCCGCTCATCCCGGGGATAGCGCACGCTGATGGGATATCGGGCCGTCCCTTCGACAGTCTCTCCCACCGTTTCGCCTCCAATGAGGCTGGTGACCACCGACTGGACGTCGTTGATGTTGAGTCCGTAACGCGCAGCCGCCATGCGATCGATATCGATCGTAATGTAACGCCCACCGGAGAGCCTTTCTGCAAATGCGGAGGAAACCCCGGGCACCGATTGGGCCACGCGTTCCACTTCCAACGCGATCCGGTTGATGGAAGCAAGGTCTGACCCCGAAATCTTCACCCCGATGGGGCTTTTGATGCCGGTGGCGAGCATGTCGATGCGATTGCGGATGGGGGGTACCCAGATATTGGATAGCCCGGGCACCCGGACCACACGGTCCAATTCCGCCACCAGCGTTTCCGGGGTCAGCCCCGGACGCCATTGGTCACGCGGTTTGAACTGGATCGTGGTCTCAAACATTTCCATCGGCGCCGGGTCGGTGGCTGTTTCGGCGCGTCCCGCTTTGCCAAACACATGGGCAACTTCCGGCACGGTCTTGATGAGGCGATCCGTCTGCTGCAGCAACTCAGCCGCCTTGGCCGCCGACAAACCCGGCAGGGCAGAAGGCATGTAAAGCAGATCCCCCTCATCTAAAGGCGGCATAAATTCACCCCCAAGCTGCGAGATCGGCCACAACGTGGTAGCCAGCACCCCCAGTGCAATGAGCAATGTGGTTCCGGGACGCCGTAGCACGGCATCCAACCACGGACGATAAGTTGAGATCAGCCAACGATTGAGAGGATTGCTCTGCTCGCTCGGGATACGCCCGCGTATCCAATAGCCCATCAGGATGGGAATCAGCGTCACGGCCAGAGCCGCCGCTCCCGCCATGGCGTAGCTTTTGGTAAATGCCAAAGGTGCAAACATTCGACCTTCCTGCGCTTCCAACGTGAATACCGGCAGGAAAGACAGTGTGATGATGACCAGGCTGAAGAACAGTGCCGGCCCCACCTCTACCGCTGCATCAGTCACCACCTGCCTGTGCTCCTCTCCTTCCAGGGATAGCCCCGGATGCTGGCGATGCCAGGTTTCGATCTTTTTGTGGGCATTCTCGATCATGACCACGGCCGCATCCACCATGGCACCGACCGCAATGGCAATGCCCCCCAGGGACATGATGTTGGCGTTGATCCCTTGATAACGCATCAGGATGAAGGCGATAAGAACGCCCAGGGGCAGGGAGATGATGGCTACCAGTGCTGATCGCAGATGCCACAGGAACAGCCCGCAAACTGCCGCCACCACAATAAATTCCTCGATCAACTTGTGGTTAAGGTTTTCCACTGCGCGGTCGATGAGTTGACTGCGATCATAAGTCGTGACGATCTCTACCCCTTGCGGCAAGCTTTTTCCGAGGACCGCGAGTTTTGTCCTGACCGCGGCAATGGTTTCACGCGCATTTTTGCCGGAACGCAGAATGACCACGCCTCCGGCCACTTCACCTTGACCATCGAGTTCGGCAATGCCGCGTCGCATCTCCGGGCCCAGCTGCACCCGGGCCACATCCCCCAGATGGACCGGAATGCCGGCCCTGGGCATGGCAACCGGAATGTTGCGAAAATCATCCAGAGTTTTGAGATATCCGGTGGCCCGCACCATGTATTCCGCTTCGCCCTGTTCCACCACGGCACCACCAGCCTCCTGGTTGCCGTTGCGAAGCGCTTCAATCAGTTGGCCATGGGTGATGTGGTAAGCGGCGAGCTTCACCGGATCTGGCACGATCTGGTACTCGCGCACCATTCCCCCCATCGAAGCCACTTCAGCCACATTCGGGACACTTTTCAATTCGTACTTGAGAAACCAGTCCTGCAAAGCCCGCAACTCGGCAAGATCATGCCGACCACTACGATCTGCCAGGGCATATTCAAAAATCCAGCCCACCCCTGTCGCATCGGGGCCGAGCGCAGTCCGGGCCCCGGCAGGTAATCTGCCCTGCACCTGATTGAGATATTCCAGGACGCGGGAGCGGGCCCAATAGAGGTCGGTACCGTCCTCAAACAGCACATAAACGAACGAGTCTCCAAAAAACGAATAACCACGGACCGTTTTGGCACCCGGCACAGAGAGCATGGTGGTGGCAAGCGGATAAGTGACCTGGTCCTCAACGATTTGCGGCGCCTGGCCAGGCAATGAGGTGCGGATGATGACTTGCACATCGGAAAGGTCTGGCAGCGCATCCACCGCAGTGGTGCGCACGGACCACACACCCCAGGCCGTCAGGGAGAGAGTGGCCAGCAAAACCAGAAAACGGTTTCGAACGGACCACCGGATAAGACGTGCGATCATTTTCGATCTCCCGTTTTTTCCATGCGCGCCAACACCCCCTTGAGACTGGCTTCGGAGTCGATCAGGAACTGGCCTGAAACCACGATCTGCTCGCCTTGCTGCAGACCCGCCAGAATCTCCGTCTTGCCGCCACTTTCACGACCCACCGTCACCTCAGCCGGACGGAAATGTCCTGCATCGCCAGCCACGATGACCACGCTCCGTTTGCCTGTGGCAATGACGGCTTCAGAGGGGATCAGCAACCTGTCAGGACCCCCGGTTTCCTGCAGGGTGACCTGGGCATACATGCCCGGCCGCAGTGTACCGTTCGGGTTGGGCCACTCCATCCGGACGCGCAGGGTGCGGGTGTCTCGTTCCAATGCAGGGAGTAGTACAGTGATCCGGCCTGCAAACGTGCGTCCCGGCCAAGTGGTGAATGTGGCCAACACCGGTTGCCCCACAGCCAACCCTGCCGCCTGCGCCTCCGGCACCTCGGCATCCAGCCATACACTGCCAATACCATTGATGCGGGCCAGCGTCTGGCCCGGCATAACGGTCATGCCTTCGCGCACACCGAGCTCCAGCAGGACCCCGCCTTGCGGTGCCGTCACGGTGACCACGGCTTGTGGTGCCCCGCTCTTCTCCACCCGGGCCACCAAGGCATCCGTCATGCCGAGTTGCAGCAGACGTATGCGTGCCGCATCCGCCAGCGCGGCTTCTCCCGACCCCCGCAAGGCCAGATATTCAGTCTGGGCACCATACCAATCGGGTACACGCAAATCCGCGAGGGCCGCACCGGCCGGGATCACATCGTTGGGGGCCCGTGCGTACACCCGCTCTACCAGCCCCCCGGTACGCGCCTGCACCACGGTCACCAGACGTTCATTGAAGGTGAGCGTCCCTACGGCTTCCAGTCCGCGCGCAAGCTGCCCTCTTTCCACCGTGGCGAGCCTCACCCCAATATTCTGTGTGAGCCGGGGGTCGATGCGTACGCTGTTGTCCGCAGTGCTTTCCCCGCCAACCATGGGTACCAGTTCCATGTCCATGAACGGGGATTTGCCGGGCTTGTCGAAATGTTGGTCCGGCTTCATGGGGTCGTACCAGTACAGTACGGGACGTGTGGAGGCATCCGCGACAGGACCCTGCCCGGTAGTAGCCCTGCTTGCAGCGAGTCGATAGCCCGCTCCGGCCCCCAGAGCAACCAGAACCACAGCAGCGGCGCCCATCACAACGGCTTGTTTTGAATTCATGGTTGGGTCTCCTCGGACAGATAGCGCAACTCTGTTTCAACTGCAGCGCGCCGCCCTACCAGATCAATGCGCTTCATGCGGGTATCGATCAGAAACCTGCGGGCATCCAATACCGTGGGGAGCGGTTCCTTGCCGGCACGGTAAGCCGCCAGGGCCAGATCAACTTTCTGCTGACCCAGTGGCAACCAGTCGCGATCAATTCGATCGATCTGACGCACCAGTGCGGTCTGTTCGGCCAACATGGCCTCCAGTTCGGCGATATGTTGGCGCACCATGGATTCACGCTCGGCGCTGACGCGTTCGAGCTCCTGCTGGCGGGCGGCGATCTGGGGGTTCTGGCGGGTCTGTGCAAAGATCGGAAGGTCGAAGGTCACTTGAACCGAAACCATGTCGCCAAAGGCAGGGCCACGGTGCTGGTAGTCCATCTCCACTCCCCAATCAGACTTCTTGGCGGCCTCGGCCACAGCCACTTCAGCCCTTGCCGACGCCTCCTGGACATTAAAAATAGCCACATCGGGATGGCGATCCAGATCGTGTCGTAAATGCTCCGGACTGGGGGTATACGCTGGGGGTGTACCGGTCAACGGTTTGCTTGCCGCAGGCCCGATCCAACGGGCCAGATCGGCCCGTGCTTTTCCCAGGTCTCGCTCCAGATCATCGCGCCGGTCCTCCAGCGCAACAACTTCCTGGCGGGACTGCAGGCTGTCACCTCCCTTGCCCTGACCTGCCGCCAATCGCGCCATTACCGCTGTGGTGAGCAGACGGTTTTCCGTATCAATCTGATCCAGTAAAAGGCGTTGCTGCTGCAAAAAATAAACCTTAAGCCAAGCGAGCAGGGTCTGGCGCTTTACGGATAACCGTTCGATCTCCAGTTCGGCACCGGCCCGAGCCACATTGGCCTCCGCCAATTGGCGCGCCGCCTGGCGCTTGTCGCCATGGGTGATTTCCTGCATCACCCCGACCCGCTGCATGGTCATGAAATCACGCGTGGTGTTCCAGGCCTCGGAACCCTGAACCGGCAGGTTATCCACCCCCATCACCAGCTTGGGATCCGGCAATTCCCCTGCCGATACGCGTGCTGCTTGGGCAGCAGCAACGGTGTTTTGGCGGGCCTTGAGCTCCGAAGCACGGGTTTCGGCGATATCAAGGGCTTCCTGATAAGTCAGCGCATAGCTGGCCGAGGCCCAGGTAACCAGCAGGATCGCCAGCGCAAAACGCCAGCGAGGTACACCCAATTTTCCAGACATGATGGTCTTGTCTCCAGCAAATAACAGAAATCCGCGTCGCATACTCATGCGACATCGCTTGGATCTGCAGGGAGAACCTAGATTCTGAAAACCTGGTATTGGATACGGAGCGGCGGTGAGCCTTCCGTCAAGGAAAGAAAAGGATGATGAACAAAGATGCCGGATTGTGTACCACTACCGGCGTTCGGCTTGAGGATTTCAACAAGGGTTATCAGACCTGCCGAGGGAAGGTCTGGCACCGTGTTCTGGTGCGATTGTGCAGATTGTTCACAATGGGTAAAACAAACCGGAGAAGGCTGAGTATCCTTCGTGGAGACGTCGTCTGCGTCGTTGCAATCCGACGTCACAGGCGCCGACATTTTAACCAGCGTGACTGCAACAGGTGTTTGTTGAAGACATGCGTGCGCTGCCACCACGAGTTGACCCCAGGTCAACATCATGATTACAAAGAGCGAAACCTGGAAACGCGTTTTCTTTCTGAACATGTCGCTAACTATAGCAGAAACTTGAGCTATTGATCATTGCGGACCCTACTATTTACCTTGCGGCAATAACAATAAACAAACTGTTGGACTGTGCCCGATGGCGTGTGGTGTGCTTCTTTTTCATGCCCGATCAACAGGAACGCCTGCCCAAATTCGTCGTGCAAGGTTTCAGGCTGGTATCGCATCACCGGCAAACCGCTGCATTTTTCAGGCCCATCTTCAGCAAAGGTGGCAACGATCACATGGCCCCCCGGACGAACCGCTTCCATGACACGCACGACATAGGCATGGCGATCAGCCGGGTCTGTCAAAAAATGAAACACAGCGCGATCGTGCCAGATGTCGAATCGATACCTGGGAAAGTCTGCACGAGTAATGTCACCTTCCATCCAGTGCACGGTATCCGCGCATTTTCCCAATCGCTGTTTTGCAACTGCCAGAGCAGCCGAAGACAGGTCCAGTACCGTCACATCGGTATAGCCTTCGGACACCAGATCATCCACCAGCACGGAAGCCCCACCGCCGACATCGATAATGGCCGCATCTTTACCCAGACCCGTGCTGTTGATCAGTCGTACAGAAAGGGCGGCATGTTCCTGAAACCAGCTCACAGAATCTGACGCCCTGGTGGTGTACACCTGTTCCCAATGTTGTTTGCGATCCATGGGCTAATTTCCTATTGTGTCCGTAAGCAGTGTTGGCGCAGGTACTCACAAACCGCCTGTTGCCCACCGCTGAACACGATTCTGGACCCTTTGCGCCCGCGCTGGAAGGTGTACATCGGATCATAGTATTCCCGCAACAACCCTTCAATCCAGCCGCGATGCAAATCAACCGCCCCGCTACGGGCCTGTTCTTCCAGGGCGGCATTCATGATCCCGAACAAGCGCTGGTAACGCTCGCCACCCAGGCGCCTGGCGATTCTGGAAAGACTCTGATGCAGTCGTTCGGCAAATGCAATCATGCCTTGTTCGTCACCATACTGCGCAACGAATTCGCTACGCAGGTCAATGACGTAGTCGCCAAGAATGCGTGCCACCCTCCCCTCAAAATCGTCTTCCAGCCACACCAGGGGGGATTGTTGCATCCCATGATAGAGGGGTAACGGAACAGAACAGCTTCCGATGACGGGGCCTTCATCCTCGATGACAAACTGCTGACTACCGGCAGCGCGTTGTTTGAGAATATCAATCGCCAAACAGTTTTCAAAACCAATCTGGGGTGGTTGTGGGGTGGCGCGCTTGCCAAAACCGGAACCCCGGTGATTGGCGTGACGCTCCAGGTCCAACCCATTGTCCAATTGTGCCAGCACCTGTGTCTTGCCCGTGCCAGTGAGCCCGCCAATCACCACAAAGTCACACTCAAGCACGGCGGCTTCAGTGGTATCGATCAGGAAAGAACGCATGGCCTTGTAACCCCCCTTCACTCGGGGAAAAGCAAGGCCCACCTGGGCCAGCCACTGTTGGACGATTTGCGAACGCAGGCCCCCGCGAAAGCAATACAGGTAGCCCTGTGGATGGGTGCGTGTGAAAGCAGACCAGGCTTCCATGCGATCGTCCTTGATCTTGCCGGATACCAGACGGTATCCCAGGTCAAGGGCGGCTTCCGGGCCGTGCTGTTTGTAGCAGGTGCCCACTTTCTGCCGCTCAATATCGTTCATCAGAGGTAAGTTGACGGTGCCGGGAAAAGCCCCTTTGTGAAATTCGCCCGGGGCACGCACATCCATCAAAGGCACATCGTTAAGGAAGAGAGCAGGATAATCAGCACTGTCCTCACGCATCAATACACCTCGATCGCGTACTGCTGCCGCGGGATCAATTCACCGATGGGGACCAGGGGCAACCCAAGTTCGGCAGCCAGCACGAGGAACTCGCCTTCACCCGCCTTATCCACAGCAACCAGCAAGCCGCCGCTGGTCTGCGGATCACAGAGCAGGTGCCTCTGAGGCTGGGACAGCGGGGAAATGCGATCGCCATAGCTGTCAAAATTTCGCTGGGTCCCTCCGGGAACACAGCCCAGCCCCAGGTAGTAATCCATATTGTCCAGTCTGGGCACAGCCTCGTAGCGAAGACGTGCCGTCACGCCGCTGCCATCAACCATCTCCATCAAATGGCCCAGCAGCCCAAAACCGGTGACGTCTGTCATGGCGCGCACGCCACTCAATTTTCCGAAATGGCTGCCTGGCTTGTTCAAGGTACACATCCAGTCTCTGGCCACGCCCACGTCCCCGGCAAGGAGGTTTCCTTTTTTCTCAGCGGTGGTCAGGATGCCAATCCCCAGAGGCTTGGTCAGATAGAGTGTGCAACCCACGGTCGCCGTATTGTTGCGCTTTAGAAAACGCTTCTCGACAATACCGGTTACAGCGAGACCAAAAATCGGTTCCGGGGCATCAATGGAGTGCCCGCCTGCCAACGGAATGCCGGCGGCGTGGCACGCCGTATGGCCACCGTGAATGACCTCTCGAGCCACTTCGGGGGACAACAGGTTGATTGGCCACCCCAAAATGGCAACAGCCATCAATGGATCCCCTCCCATGGCATAGACATCGCTGATCGCATTGGTCGCGGCGATGCGGCCAAAGTCGAACGGGTCGTCAACGATGGGCATGAAAAAATCCGTGGTCGAGACCATGCCGCGTTCTTCATCAATGGCATAAACCGCAGCATCGTCCCGTGATGCGTTGCCGACCCAGAGCCTGGGGTCCCGATGCTGCGCACCGCTACCGGCAAGGATCACATCCAGCATCCGGGGAGAAATTTTGCAACCGCAGCCGGCACCATGACTGTACTGGGTAAGACGAATCGGGTCGCTCATGAAGGACTCAAAGGGGACAGACACGCATAGGGTATCTTGTACCGCAATCTAAGATACGGTGTAAATAACTTATGCGGAGATGACAAAAAAAGCAGGCCTCGCGACCTGCCCTTTTTCCTGCATCGGATTATGGGGTCAATATGAAGGTGAGAAGCACCGAACCCGTACTCACGTTAGCCGACTGGGTCAATAAAGTCCCCGCCGCGTCCGTGGCAGTGATGCTGTAGATGCCCACATCGGCGGGAGCGATGTCATGGGTCAACGTGATCGGCAACGTGGCGCTGTATGTTCCCAACCAAGGTCCGGAAGCCGCCAGGGGAAGGCTATAAGACCCGGTGGTGGTTGCCGTTGCGGTCATCTCGTAGGTCCGCGCCGTGCTGGTCACGGTCTGGTCCGACACCAGGTTTGCCGCACCCGGCAAACCTGACACCATGACCGTACCTGATGCCGTATTGATGGCGGAAGCCGCTGGGGTGAGCGTGCCGATATTGGTCGTGCCGCCAGCAGTGACCGGTATGGCCTGCACGATATCCGTGGCATAACCCGCCGTCCCTGATGCCGGGGCCGGCGGTACGATGACCACGTCCACGGTGCCTCCCGCACTGCTTTCCAGAATGGGCGACAAAGTGAACGCGCCGGTGGTGGCATCAGCCACGGTGCCGGTAACGATCACGGGACCGGTGCTTGATTGTTGTTCGGCATACACCTGCGAGCCTGCCAGGGTGGTCCCAGAAATCGATCCGCTCACGACCTGGGCGATAGCCGTCACCACAGGTTTCAGTAAATATTGTCCACTGGCGCCCGCTACCACGATGGACTTGCAGGCATTGAAATCGAGCACCAGGTCAGCCAGGGTCCCTCCCTGCACCGTGAAGGGACCGATAATCTTGTAGCCGCTTTGCTGGCCGCTGGGGGTCTTGAGGGGCGTTTCGCTGGCGCTGCCCGTCAGCACCAAGGCATTGTTCCATGGCGCTGAACTGCCATTGGCCTTCAGCACCAGCCGCACCTGTTGGTACGTTCCCGCGGCCAGGGGAGCTTGGCCCAGAGAAAGCAGCGTGCCATTGGTCAGGTTGAGCAGGTCAATACGCCCAAGGGTGGAATTCACTGCGAGGGTAGTCCAGGTGTTGCCATCCGAGGAAATTTCCACGTGATCCACGGTAATGTACACGTGGTCATAACCGCAGGCGGGTGAATCGGTCAACAACATATCGAGCGTGCCGGAAGAAGCGCCGCCACCGCCTCCCCCACCGCAACCGGCCAGTCCCAATGTGAGGCCGCCTGCCAAAAGCCATGGGAAAACTCCAAATGCAGAAAATTTGTTCATTTTTTCCTCCCAA
>VFSW01012534.1_pt1 | contig 11833 bp, 11 predicted proteins | sample 5358111 | NCBI WGS metagenome assembly VFSW01 (sample SAMN11554181, study PRJNA540505) | mine drainage metagenome | isolation source: sediment from site ElyBrook_90M | place: USA: Ely Copper Mine, Vershire, VT | collected 2017 | reverse complement strand
GGAAACATCCCTGGCCCTGATCGAGCGGGCGGCGCGGGGAAAGTCAGCCTCGATCATTGATGTCGGAGGCGGGGAATCGACGCTGGTTGATGACCTGCTGGCGCGCGGATACCGGAACATCACCATTCTCGATATCTCCGGGGTCGCCATCGAAACAACGAAAAAACGCTTGGGGGCGGTGGCGGAGCAGGTCCACTGGCTCACCGCGGATGTCACAGAAGCCGCGCTGGAGCCACGCGCGTACGACGTGTGGCACGACCGGGCGGTATTTCATTTTCTCACCGCGCCGGAGCAGCGAGTTGCCTACGTGCGCCAGGTGGCCCGCGCCGTAAAACCCGGCGGCCATGTCATCGTTGGCGCGTTCGGCCCCGAAGGGCCCACGCGGTGCAGCGGGCTCGACGTGGTCCGGTACGACGCCGAAACTCTGCACGATGAGTTTGGCGCGCACTTCCGACTGGTCGAGAGCTCAAGCGAACTCCACCGCACGCCATCCGGCACAACCCAGCAGTTCCTCTATTGCTTCTGCCGGGTCGAATAGGAAGCAGCCCCGCACATCCTCGATCGGGCCGATGACCGGGTTGATCGCGTCAGGCGCTCGCCGACCCGTCCATCCCGGCCAGCAGGAGTTTGTTGTTGCCGGGGATGGTCATCTGGAAAATGGATTCGATGCTGGTGTAATCGTAGTAGCCGAGCCGGGCAATCGGACGGATCTTGAGCACGTCGATGCGCCCGTCCGGCCCGATCGCATCGTCCTGGATGTGCACGGCGAGCACCCGGCCGATCACCACGTCGGCGCTCCCGATCACGCCGGCGCCGGGCAAGCGGATAGTCTGATGATAGGCGCACTCGAAGTGAATGGGGGATTCCTTCACGCGGCAAGGTTTTACAAGGCGCGAGGGGGCTTTGGTCACTCCGGCCAACTCAAACTCGTCCACTTCGGGGGGCACCTCTTCGGCGGATTTGTTCACCGCTTCCCGCAGTGCGTAGGTGGCCATGTTCCAAACGAATTCGCCGGTTTGTTCGGTGTTGACGACCGTGTCCTTGCGCAATCCCGCCGTGTTCTGCCCGGCCGAAAATAGAACGTAGGGCGGGCTGAAGTTGAGCACCTGAAACTGGCTGAACGGGGCCAGATTGTGCGTGCCGTCGCGGCTCACGGTGGAAATCCATCCGATGGGCCTGGGGATGACGCAGGACTTGAACGGGTCGTAGCGTAGGCCGTGGTCGGTCTTGCCCGGCTCGTAAAACATAGATGCCCTCCCGAAAAGGAATTGTTCCGGCGGCGTTTCGCACAGGGCGTGCCGCCCGCCCGAGATTCAAGAAGTTGCCACGCCAGCTTAGACTGTTTCGCCCCGGCGTTGCGCGGGAGATTTTCCCTGCGCCAGCGCGGTCGCAGCGGCAGTGCGCAATAGGTTCAGAAAATCCTGCGCTTCCTTGGACAGCGCCCGGTGGCGCGGATGGATCACGTCCAGATTTCTGCTGAGCGGCTCGGCATCGAGTATCTCGAAGGCCACCAGCTTGCCCTGCCGCAGTTCCTGCGTCAGCGCGATCTGGGGAAGAAAACTGAAGCCCAGCTTCCGCTCGACCATGCGCTTGGCCGCCTCGATGGTCTCCACTTCGAGCACGACATTGGGCAACAGGCCGGCGCGGCGGAACAGGCCCTGCGTCAGCGTCCAGTCGCTCGAGCCGCGATCGTAAAAAATCAGGGGCCAGGCCTCGACCTCTTCCAGATGCGCGTGCCGATTGCCGGCCATGGGATGCGCGGGATCTCCGACGAGAATCAGGGGATCGTCGCGCAGCGTCATGGTCTCGACCTCGGGATGGTTCAGCGAGCGCGCCACGCCGATGTCGGCATCGCCGTCGAGCACCATTTTCAGTACCTGCATGGAATTGCCCGACCGCAGATGCACCATCACCTTGGGATTTTCGGTCTGGTAGCTTTCCATGACCTCCGGCATCAGGTAGGTGCACACCGAAAGCGCCGCCGCGATGCGCAGCGCCCCGGCGGTCAAGGGCTGTAGTTCGTGCACGGCCTGGCGCGCCATGGCCACCGTTCGCAGAATCTGCTCCGCATGGGGCCGCAAGGCTTTTCCGGCAGGGGAGAGCGTGGGAGTCGCGTGGCCCCGCGTGAACAGGCTGACCCCGAGCGATTCTTCCAGGGCGCGGATGCGTCCGCTCACCGCCGGCTGGCTGACGTGCAGCACCTCGGCGGCGCGGTGAAATCCACCATAGGTAACCACCGCCAGGAACGTTTCGACCTGGTCAATTTCCATGTGCGCCTCGCAGTTCGTTCAATCGTGAGCCAAGTTCGATACAGGCCATATGATAACATGGGCTTATCACAGCGATAACGACAATCAGTTTGACTTACTAGTTCTAGACCCTCAAAATGGCCCCCAGCGTCGCGCCGATGCTGGTCCGGCAGCGACATCACGTTGAGTCAGTTCGCTGGGTCGAACCCAGGGAGGCCATCCATGGAAGGCGTGAACACACGTATCTCACCCCGAACGAAGTTGGATAAGCCCATCGAACTGCGCATTGGCAACGATACGATTCGCAACGCAAACCCCGCCAATAACCTGAGTCCCACTGGGCTGTTCATCAGCCATGGAAATCTGCCCGTGGGCGCGGCGGTCCGCATTCGCATACAGGGCCGGCGCGTCTTTGAGGCGCACGGCGAGATTCGCTGCCGGCACCCGCACGGGCACGGCGTAGGCATTTCCTTCACCTCGATTTCGGCTCGGAGCCGCGCAGCCCTCGACGATCTGATCGAGGACTTGACGCTGCGAGGGCTACCGGCAGCTTGAGTGCGGCGCCATTCCGAGCACGGCGCGCGACGTCTCGCGTTACCCCAGTTTGAGCGATCGGGAATTTTAGACCGGCGGGCCCGAAGTGAGCCCGTGGAGGCATATTTTAGTCAGGCCTGATTAGGAGGCACCAGTCATGGCGAGCAGCAATGGCAAGGCCGCAAATCTGGAAGCGGAATGGCGGAGCAATCCGCGCTGGGCGGGGATCGCGCGTCCCTACAGCCAGAAGGATGTCGAGCAACTCCGCGGCTCGGTGCACGTCGAGCATACGCTGGCGCGCCTGGGCGCCGAGCGCCTCTGGAGCCTGCTGCACTCGGAAGGGCACACGGCGGCGCTGGGGGCCATGACGGGCAATCAGGCGGTGCAGCAGGTCAATGCCGGCTTGCAGGCCATATACGTCAGCGGATGGCAGGTGGCCGCCGACGCCAATGAGGCCGCCGAAACCTATCCGGACCAGAGTCTATATCCCGCCGACAGCGTGCCGCAAATGGTGCGGCGCATCAATCGGGCGCTGACGCGGGCCGATCAGATCCACCATGCGGCCGGGAAGAACGGCATCCACTGGTTCGCTCCGCTGATCGCCGACGCCGAAGCCGGCTTTGGCGGCAACCTCAACGCCTTCGAGTTGATGAAGGGCATGATCGAGGCCGGAGCGGCCTGCGTTCACTTCGAGGACCAGTTGTCTTCTGCCAAGAAGTGCGGCCACCTGGGCGGCAAGGTGCTTGTCCCGACGCTGGAAGCCATTCAGAACCTGGTGTCGGCGCGGCTGGCGGCCGATGTGATGGGCGTGCCTAGTCTGGTGATGGCGCGCACCGACGCCGATAGCGCCACGCTGCTGACCAGCGACATCGATCCCCGCGACCGGCCGTTCATCAGCGGCGGGCGGACCAGCGAAGGATTCTTCCGCGTGCGCGGCGGCGTGGAATCGGCCATCGCCCGCGCGGTGGCCTACGCGCCCTACGCCGACCTGCTGTGGTGCGAAACTTCCAAGCCGGACATCAAGGACGCGCGCGAGTTTGCCGAGGGCGTGCACGCCAAGTATCCGGGAAAACTGCTGGCCTACAATTGCTCGCCTTCGTTCAACTGGAGGAAGAACCTGGACGACGCCAGCATCGCCAAATTCCAGCGCGAACTCGGCGCCATGGGTTACAAGTTCCAGTTCATCACGCTGGCGGGCTTCCACGCGCTCAATCTCTCGATGTTCGAGCTGGCCCGCGCCTACAAGCGCACCGGCATGACCGCCTACTGCCGCTTGCAGGACAAGGAATTCCGCAGCGAGGCCGAGCACGGCTACGAGGCCGTGAAACACCAGCAGTTCGTCGGCACCGGCTACTTCGACGCCGTGCAGCAGGTGATTACCGGCGGGACATCTTCCACGATCGCGCTGGAAGGTTCCACCGAGGCGGCGCAGTTCCATGCCAAAGACGCGCCCGCGCCGCCGGCCGAAAGGTCGCTCGCGGCCAACGATTAGACGCCGCGATCGCGACTGGGAAATTTCAGGAGCAGGGTAGCGGGATTCCGGCCAGCCCGGAACCCGCTGCTCGCCTCCACCAACGCCCAGTGGTCTTGCGGTAGTCGCCCAACCTTCCTCCCTTCCTTCCATAGCTCGTTCAGCCGCGGCGAATCAAACGCACAGACTGGCGCGGGAATTGGAAGGCGCACGCAGGGATCGGATTTACCCCCAGGCATGGCCACGATCTTCGAGGGGGCTCTCCGCCATGGTCTCCACCGTGCTCTCCACCTTGTTCTCCACCATGCGTTGACACCGCGAGAGCCGCGTGCTACGTTCCGCGACGCCATGGGTGAAAGAAAATCTTCGCCACGAAAGCGCATCGCGGTGATTGCCGGGGACGGCATCGGGAAGGAAGTGATTCCCGAAGCCCTGAAGGTGCTGCGGGCCGCCGCGGCGAAGGGCGGCAGGGAGCTGGCGCTCACCGAATTCGACTGGGGAGCCGATCGCTACCTGCGCGACGGCACCACGCTTCCGGCGGACGCCCCGGATATGTTCCGCCGCGACTACGACGCGATCCTGCTGGGAGCCTTGGGCGACCCGCGCGTCCCGGGGAACCAGCATGGAGCCGCGATCCTGCTGGGGTTGCGGTTCAAGCTGGATCTCTACGTGAACGCCCGGCCGTGCGTGCTGTTCGACCGGCGCCTGACTCCGCTCAAGGACCGCACGGAGAAGGAGATCGACTTCGTCGTCCTGCGGGAGAACACCGAAGGGCTATACGTGGGCATGGGCGGATTCTTCAAGAAGGGGACTGCGGACGAAATCGCCACGCAGGAGGACATCAACACGCGCAAGGGGGTCGAGCGCATCATCCGCTACGCCTTCGAGTATGCGCGCAGCCTAGGGCTGGAGCGCGTGTGCATGAGCGACAAGGCCAACGCGCTGGCCTTCGGCCACGATCTGTGGCAGCGGGTGTTTGCCGAGGTCCGGGGCGAATACCCCGGCATACAGGCCCGCCACCTGTACGTTGACAATCTCGTGATGCAGATGGTGCGCGACCCTTCGCAGTTTCAGGTGATCGTCACCTGCAACCTTTTTGGCGATATCGCCAGCGATTTGGGAGCGCAACTGGCGGGCGGGCTGGGCCTGGCACCCTCGGGAAATATCCATCCCGGGCAGGTCTCGATGTTCGAGCCGGTGCACGGCTCGGCGCCGGATATCGTTGGAAAAGATATGGCGAACCCGATGGGAGCTGCCCTGGCGGCCAGCATGATGTGCGCGTATCTGGCCTGGCCCGCCGAAGCCCAAACCACCGCGGCCGCGGCGCGCGCGGCCAGCCGGGAGGGGAAGCCCACCGGAGAGCTGGGCGGGCCGCTGGGAACGCGCGAGGCCGGCGACTGGCTGGCCGGCAGGGTGGCCTCGACATAAGGACGTGGAGGCGCCGGCGGTTGCGCGTGTTTCGTCCCCAGCTGGATTTCTTCGAAGGCCTCGTTTTCGATTTTGCGCTGGCCGCTGTTTTTCTTTATCCTGTAAACAGCCGCAAGCGCGGAATGTCTTCACATGGCAGGGAGGAACTTTGATTTCACGACGAAGCGTTGTACTCGGTCTGCTGGCGATTTGGGGGACGGCCATCCCTTGCGCGGGGCAAGCAGCGAAACCATCGCCGGGGGCGCCCGCGCGGTCTTCGGTCAGTGCGGAGCAGGCTCAACTCCTGAAGTCCACCGAGGCCTTTGTTCGGGAACTGTTCGCGTGGGGTCCTGCCATGCAGGTCAAGCTGGGACCGTTGAGCCAGTCGAAAGCGGTGGACTTCTATGCCGTGCCGATTCAGGTGATGCTGAACAACCAGGAGGAGTCGGGCGAAGTCTATGTGAGCAAGGACGGCAAAACGCTGCTGCGGGGCGATCTGTACGATACGTCCACCGACCCGTTTGCCGCCAACCGTGCCAAGCTGCGCCTGGAAGGCAGCCCTGCCAAGGGGCCGGCCAATGCGCGCGTGACGCTGGTGGAGTTTGCCGATTTCGAATGCCCGCATTGCGCGGTGCTGCATCAGGCGCTGAAGTCGATGGAAACGCGCTATCCGCAGGTGCGCATCGTTTACAAGGATTTTCCTCTGGTCCAGATTCATTCCTGGGCCGAGACGGCGGCCATCGGCGGACACTGCGCGTTCGAGCAGTCGCCGGCGGGGTTCTGGAAGGTTCACGACGCGATTTTTGACAACCAGGACTTGCTGTCCGCGGAAAACATCTGGAGCAAGTTGGTGGATTACGCCACGCAAGCGGGCCTGAATGCGGAGACGTTCAAGACGTGCCTGTCTTCGGCGGGCGCGCAGAAGGCCGTGGATGCCAGCCGCGCCGAGGGCGTGGCCATGGGCGTGAACAGCACCCCGACCGTGTACGTCAACGGCCGCCCGGTTCCCGGCGGCGATCCCGCCACCGTCGAGCAGTACATCGAATTTGAGCTGGCCGCGCGGAAACAGTGACGATCCGGCCAGGATCGGCATCCGAAGCGGAGCGCGGCGAGCGAAGGATTTCCGTTCACGAATGAGCCGGAGTTGCGTGGCTAGGGAACTGTGCTGGCGCTGCGGGGAGGGTTATGCCGCGCATAATTCTCGGTGGTAATGTCGAGGGCCGCCGCTGCGAAGGCCCGTGGATGCGGAATCTTCAGGCGGCGTGTTGCGTGGCCGGCCGGACGAAATCCAGGCGATCGATGGTCGCCGCGACTCCGTAGAGCGGTGTGATCTCGCCGTCCAGTGGCGATGCGCGCAGAGCCTGGCCGCTGGCGCGCACCAGAACCGAGAATTGGCTGTCAGACTTCGTGGGCAATGCAAAAGTGAGTTCGATAGCCGTTCCGGGCTCTAGCTCGAGGTCCAGAAGGAAGTAGACGCCAATCCGGGAAATATTCCGTAGCTGCCCGGTGCAGAACTCCACCGGCCGCCGGCTCGACATACACACCTGCAGCGGCAGGTAAATCTCGTACCTGTTCGCTCTTCTGCGTTCCCCCATCGCTTCCCCCTATGCCTAGTGGTAACGAGCACGATCACTGCCATGTGAAATGGAGCTGTCAGATTGATTACACAGGGGATAGGCCACAAGGCCAGTTCCAAAATAGTCCAACATTGGAAAATTTTCCGCGGTCCGGAAAGAACTTCCCAGAGCGCGTGCCGAGGGGCCTACTGCCCGAGATAGGGTGGGTGGCCGCCGCTAATCTCGTGCTCGATGGCGCGAGCGGCTTCTGGCGAAATATCGACGAACTCAATTCCTACGCCAACGCCCGGCAGGCAATACCGTACTTCCGCCCGCATGGAGATTTCCACGTCCGACTTTGCGAGGCGAAACCGGACATTCAGCACGGCGCCCTCTGGAAAGTTCCGGCTCGTGTTGAGGAACATTCCGCGCGTACTCAGGTCTGGGGGCCGTATGACAAAAGCCTCGCTGTGCCCCTCGTACGTTACCGAGAGATCGCGCAAGCTCGAAAGCCGCGGGGCCTGACGCGAGTAGTTTGTCGGCTTGCGACCGTTATCGCGTTTCATCTGTTCGTGACTCCTTGATCAACCAGCGAATGATGCTCCGGCTTTCCGAGGGCCGGACTCGTTTTCTGTTCTCCGCAGTAGGGACAATAGGCGAAGGAGTGGGAAAGTTCCCGGCTGCAGTTCGCACAACAAGTGTGGGAAACTGCCTCAGCGGGCACCACTCGCTGTACTTCATCCAGCGTAGTCAGGCCCTGGCGCACATGTTCGAGCGCGTATTCGTACATAAACTTCATTCCGCTATCCCGGGCAAGGATTCGAATATCGTGATTCCTCCCAGCCGTCCGGACTGCCGAGCGGATGTTGTCGTTGAAAACGAGCATCTCGTAAATCCCGGTGCGGCCTTTGTAGCCGGTCATGTCGCATAGGTCGCACCCGATGGGAACCCGCTGCGTTTCCGGCGGCACGGTGAGGCCTGCTTGAATTAGAAGGGAGGCGTACTCTGGACTGGCAGGGATCTCATCATGGCAGGCGCACAGGCGCCGTAGCAGGCGCTGCGCAATGATACAGCTTACCGAAGGCGCGATTTGAAATCCGGGCACGCCCAGGTCGAGCATGCGCGTGATAGCCGAGACGCTGTCATTCGTGTGCAGCGTTGACAGCACCAAATGCCCGGTTTGCGCGGCCTTGATGGCAATCTCGGCCGTTTCCCCGTCGCGGATTTCGCCCACCATGATGACGTTTGGGTCCTGGCGCAATATCGATCGCAGGCACGTAGCAAAGGTCAGTCTGGTTTTTGTGTTCACCTGCACCTGGTTGAGACCGGGAAGCTCGTATTCGACCGGGTCTTCGACGGTAACGATGTTGAGCGGTCGCGTCCGTATCAGGTTCAGCGACGAATAAAGCGTGGTGCTTTTTCCCGAGCCCGTCGGGCCGGTTACCAGGACCATGCCCTGGGGTTGGCCCAGAATCTGTTGTAGCGCTTCGGAGATCTCCTGCGGGAAGCCCAGTGTTGCGTAGCTACGCAGCGGTGCATCCGGCTCGAGCAGTCGCATCACTACCTTCTCACCGTGCTGCGTCGGGAGGGTCGAGACGCGCAAATCGAGTTTCTGCCCCGAGATTTTGACCAGGAACCTTCCATCTTGAGGGGCGCGGCGTTCGGCAATATCCATGTCGGCCAGGATCTTGATGCGCGAGACCACCGAGTTCTGCAGCCTGCGAGGGATACGCTGGTAGTCGCGGAGCATGCCGTCGACACGCAACCGGATCACCGTGTCGGTGGCCTGCGGCTCGATATGAATGTCGCTGGCCTGCTTGTCGATGGCCGCCTTAATTGTCGACGCCACCAGCCTCACCGCAGGCGTGTTGTGATAGAGCAGTTCGGCCTGCACCTGTTGCACTGCCTCGGTATTCCGCTGCAATGAACTCGAGGAGATCAATTCTAGGCTGGGATCTTGATTCTGTGGCGCGGTGGCTTGCAGCAGGGCGGCTTCGGCCTGTTCGTCGGTGCCGTACCATTTCTCGACCGCCGCCAGGATCTCGTGGCGGAAACCCAGCCGCGGTACAATCTTCAGACCAGTCAGAAACTGGAGCTCGTCAATGGCTTGCAAGTTCTGCGGCTCAGCCATGGCGACGATCAGGTTCGTGTCTCGCTGCTTGTGAATGGGGAGAATGCACCAGCGCTGGGCCATCGCGTGCGGGACTAGCTTCAACACGTCAGAGTCGATCTCGATGGTTTCGCAGTCTACGCAGGCAACGCGGGTCACTTCGGTCAGAGCCGCCGCCAGGTCCGGCCTTGAGACCAGGCCGCGGTTGAGCAGCAGCTCGCCCAGGTGGACGAGCTCGCCCTGCTGGTCCTCGATCGCCTTGGTGAGATCGGCCGGGGAAACATGGCCTCGCTCACGCAGGACTTCTCCGAGACGTTTCTTCTTCATCGCCTAGTATCCCGCCCCCAAGTAAGTCCGCCGAACCTAAGTCCCAGATCTCCCGGCATTCCTAGGAGGTGCTGCTCGCATTCCAAGATCAAAAAGAAAGCACAGCGGTCCGGCTCTTGTTGGGTTGCTCAACGGCTATTCCAATTGTCAGTCCCCCGTAAAACGGCGGCAAGCCGAATTCCCGCATGGAGTGCCGAAGGGTAATCGTGCCCCGCAGCATGGGAGCACCCCGCCAGACCCCGAACTTAGCCTCTGTCGCTCTGATACGCGCCACGACGGTAGGAAATTTCTCCGACCTATCTCACAAGTGGTGTTTAGGTTGTCGGAGTCGCGCCGTCCCGGAATCTCCGGTTTCGGCAGTCCGGTGAACTCCACCGGAGTCCTCGGAGGGGAGCAGTACAGTTTGGATCACTTCCTGTCTCTGGCAAAGGCGCGCTATCCGGCTGCCTCTCCCTGATTGGCGCTAGTGTGCCATAGGGAACAGTCTCAGGATTGTGAGTCGCTCTATGATCGCCGCGTTGTCAAGGAGATATGAATGGCCACGAAACTGTTTGCTGCTCTGCTTCTCGCTTCAGGCCTAACTTTCGCAGTCCCATCGGTACGCGCACAAGCTCAGCCCGGCAAGAAGCCGGCGAAGGTGGTCTCGGTGACGGGCTGCTTAATGAAGGGTGATGAGCCTGGGGAAGTCTGGTTGGAGCAAAAGGGCGGAACGATCTACGGGTTGGAGAGTTCAAAAATCAAGTTAATCGCGCACCTTGGCCACGAAGTTACCGTGACGGGACACGTGCTGGCGGAAGGCAAGGAAGAGGCAGGGGAGGAAGCCAAAGAGCAAAACAAAACTGGCAAGCATGAAACTGCCGATTTTCATGTACTGACGCTGAAGATGATCAGCACGGTCTGCAAGCAGTAAGCAACCGATTAGGCGGCCAATCGTATTCGGCCAGTACTCTAAGCTTCCATGCCCGCCGATAGAGCGTTGTGCGCCGAGCGGTTGTGGGTGTGCCTTTACGCCGGATTCCAGGAGAAGAGTTGCTCGAAATCATCAAGGCCGCTTTGGTTGTCGTCATCCTTTTCTCGCCCGCCATGACTTGGTGCGAGGCACAAGTGGATGATTGCTTGCCTGCGGATTCTCTCACGATAACTTCAAGGCGACGGCGGCAACTGCCCATACCACGTTCCATCACGATCGATGAGCTTCGGCGCGCCGTGCCCGGCGAAACGTTCACGGCAATACCTTCTTGACACAGGAACCCGCCAAGGCGTAACTTAGGTTTCCGGGAAACCCTTCCGCGAGGAAGGGCGTACCTACACCGGCTCAGCTGGCCGGACGCGAACACATGAACCTCCACACAGAGCGGCGCCGGCTTCCACGAAAAATCGTCGTAGTAGTACGGCCCGAGTGCGCGTCTTGGCCTGGAGGGCGTGTCTGAGCTGATTGACGAAAGAAATCGAAAGCTCACAAAACCCACCTGGCCAGAGCAACTGGCAGGTGGGTTTTAATTTTTAGGGTGGTGAGGAGGGGGTCCAATGGGCAGTAATAGTGATAAACCGATTTTGACCGGGGCGCGGATTCTGTGGGAATGCCTGGAGCGCGAGGGCGTCAAGACCGTTTTCGGCTATCCGGGGGGCGCGATTCTGCCGGCGTACGACGCGCTGCGGCATAGCTCGATCCGGCACATTCTGGTGCGCCACGAGCAGGGCGCCACGCACATGGCCGACGGTTACGCGCGCGCCACGGGCGGCGTGGGCGTGGCCGTGGCAACATCGGGTCCCGGCGCCACCAACATGGTCACGGGCATCGCCACGGCGATGATGGATTCTTCGCCGATCGTGTGCATCACCGGGCAGGTGGGCAGCAAACTGCTGGGCTCCGACGCGTTTCAGGAAACCGACATCACCGGCGTCACGCTGCCGATCACCAAACACAACTATCTGGTGACGCACGTCGAGGAACTGGCCCCCGCCATACGCGAGGCGTTTTACGTGGCCAAGTCGGGCCGGCCGGGTCCCGTGCTGGTCGATATCACCAAGGACGCGCAGCAAAGCTCCTGCGCGTTCGATTGGGAAGCAGCGTCTCCACGCATCCGCGGCTACCGCCTCGACTTCTCGCCCGCCAAGCAGGAAGACGAAAAAGCATTGCAATTGATCCGTGAATCCAAGCGGCCGGTGATCCTGGCCG
>VFSW01012533.1_pt1 | contig 11833 bp, 8 predicted proteins | sample 5358111 | NCBI WGS metagenome assembly VFSW01 (sample SAMN11554181, study PRJNA540505) | mine drainage metagenome | isolation source: sediment from site ElyBrook_90M | place: USA: Ely Copper Mine, Vershire, VT | collected 2017 | reverse complement strand
CGTGCCTGGAGTACGACATCAAGGCCGGCCTGATTTTCTGCCTCGCCCGCGAGTTCGACGCCCACCTGAACGGGATCCTCGTGGAGAAGGCCATCAAGTACAAGAGCCGCGGGGTCATCGGCATCGACCTCGCCGGCACCGAGACCAAGACCATCGAGCTGCGCGAGGAGGTCGGGCGCTACCGCGACATGTACCAGCAGGCGCGCGACGCCGGGCTCGGCACCACGGTCCACACCGGCGAGACGGCCTCGACCGGGGCCGAGGGCGTGGGTGCGGTGGTCGAGAACCTGCGCCCGCACCGCATCGGCCACGGGGTCTTCGCGGCGAAGGACAAGCGGGTGATGGAGCTGCTCCGCAAGACCGGCACGGTGCTGGAGATCTGCCCGAGCTCCAACCTGCGCACGCGCGCGGTCGGTTCGTGGGACGAGCTGCGCGACGTGGTCCAGACGCTGCTGGCCGAGAAGGTGAAGCTCACCTTGAACACCGACGGCCCCTACATGCTCTCGACCGACATGCGCCGTGAGGTGGAGCGGGTGGTCGAGCACAACGTGATGACCGAGACCCAGGTCGAGGACGCGCTGACCAATGCCCGGGAAGCGACGTTCTTGAACCGGTTGATGCCGTAGGGGGCCGCGGAGGGGCCGCTAATCCGCGATCAGCAGCCGGAACTCCGCCCGCTCTCCGAACCCCAGCTTCCGGTACAGCGCCTGGGCGGCTCGGTTGCGCGGGTCCGCGTGCAGCGTGAGGCGCGGGAGCGCCGAGAGCGTCGTCCGGCAGATCTGGCCCAGCGCCCGGGTGGCGATCCCCTGCCCCCGGTGGTGCGGCGAGGTGTAGACCCCTTCGATGTGCGCCCCGAAGCGGCACCGGCTGCCGATATCGGCCTTGAAGACCAGCTCGTCTCCCTCGAAGATCACGTGGGTCCGGCCGGCGCGGATGCGCTCCAGACACCGCGCGGTGTGCAGCTGGGGATCGACCTTGCGCGGGTCGCGGCCCAGATCGGCGAGCTGCATCTCGGCGCTCGCGTTCACGACCTGCGCGAGCTCGGACTCGAGCGCCAGCCGCAGCTGCGGCGTGACCCAGGGGCCCATGTCGTCGGGGGTGATCTCCAGCAGCCGCTGGGCGCGGGCCATCCGCGGCTCGGGGATGTCCCCGCGGCCCCCGCGATAGCCGCGCCACAGCGCGTCGACCGCCGCGCGCTCGCCGATGGTCGTGAGCAGCGGGAGCTGGCGCAGCGCGGCGCCGAGCGCGGCGGCGGCGTCCGGATTCTTGGTGACCGGGACCCACAGGCCGTGCTCGGAGATCATCACCACCGCGAGCAGCGGCCCTTCCCGCTCCAGCGTGTAGAACTCGACCCGCTCACGCGCGCGCCCGGCGCGAAGATCGTCGATCAGCGCGAGCACCAGGAGGTTCTGGGTGGGGTCTTGAGACAGGAGGTCGTTCAGCAGCCCATAGCCGCCGTCCTCCAGCGGCTGGATCTGCCGAGGGCCGTCCACGAGAGGCAAGTAGACACCGTTTCCGCACGGAGAGGGAAGCTTGATGGCGACCCTCCTCTCACCTGGGCGGATAGTGTAGGTCACTCTCAGTATCAAGGTAGCGAGACAGGCTGACCTGACAGCGGGGCTGCGCCGGCACGCGCCCCCCAGAACGACATCCTCCCACCCGACGGTTGCCTCCAAGGATCCCGAAGAGTAGGTTCCAAGCTCGCGGCGCGGCACGAACTTTGACTTCACACGCCCCGCAACCTGGAAACGAGGAGAGGGACGTCCGATGAGAGTTGCCACAATCGCAGTGGTTGCCAGCCTTTGCATCGCTTGTGGGGGCGGAAGCGGCGGGACGACGAGCGGTTCGAACACCTCGATCACCGCCTCGACCTCCACCGGCAGCGGCACGGCGGGGCTGACGTCCTCTTCGATGTCCTCCGGTGCTTCATCTCTCTCCTCGTCGGTGGGAGCAACCGGCTCGACGGGCAACGCAACCACGGCCACAACCGCAGCCACCACCGCTACGGCGGTCACCGGGGGCACGACTGGTGCGAGCGCCAGCGCGACATCCACGGTCGGAGCGTCGACGACCAGCTCGGGTGGCAGCACGAGCGGGAGTTGCCAGCCGCTGAATGCGATGTGCTTTTGCACGAGCGAATGCTGCGCGGGCTCCGGTCTCGTCTGCAGCTTCGACCCCGGCACCGGCAATGGCACCTGCCTCCAAGCCGCCTGCGGTGCCTCGGGCGCGCTTTGCGTCTGCAATGAGGACTGTTGCAGCGGCCACTGCGGGAACTCGGTCGACACCATCTATTGCAAGTAGACTACTGCCAGTAGACGCGGCAGTCGGCCGGAAGGCCGAGGAGCGCCACGGCACGCGGCCCCTCGCCCCCCAGAACGCCAGAACGCGCTTGACGCCCCGCCCCGGCGAAGCCACCATCCCGGCCATGTCCGAGCTGCGCCGCACTCCGCTCCATTCCGCCCACGTCGCCGCACACGCAAAGCTCGTCCCCTTCGCAGGTTTCGAGATGCCGGTGCAGTACACCTCGGTCATCGAGGAGCACCGCGCGGTCCGCGAGCGCGCGGGGCTGTTCGACGTCTCGCACATGGGCGAGATCCAGCTGCGCGGCGCGACGGCGCTGGCCAGCCTTCAGCGGCTGGTCACGAACGACGTGGCCCAGGCCCGCGACGGCCAGGCGCAGTACGCGGCGGTCTGCAACGACCGGGGCACCATCGTCGACGACGTGGTGGTCTACCGCCGCAGCGCCACCGATCTCCTGGTGTGCGTCAACGCCTCCAACCGGGACAAGGACTTCGCCTGGTTCCGGGCGCACGTGCGCGACGCGGCCACCGAGCTCACCGACGTGGGCGACGACTACGCGCAGATCGCGATTCAGGGGCCCAAGGCCGCGGAGATCCTGGCGAAGCTCACCCAGATCGACCTCGCCCCGATCGGCACCTACCGGTTCAGGCCAGGCGCGGTCGCGGGCCGGGAGCTGCTCATCGCCCGCACGGGCTACACGGGTGAGGACGGGTTCGAGCTCTTCTGCCGGCCGGACGACGCCCTGTCGCTCTGGAACGCGCTGCTCGACGCGGGCCAGCCCCAGGGCCTCGTCCCCTGCGGGCTCGGCGCCCGCGATTCCCTGCGAACCGAGATGAAGTATTGCCTGTACGGGAACGACATCGACGACACGACCACGCCGCTCGAGGCCGGCCTCGGCTGGATCGTGAAGCTCGACAAACCTGGTGCGTTCCTCGGGGCCGAGGCGCTCCGGGCCCAGAAGGCCGCTGGGCTCAAGCGCCGACTGGTGGGGTTCACGTTGACCGACAAGGGGATCCCGCGCCACGGCTATCCCGTGCTGGTGCGGGGGGCCCCGTTCGGCGCGGTGACCAGCGGCACGATGTCCCCCACGCTGGGAAAGCCCATCGGCATGGCCTACCTGCCCCCCGACCACGCCGAGATCGGCCAGACGTTCGCGGTGGACATCCGCGGACGCGCGGTCCCCGCGCTCGTCACGAAGACCCCCTTCTATCAACGCCCGCACCCCTGACCTGGAGCTCGACCGCCAATGCCCTACCCGAAGGATCTCAAGTACACGAAGGAACACGAGTGGATGCGCCTGGACGGCACCGGCAAGATCGCCACCATCGGCGTCACCCAGTTCGCGCAGGAGCAGCTCGGCGACGTGGTCTACGTCGAGCTGCCCAAGGTCGGCGACACGGTGAAGGCCGGCCAGTCCTTCGGCGTGGTCGAGTCGACCAAGGCGGTGAGTGAGCTGTTCTCTCCGGTCAACGGCACGGTGATCGAGATCAACGCTCCGCTGAGCGATGCCCCGGAGACCATCAACAAGGACCCTCACGGCGAGGCCTGGCTCATCAAGGTCGAGCCCACGGGCGCGCCGGGCGTCGACCTGATGGACGCCGCGGCCTACGAGAAGCTCGTGGCCGACAGCCACACGTAGGCTTACTGGCAAGCTCCGGCGGCGCAGGTCGTCCCCAGCGGGCAGCCGACGCCGCAGGCGCCGCAGTTCCCGTTGTCGGTGGCGGTGTCCACGCAGCCCGTGCCCGGGCAGCAGATCGAGGTCGTGTTCTTCGAGAGATCGCAGTACGCGCCGCGCTGGCCGGGGGCATTGCACGGCGCCGCGGTGCCGCTGCACACGCCCGCCCGACAGCTCTGCCCGCTGGGGCACCGCACGGCGCAGGCGCCGCAGTTGTCGGGGTCGGTCGAGAGATCCGCGCAGGTCAGGAGCCCCGCGGACGTCGCGCAGCACAGCCCCAGGGGGCCATCGGGGGCGGGACAGACCTGCCCGAGCGAGTCGCAGCTCACCGGCACGCACGCAGACCCGGCGCAGTAGGTCCCGGGCGCGCAGCTCTGGAGACAGGCCGCGATGGGATGGGCGCCGTAGCACGCGACCTGGGCCCGCGAACCGAGGCAGCTCCCCCCATCGCAATCGAGACCGCAGCCGCCGCAGTTGCGCGGATCCTGCCCCGGGTCCACGCAGGCGCCGCCGCAGCAGAGGCCGAGCCCCAGCGCGGAGCCGCCGAGGGGCACGCCGAACGCGCAGACCCGGCCGTTGCCAGCGTCGGCGCAGCCCGTCTGAATGCAGCCCAGCTGCGCTTCGCACGCCGCGCCCGCGGGACAGCCGGGGGCCGCGCCGCCCGCGCTGCCGCCGCAGACGCCCCCCGCGCAGGCCGTGCCCGCGGGACAGCTCCGCCCGCAGAGGCCGCAGTTCTTCGGATCGGTGGCGGTGACGACGCACGCGCCGCCGCAGCAGACGCCCTGCGCTCCGGCGGCGGCGCAGGGCTCGCCTTCGGTCGCGAGCGTGCAGCTGCTGGGGATGCAGAAGGCGCCGTTGACGTCGCAGGCCTGACCGGCGTCGCAGCCGTTCGCGCGGCACGTCAGGCTGCTCAGGCCCAGCAGGCACTGCGGTCCGTAAGCGGCCGCGGTGCAGGTCGCGGTGGGTGGGCAGCCGAGGCCGCAGCCGCCGCAGTTGGCGTCGTCGTCGAAGGTGCAGGCTCCGCCGCAGCAGGTGCCCTGTCTGCCCTGCGCCCAGCACGCCGCGCCGCCCGCCGCACCGCTGCAGTCGGAGGTGGGAGGCGCGCCCACGCACCGGCCACCGACGCACGCACCGCCATCGCAGGAGACGCCGCACTGGCCGCAGTTCTGTGGATCGGCCTGGAGATCGGCGCAGCTCGATCCACAGCAGCCGCCCTGCACCGTGAGGCCCGTGGATTCCGGGAGCGCGCACGCGCGCTGCTGCGAGCCGGGCCCGCAGATGGTCGACAGGCAGACGCCGTTCAGGCACACGCCCGAGGCGCAGGCCGCCGAGGACGTGCAGCCGGGCGCGCAGGTGCCCCCGTAGCACCCAAACGCGCTCGCGGGGCAGGTGGCGCCGCAGCTCCCGCAGCTCGCGAGGCTCGCGAGGGTGTCCACGCAGGCCCCCCCGCAGCACTGCCCGAAGCCCCCGCCGACGATTTCACAGCGCGTCCCGAAGCCGGCGTCCAGCAGACAGACCGTAGCGACGCAGCTCCCCGCCGCGCACACCGCCCCGGCCGGACACGCGAGGCCGCAGCCTCCGCAATTCTGGGCATCGGTCGCGGGCGCGACGCAGGTCCCGGCACAGCAGATCCCTTCACCCGCGACCCCTTCGCAGGCGGCGTCGTTGGGCGCGCCGGCGCAGCTGCTGGTGTAGGGACAGCCGAGCGCTTGCACGCAGACGCGCCCCGCCGGGCACTGCGCCGTCGGGCAGCTGGTGGTGCCGCCGCCGGGCGCGTCGCAGACGCCGAAGAGACACTGGGCCCCCGCGGCGCAGGCGAGGCCGAAGCTGCCGCAGTTGGCCGGATCGGTGCTCCGATCGATGGCCTGGCAGCTCCCGCCTCCGCAGAAGCCGACGCCGCTGTCGGGCAGCCCGCAGGGCGTGTCGTAAGGCACGCCCGCGCAGGTCGCGGCGAGGCAGTTGCCCGCGAAGTAGGCGAAGCCGGTCGGACAGGGCGTGTAGACTGGGCCGGTGAGGCCGCCCGTCGTCGAGCCCGGCGCGGTGCTCGACGCCTGACCGGTCGTGGCCCCGGTCGTCGAGCCGACCGTGCCGGTGCTGGCTCCGGTGCTCCCGCTCCCGGTGTGCGACGTCGTCGCGCCGGTCGAGCCGCCATGGCTGGCCGTGCCCGACGCGCCTGACGTCGACGAACCGGCACCTCCGCCGCAAGCGGCGGCGAGCGCCCAGAGTGCCAGCACCCTGGTCACGAGGTTCCGAAGGTCCGAAGCGGTCGACACAGCTCTTGCCGATATCACAAGTCGCCCTACCCCTGCCGCAGATCCTTCGTCGCCACCGCCCCGAGGCGGCCGTTCCACGGCGCCCGGTTGACCTGGATCACAGACAGCGCGCCCCGACGGGAAACGAAACTACTCAAAGATCTCATGGGCTTTCTTGCCTAACGGCGGCCAGTGCCCGACACTTCGTCCGGATGGCCACTTCGAGAGGGAAAACCGAGCCTGACGCCCAGCGGCTGCGCGCCACCGAGGCCGCGGCCCGCCGCCGGGCGATGCAGTGGGCAGCGGCCCTCACCGTGGCGACCTTCCCCGCGGACATGAGCGCCGCGAACCCCCACCTGTGGCTCGGAGGCGGACTTCGCCTGCTCATGGCGGCGACCTTCCTGGGCTCGGCCGCGTGGGTGACGCGCGCGGCCGAGGTCCTGCAGCGCCGCCTGCTCATGGCCACCGGTCTGGCCACCTCGACGCTCTACTGTCTGCTGGTCGTGCTGTCCGGGGGGGCCGCGGGCCCCAACTATGCCTGGATGACGGTGGTCCCCCTGGCCAGCGTCCTGATCTTCGGCTGGGACTTCTTCACCTACATCGGGCCCTTCTCGGTGCTGAACGCCGGGCTCGGCGCCTGGCTGGTCCACCAAGCCGGTGGCGCGGCGGCCGCCAGCCTGAGCTCGGCGCTCGAGCGGCTCGCCAGCGGAGCCCTGGCGATGATCGCGGCCCTCCTCATCCGCCGCCTGACGCAGAACCAGGCTCGGCTCACCGCCGAGCTCCAGCTCGCGAGGCTCCACTCGGTCCAGTCCGAGCGCCTCGCGCTGGTCGGGCAGCTCGCCGCGGGCGTGGCGCACGAGATCAACAATCCCCTCTCCTACGTGAAGGGCAACCTCGAGCTGCTCAGCGAGGAGCTGACCGGCAACGTCGACCCCGACCTCCTGAGCGCGCTGAAGGACACCGCGGTGGGGGTGGATCGCATCGAGCGCATCGTCACCGATCTGCGCGGCTTCGCCCGCGCGAGCGAGGGCCGCGACGACGTCTGCGTCGTGAGCGAGGCCCTCGACGAGGCGCTGCGCCTCTCGGCGCACCGCCTGAAGTACCTGACCCTGTCCCGGGACGTTCCGAGCTTGCCGGTGGCGGACGCGCCCGCGCACCGCGTCGTGCAGATCCTGGTGAACCTGCTCGTCAACGCCGCGGATGCGCTCTTCGAGAGCCGGGGGGCCGAGGGGCGGATCGACATCAGCGCCCGCCATGCCCGGGGGCGCATCGAGCTCCGCGTGGAAGACAACGGGCCGGGCCTCACGCCCGAGCAGCTCGAGCGACTCTTCACCCCCTTCTTCACCACCAAGGACCCCGGCAAGGGCACCGGCCTGGGCCTGGCCCTCAGCAAGGCGTACCTGGACCAGATGGACGGCTCGATCACCGCCGAGAACCGCCCGCAAGGCGGGGCCTGCTTTCGCGTGACCCTGCGGGCGCGCCGCAGCGCCCCCACCCCGCCGCCGCGGCCTCCCAGCGGCGCCGGGCGACAGGCGCGGGCCTAGCCCGCGAGCTCGGCCCGCGAGAGCGGGAACTGATCCAGGAACTTCCACAGCGCCGCGGCCGCGCGGGCGCTGGCCTCCACCGCCGCGGGCGCCTCCGCCGACAGTCGCTCGGCGATCTCCGCGGTGCTGTCGGAGTGCAGCACGTCGAGCTCGCGGTGGATCTCGAAGAAGGCCAGCGTCCGGGCATCCTCGACCGCGTAGTACGAGCGCAGGCCGTCGATCTTGGCCTCGGCCACCTTGGGCACCTGAGACTCGTAGGCGTACAGCGCCGCCGCCCCCTCGCCGCCCTGCCGGTCGGCCAGGCCGCGGAAGGTCTCGACCAGCGCGCGCGTCTCGGGGGTCGCGACCGACGAGGTCACGTCGACCGCGCCGATGCCTTCGGCGAAGTCCTGCCACAGGGCGGCGTGGTTGCGCTCGCCGCCCTCCTCCTCGACCAGATTCGCGAGCAGGGCCCGGCGGGCCGCGAGGTCGCCGCCGCAGCGGGCATGGACCGCGCTCACGTAGGTCGGGAACGCCTGCACGTGGTGGAAATACTGCGCCGCGTAGGACTGAAGGACCCCGCGCGGGAGACTCCCGTCGTTCCAGGCCCGATAGAACGGATGCTTGAGCAACGCGTAGGGCGCGATGGCGGCGTCGAGCTGCTGTCGAAAGGTCTGCATATGTGCGTGCTCCCCGTTTCCGGCGGCCGCCGAAGCGCTGACCGCACTCCCCTCTTCATACCGAGCTTGCCCCCAGGATGTCAGCAAGGAAGCATGGAAGCAGTGCCCCCTCCGCGGGGCGACGGCCCTCCTCAGTTCTTGATCGCCCCCTGGCAGCGGAACGAGACGCAGCCTGCGCCCGCCTCGCAGGCCTGGCCACAGCCCCCGCAGTTCTTGGCATCGCGCTCCACGTCGACGCAGCTCGCCTCGCAGCAGATCCCCACCCGCGAGCCCGGGAGCGGACAGGCGCCGCCCCCGTCGCAGCCACCGAAGACCTCGCAGGAGCCCAGGTTGCAGAACTGGTCGCCGCCGCAGGCGTTGCCGCAGCTCCCGCAGTCGAGCGGGTCGAGCCGGAGCTCGACGCACCGGCCGCCGCAGCAGCTCCCCATGAGGCCCGTCGGCGCCGCGCACTTCATGCCGTCCTCGCTCGCGGCGCAGGCCGTGGGGACGCAGCGCTCCCCCTCGACGCACGCCTGTCCCGGGGGGCAGCCCTGAGAGGTGCAGTCCACCGGCAGGCCCGAGTCGGGGCTGCTGCAGCTGCCGAGCTCGCACCGATCGCCGGAGGCGCAGGTGAGGCCGCAGTCGCCGCAGTTCGCGGGATCACCGTCGAAGCTCTCGACCGGCACGCAGCGGCCGTGGCAGCACTCCGACGCCTCGCCGCTGGGGTGCTCGCAAGGCTCCCCCGCGGCCACGCGGTCGCAGGTCACCGCGCGACAGGAGCCGTGATCGCAGGTTCGATTGGCCGGGCACGCGTTGCCGCACGCGCCGCAGTTCTTCCCGTCGCTGGTCGAATCCACGCAGGTCGTGCCGCAGCAGATTCCGTTGGTCGCCGCCGACAGGGGGCACACCGTCGCCCCGGGCGCGTCGCAGCCCGAGAAGGCCTTGCAGAGCGCCTCGTCGCAGAGCTCACCCGCGTCGCACCGGCGCCCGCACCGGCCGCAGCTCCCCGGGTCCTGCGTCACGTCGGTGCACACCCCACCGCAGCAGACACCCTCCATGTCTGGAGACTGCGCACAGGGGAGGTTGTCGTGGAGCCCCCCGCAGCCCTGGCGCAGACAGATCCCGTCGGGCATGCACACCTCGTCCGGCGCGCACTCCCCGCTGTGGCACCGAAGCGTTCGCCCGCTGTCGGGCTCCTCGCACGAGCCCTCGCTGCAGGCGGCCTGCGTGGGGCAATGGGCCCGGCACGCGCCGCAGTTCTGGGGATCGCTCCGGAAGCTTCGCGCCGAGCGACAGGCCCCGTCGCAGCAGAACCCCTTGCCCCCATCCGGGACGAGGCAGGCTTGATCCGAGGGGATCCCCTCGCAGGCCACCACGGCGCACTCGCCGTCCGCGCACACCTCCCCCGCGGCGCAGACGCGGCCGCAGGCGCCGCAGTTGCCGGGCTCGCGCCCGGTGTCCGCGCAGCGGCCGGCGCAGCACGCCCCGATCCGATCGAGGCTGCACGCGCAGCTCACCTCGCCGGCGTCGGCGGTCGAACACTCGACGTTCGGCGCGCAGACCCCCTCGTTGCAGAACTCGCCGGGACCGCAGCTCGTGCCGCAGGCCCCGCAGTGGGAGTGGCTGCTCAGCGTGTCGACGCAGGCCGTGGCGCAGCAGAGCCCGAGGGCCTCCGCGCCCCGAGCGCAGGACAGCTCGTCGGTACCCTCGTCGCACCTGGTCCGCACGCAGCGGCCAGACTGGGTGCAGAGAAAGCCCCCGGGGCACTCCGAGGTGTCGCACTCGGCCGCGCAGTCCCCGTCGAGGCAGGCGACCCCCAGCGCACACGGCTCGCCACAGGCGCCGCAGTGGCGCGCATCGCTCCTCTCGTCGACGCACGCCCCGCCGCAACAGGTCCCCGAATCGCACGCGTCATCGGTGTCGCAAGGGCCCGCGAGCGCGCCCGCGTCGGCCCCCGCGTCTTTGGCCCCCCCGCCGAGCCCCTGGCCCACGCGCGGGAGCAGGACGCCACGCGCCGGCGGGAGGGGGCGCCCGGCGGCGGGCGCCGCGGGCTCCGGCAACCGCCCCCACAGCATCGCCGCGGCGACCAGCGCGAGCCCGACGACCAAGACCAAGACCACTCCCAACCGCATGTTGCGACGCCAGGCCGTAGAAGGCGGAGTGTAGCATCGCCGCCCGCGGGTTTGGGCTGACCCGAGCACCCTCAGCGCGGCCCACCGCGGAGGAGAGCGTGCCGCGCGACAACTTCAGGAAGTCGTCGCTCAGGGCGTCGCCGCGGCCTTCAGCGCCTCCAGCGCCTCGGCCACGTGCCGCGTCGCTTGCAGCTGCGAGTTGAACACGCACCGGACGATGCCCGCCCGGTCGATCACGTAGGTGACCCGCCCCGGGAGCAACCCGAGGGTCTTCTTGACGCCGTAGAGCTTCTGCAGCGCCCCGCCCGTGTCGCTGAGCAAGGTGAAGGGCAGCTGGTGGTGCGCGGCGAAGGCCCGGTGGCGCTCGACGCTGTCCGAGCTCACCCCGACGACCTCCGCGCCGGCCTCCTTGAAGACCTCGTACGAGTCGCGGAACGAACAGGCCTCGGCGGTGCAGCCCGGAGTCTCGTCCTTCGGATAGAAGTAGAGCACCACCGCCCCCTTGGCGAGCAGGGCCGCGAGCGACACGGGCGTGCCGTCCTGGGTGTTCAGGGTGAACTCAGGGGCCTTGTCGCCCACGTGCACGGCCATCGGTTGTCCCTCGGGTGAACGTCGGCCCTTCTTTAAGGCCCCGTCGCCTCCTTCGCCAGACTCGTCGCCTTCTCGGCCACGGCGTTCGGAATCAGGAAGGAGAGGCTGTAGCTCCCGATCTTCTGGAGCACGCCCGTGCCGCGGCAGGCCCCATACCTGGCGTGATCGACGATCTCGTCGAACCAGGCGACGCCGCCTGTGCCCCGGCGGGCCGAGGGTCACGTTGCGGCCGCGCGGGACATAGGTCCAGCCCTTGCCGGCCGCGAAGCCTGCGAGCGCGAGGGTCATCTCGCCACGCTGCCAGAAATGACGGAGATCAACCACCGGCAACGTGACCCCGCCGCTCCTGTGGCGAGCGTCGCACCGGATCTGTATAAGGAGCACGAACGAACCTTCGCCCAGCTCAGAGAAGAGGCCACCTTCGCCCGTGCGCTACCATCCCCACAGTGAAGAGGACGTCGCCCGCGTCCTCCGGACGCTCGACAAACCCTCGCTCGATTCGCTCTTCGATTCCATCCCCGCCGACCTGCGGCTCAAGCGCCCGCTGGAGCTCCCGGCCCCGCTCGACGAGCAGGCGCTGGTCGAGCTCTACGACGAGATCGGCGCCCAGAACCGCGTGACCCCGGTCCCGTTCCTGGGCGCGGGCGCGTACCCCCCCCCCGTGCCCGCGGCGGTGGGGCAGATCCTCCTGCGCCGCGCG
>VFSW01012532.1_pt1 | contig 11833 bp, 7 predicted proteins | sample 5358111 | NCBI WGS metagenome assembly VFSW01 (sample SAMN11554181, study PRJNA540505) | mine drainage metagenome | isolation source: sediment from site ElyBrook_90M | place: USA: Ely Copper Mine, Vershire, VT | collected 2017 | reverse complement strand
GCTCCAGGATCGAGGCGGCCAATACGCCCAGAATGCCGCCGTAGAAAAATGTGAAAGCCGTCGTGGGCATCGAGAGCTGGCTGTAATGACTCCGCTCGTAGAAAAATGCCACGTAGGTGATCGGAATCAAGAAATTGCCGATCATAACCACGGTCGGGAAAAGGTTCGGATTGCTGGTTATCACCAGGATAACCAGGCTGGCGATATATAATAATCCGCCAACCAGCAGTATTCTGAGCCAGGCTAAAGCTTTGGCCGGCTTTTGTATTTCCATCCCATTTACAACCATTTCTTCCTCCTGTCGGATAACCTTGGATGGTGTTGCCTTCCTCTGAATTTTGCGTATATGCGCTATTACTATTATAGACATTGCCAATCCCAAAATAATTGGTCCTTTAGAAGGATTTTTTTGCCCTCCCTTATAAGGCTCTCTGGGAGTTGGCGGGGGGTCACCACAGACAGCCAACTCCCAAAGAGCCTCTTATAACCTTGACGGCAGGCAGTGAAAGTCCTATCATTGTTGATCTAACCGATGTTCAAAGCTGTTGTGGTGCGGGGAGGTTTATTATGAACAACCAGTCGATTCCCATAGGTCGAGTCCTTGGAATTCCACTCAGGATCGATTATTCCTGGTTCCTTATCTTTGCCTTGATCACCTGGACCCTGGCCACCGGTTATTTCCCGGCCGAATTCAAAAATTGGCCGGCGGCGGAATATTGGGTGGTGGGGGTGGTCACCGCTATAGTTTTCTTCGCCAGCGTGCTGCTGCACGAATTGGGGCATTCGGTGGTAGCGCTGCGTTATAAGATCAAGGTGAACAGTATCACCCTGTTGATTTTTGGCGGGGTATCCGAAATTCAAACCGAGCCGGTAAGCGCCTTATCCGAATTTTGGATCTCCATTTCTGGTCCTATCGTCAGCCTGGGGCTGGCCGGGATATTTGCTCTGCTGGCGCTGCTCTTTTCCGGGGTCGAGGCGCTGCTGGCTCTCACCAAGTACCTGGCTTACATCAACCTGCTGTTGGGAGCCTTCAACCTGATCCCTGGTTTTCCCCTGGACGGCGGCGGGGTTTTGATGTCGATCGTGTGGGGAATTACCCATAAACGCCACCTGGGTGTCATTGTGGCAGCCACGGTGGGCAGTTTCTTTGCTTACCTGTTCATCGCCATAGGCGCCTACCAGGTGCTGGGGGGAAATTTCCTCAATGGATTGTGGACCGTTTTCATTGGCTGGTTTCTACTCAATGCTTCCGGCGGCGAGGCTCGCCGGGAAAGGATCAAGAGCTCCCTATCCGGGCACAAGGTTTCTGAGGCAATGAGCCTGGGGTATACCATTATCCCGGATGAAACTACTTTGCAGTACCTGGTTGACGAACACATTTTGGGAGGAAGCCGGCGCAGTTTCATTATTCAAAAGGGTGATGCAGTGGTTGGGCTGCTGACCATGCATGCCTTGCAGGCAGTTCCCAAAGAAAAATGGCCCACCACCCGCGTTGACCAGGTGATGATTCCATCCGGCCAGATCAAACAGATCAGTCCGGATACGGAAATCTGGGAGGCCATCGAAGAAATGGACCGGGATGGGGTCAACCAACTCCCGGTGATACTGGACGGCCAAATTCGAGGCATACTGACCCGTGAGGATGTGATCAGTTACATTCGCAGGATGTCCGGTGCGGAGGTGCGGGTATAGATCGAGTAGTAGAACTTGTGGGTGTCAGGTAAGAATAGATGCTCCTGTCCAGACAACAAACGGGAAAAGGCATGCGCCTTTTCCCGTTTGTTGTCTGGACAGGGTTTCATAATTAATTTTTACTTAGGTTTTAATCATGGCCGCTTAAGAACTTTTATAAATTTAGTAATAATATTAAATAGCTTTCATAAAAGCATTATTTGTCTATTGACTTGAGGTGGATAGGTTTGAAGGACCAGCACACCATCTACGACGTAGCCAAATTATCGGGACTGAGCATTTCTACTGTATCGAGGGTACTCAATTCCCCCGATCACGTGAACGAGGCTACCCGTGGTAAAGTCCTGGCGGCCATCCAACAGCTTGGGTTTGTTCCAAAAGCAGAAGCACGTGCTCGGGCTATGAAAAGCACGCATCGCATTGGGGTGATCACCCCCTTTTTTGCCGCACCTTCCTTTATTGAACGTTTGTATGGGATTGCTTCTTTCCTGACCGGAAAGCCTTATGAGCTGGTCATTTATACTGTCGATTCGGCCAACCGGTTTGAGAGTTACCTGGCCAACCTGCCAATCAACCGCAACCTGGATGGTCTGATCATTATGTCTTTGCCATTAGGAGAGCAGGAAGCTGCTCGCCTGGCCGAGCAACAATTAGAGACTGTACTCATCGAATACCCCATCTCCACTTTTAGTTCGGTTGAGATCGATGATTTAGAAGGGGGCAGAATGGCAGCCGAGTACCTGCTGCGCAAGGGCCATTCTCGATTAGCTTTCCTGGGCGATACCAACCTCGTAGAACAAGCAATTCATCCGGTCAGCAGACGGCTGGTTGGCTTTCGGCAAATATTGGCTGGAGCTGGCATTCCATTAACCAACGAATATGTACGCCTGGCGCCTTATACCCAGGAGCAAACTCGCCTGGCAGCCAAAGAACTGCTGAACCTTCACGAGCCCCCTACGGCTATATTTGCTGCGACAGATTATCAGGCTTTTGGGGTTTTGAAGATTGCCCGTGCAATGGGGATCAGGATTCCTGATGACCTGGCAGTCATTGGCTTTGACGACCTGGAAATGGCAGAAATCATGGATCTGACCACCATCCGCCAACATTTGGATGAATCAGGCCGGATTGCAACTGAATTGTTGCTTTCGCGGATCAACGATCCAGTCCGGCCCGTTCAGCACATTCAGATTCCACTTAATATTGTTGAGCGAGAGACTGCTTAAGACGGCAACCTCGTAGAAAGGAGAAGAGAGATCGCAATTTCATTATGCCCATGTTCGGATCAATTTTGAGTCATAAGAGAAGTAGAGAATAATGGAGTAAATAAATGAAAAACAAAGGTTTGTTCTCAAGGCGGGAATTTCTAAAGTTGGCCAGCCTTTCGGCTGGAGCAACAATTCTGGCAGCTTGCGCACCTGCAACTGCCACAACCGCAGCACCACCGGCGAATCCGACTCAACCTCCTGCCAGCCAGCCTACTGCACCGGCTGCAACAGCACCTGCTGGTGCAACTGCACCTGCGGCTGCAACCACTGCACCACTGGCCACACAGCCGCCTGCGGCTGCAGGGAAAGCTACTATCAATGTGGCGACGGGCGCCGTTGGCCAGGAACTGCAAATGGCACAGGCTGGCGCTCAACGCTATATGACCGCCCACCCGGAGGTCACCGTAACTATCTTATCCACGCCTGATATGGTCCAGGATCGTCTGGCTGTTTATCGCCAGTTCTTCGAAGCAAAATCGCCTGATGTAGATCTCTACCAGATCGATACCATCTGGCCAGGTGATCTGGCGTCAAACTTCGTCGACCTGACTCAATACGGCGCCAAGGATAAGATGAGCAATATGTTCCCAGCCATGGTCCAGAATGATAACGTGGATGGCAAACAGGTAGCTATCCCCTGGTTTACGGATGCGGGTCTACTCTTCTATCGCACCGATTTACTGACGAAAAATGGATACACTGATCCGCCGAAAACCTGGGATGACCTGAAAACCATGTCACAAAAAATCCAGGACGGGGAACGGGCAGGCGGGAACCAGGATTTCTGGGGCTTTGTCTGGCAGGGCAATGCATATGAAGGCCTGACTTGCGACGGCCTGGAATGGATCTACTCTTACAATGGTGGCACAATAGTCAGCCCGGACAAGAAAATTACCATTAACAATCCCCAGGCGGCAGCCGCCATCGATAATGCGGCTACCTGGGTAGGCACCATCTCTCCGACTGGCGTCACCGGGTTTGCCGAGGAAGACGCCCGCAACGTCTGGCAGGCTGGAAATGCCGCCTTCATGCGTAACTGGCCATATGCTTACAGCCTGAGCGAGGCGGCGGACAGTAAAATATCCGGGAAACTGGATGTTTCGCCGCTGCCAGCGATAGCGGGCGGTAAACCTGCCGCAGCTTTGGGCGGTTGGCAGCTATCCGTATCGGCGTACAGCAAGAACCCTTCTGTGGCTGCGGATGTAGCATTTTATCTTACTTCAGCGCCTGAACAGAAAATCCGCGCCATCCAGGGCAGTTTCCAACCGACGGACATGACCCTCTATAAGGACGCGGATGTTTTGAAAGCCGTTCCATTCTTTGGAAAACTATATGATGTGTTTACCGCGGCAGTGCCGCGCCCATCCACTGCCACAGCACCCAATTACAACCAGGTTTCGACCTACTTCTTTAATGCAGTCCATGATGTGCTGATGGGTACAAAAGATGGGAAGACCGCCGTCGCTGAGATCGAAGCGGATCTGGTAGATCTGCTCAAATTCCCAACCGCTGCACCTTAATTCTAGCAAGGCCCTCTTTTCTCTCTTCCTTGCTTCGCAAGAAGCAAGGAAGAGGGTTCCAGGAAAATCCTGTCTGGGAAATAAAGTATTCGCGTAAATGAGGAGGATGGTCCTATGGCAAAGCAGAAAAATAAAAAGCCAGTATTTAGTGAGCTTGCCAAACAAGAAGAGCGGTTGGCTCTCTGGTTACTTGTGCCGAGCTTTATCATCCTATTGGTTATCGCTTTTTATCCACTGGGAAACGTGTTTATCAGCAGCTTTACCGACCGGAAATTCGGAACATCCGCTCCAACCCAATATATCGGGTTGGAAAACTACAAGAAATTGCTCACCTTTACCGTAATGCGCCTGCCGCCCATCATCGATCCGGCGACGAATAAACCCAAGATAAACCCGAAGACAGGCCAAAGTATGTATGAAGACTCGTTTACAGTTTTGCCCAGAACGCCAACGCGTTACCATGATATTGGAGAATTTAATTTATTTGGCAACCGGTATGTGATTGGGGCGATTGACGGGTACTTCATACCCAGCATTGGAGATACTCTGATATTTAGTATCTATTCTGTGATCCTCGAACTGATCCTGGGCATGGGGATCGCCATCGTAGTAAATACAGCATTTAATGGGCGAGGTTTGATGCGGGCGGTGATGCTGGTGCCCTGGGCTATCCCTACCGCAGTTTCTTCGCGCATGTGGGAATGGATGTTCGAATCCTCCAGAATTGGCTTGTTCAATGTGATCACCCAGAAAATCGGGCTGACCAATGGACAATTTTCTTTCCTGACCACTCCTTCCTTCCAGATTCCAGCCATGGTGCTCATCGACGTTTGGAAAACTACGCCCTTCATGGCGCTGCTATTGCTGGCCGGCCTGCAATTAATCTCAGGCGATTTATATGAGGCAGCGGATGTAGATGGGGCGAGCAAGGTTCGGCAGTTTCTGTCGATCACCATTCCGCTTTTGCGCCCTACCATCGCAATCGCCTTGATTTTCCGCACGTTAGACGCTTTGAGAGTATTTGACCTGTTTCAAATCGTCCTGGCGCAATCCCGCTTTTCTATGGCAAGTTATGCCTATTACCAACTGGTCGGGAATGCTGATATGGGATTGTCATCTGCAGCCAGTGTCGTGATCTTCCTGATCATTCTAGTTTTCGCGGTTTCTTATATCCGCGTACTGGGTGTCGAGGAACAATAGGAGGATGATTATGAACAACAGGACTATTTTTGTTATTAACCGCATTCTGTTCTGGATCGTAGTGGTGATTATTTTCATCTACATGCTCTTCCCTTTTTATTGGATGCTTAATTCGGCGTTGAAGAGCGAAGCCCAATTGCAGATGACCCCAGCCTCATTTATTCCGGTTAGCCCGACGGATGGAACCTTTTCCCCAACGTTTGTAAACTTTAAAGCGGTCTTCGAGAATACGGCATTCTTGCTGGGCATCCGGAATAGCATTGTAGTGGCGGTCTCGACCACAGTCCTGGCGCTGGCAGTTGGATCTTTCGCTGCATTTGCGCTCGGAAAATTGCGTTATCGGGGTAAGACAGCCTCTATGTACCTGATTTTGGCTATGACCATGTTCCCACAGGTGGCAGTGTTGAGTGGTTTATACTTCGTGATCCGTAACCTGAACATACCTGCCATACCAAGCATGATCCTGTCTTATATGCTCTTCACTTTGCCATTCACCGTATGGGTTTTGTCTTCGTTTTTCAGAAGCCTTCCCATCGAAATTATGCAGTCAGCCCAGGTAGATGGCGCGACTCCTTTCCAAACCTTTCAATTGATCTTATTGCCACTCACCGCGCCGGCTCTGGTCACAACCGGCTTGCTGGCTTTCATCTCGGCCTGGAACGAGTATCTGTTTGCTTTGACCTTTACCACCGTCCAACCCAATGCGCGCACCGTGCCGGTTGCCATCGCTCTTTTCACAGGTCAAATCGCTCACCAGATTCCTTTTGGCGAAATTATGGCGGCTGCCATCGTAGTCACCGTCCCTCTGATTGTGTTAGTGCTGATTTTCCAGAAGCGCATCGTAGCCGGTTTGACGGCTGGAGCGGTGAAAGGATGATGACCAGAAGATAATAATGAAATCGTTGAAATTAGGGAACACAGGCCTGAACGTTACTCAGTTGGGCTTAGGATTGGCTGCCCTGGGCAGGCCGGCTTATATCAACCTGGAGCATGCCGAGGATTTACACCGTGATTACGACCGGGGTGTGATGGAGGCAGGCGCGTATGCTGTGCTGGACGCGGCCTGGCAGGCGGGTATCCGCTATTTCGACGCAGCCCGTTCGTATGGGTTGGCGGAAGCCTTTCTGGGAAGCTGGTTGCAATCCAGGCATATTTCACCCAAAGAGGTTACGGTAGGTTCTAAGTGGGGCTATACCTACACGGCGGATTGGAAGATCGATGCGCCGGTCAACGAAGTGAAGGAGCATTCGCTGGCAGTGCTGCGCCGCCAGAGGCAGGAAAGCGACGCGGCGCTGGACGGGTACCTGGGCCTTTACCAGGTGCATTCGGCAACCCTGGATAGCGGGATTCTTGAGAATCAAGATGTCCTGGAAGAGTTGCTGCGCTACCGGGAGAACGGCCTGGCAATTGGTCTGACGGTCAGCGGGGTTGACCAGGCAGAGACCGTCGAACGGGCTCTGCAGCTGGTAGTGGATGGCAGGCCTTTGTTCCAGTGCGTGCAGGTGACCTGGAATTTGCTCGAGCCCTCGGCGGGTATGGTGCTGAAGTTCGCTCGCCAGATCGGCATGGGCGTGATCGTTAAAGAAGCCCTGGCGAATGGCCTGCTTACCGGAAAGAACCACGACCCGTATTTTGCCGCTAAAATGACCGTCTTAGAAAATGCGGCGGCCCAACGTGGCACCACGCCGGATGGGCTGGCCCTGGCGGCTGCCCTGGCCCAGCCGTGGGCGGACGTGGTGTTGAGCGGCGCCGCCACCCCGGAACAGCTTCTTTCAAACGTGAAAGCCCTGGAAGTGAACTGGGACGATGAGCTGGCGGATAGTTTATCCGGCCTGGCCGAAGCGCCAGCGGTCTATTGGGCCAAACGCAGCCAGATGCCCTGGAACTAAGCGGGATAAGTAATTTTTGGATTATTTGAGGCGGTGAAACCGCCTCAAATAATCCAAAAATTCAACCGCCAGAAATAAAATCCAGATAGTTTTCGGAGGTAATTACCGAGAACTCCGCCTCAGCATAGCTCTCTTGCCAATGCGAAGGGACGCGGCGTCGGCTATCTTTCCAGGTGATCTCATAGCCATACAGCTTGCCACCGCGCTCTTCTACCCAATCGATCTCCTGGCGATCATGCGTGCGCCAGAAATAGGTATTGGTATATGTATTGGTGTAGGCCAACCACTTCATCCGTTCGATGACGATGTAATTTTCCCACAGCATGCCTAAATCATTACGTGAGGGGAGGTCGTTAAAGTTGTTGATCAAAGCATTGCGTACACCGTTATCAAAGAAATAATAGCGGTCGCTCTTCCTGATCTCGTTGCGCAGATTACGGCTGAACCCACCTACTCTGAAAATAACAAAAGATTTCTCCAACATGTCCAGGTATTTACTCACCGTGATCCTGGAAAGTTCAACATTTTGGGCCAATTCGTTGAGGGATACTTCGTGCCCGATTTGAAACCCCAGGAGTCTCAGGATATCACGCACCTTCCTGGCACTGCGCAAGCCATCCAGTTCAAGAATATCCTTATACAGGTAGCTGTCACAGAGTTCTACCAGGTAACGGGTTTTATCACCTGTGTTCGGGGAAAGGATTACTTCAGGGTAAGCGCCGAATATCAGCCGTTCGGGCAGGCGGCTGCGCGTCTCAATCGGCGTTTCAAGGGCGTTTAATTCCATTTGCGCCAGGGGATACAAAAGAAAGGAAATTTTTCGACCGGTCAGCGGTTCGCCGATCTGGCGGGCCAGGTCAAAAGAAGATGACCCGGACGCAATGACGCGCAAATCGGGGAAGGAATCGACCAGGAGTTTTAAGCGGGAACCAATGTCCGGGATTTTCTGCGCCTCATCGATCACTACCAGTTCAAACCCTGCGACTGTACGCTGCAAGAGATCAACGCTGTTTTCGGCAAACGCATCTTGAACCTGGCTCGTTTCACCATTTAGTGACAGAGTTTTTAAGGGAATGCCGACAATCACGTCACGCAGCAGGGTAGTTTTACCTACCTGGCGGGGACCATACAACACGAGTACCTTACCAGGTTGAATGTGAGCGGTGAAATCGTTTTCGATCTGGCGAGCGATATACATAGATAGAATATAGCAATAAAGCGATGAAATGTCAATATTTGATACAATACGGTAAATTAACTTACCGTATTGTATCAAATTCTGTCATACGGGTGACCAGGCGCATTTCGATAGCCGCCCTCTCCGTTTTTGTTGCTTATTTTTGTGCGCCTCTATGGATATAACTTTTCCTAATCCCTGACAGCTCTTTCTGACGACTGACGACTGAAAACTGCCGACTCTCCCCTCAGATGATCTTCGCCGCCCGGGCTTTCGTGACGGCTTCCAGGCGGCTGTTTACGCCCATTTTTTCGAAGATACGTTTCAGGTGGGTTTTCACCGTATTGGTGGATAGGAAAAGGTTGGCGGCAATGTCATCATTGGAAAGGCCGCCGGCCAGCAGGCGCAGGATCTGCCGCTCGCGCTCTGAAAGTGGAGTAGGCAGGTCGCTTTCGGGCTCTGCCAAACCACCCGCGCTTGGATGCGCGCCGTCCGGCGCGCATTGGGGGTGGTCGCCGGTTGAAAACACCGCCAGCAGCCTGTCGATGTACCCCGGCAGCGGCCCGGAGCGGCGCGCCGGTTGATCAACTTCCCGCCGCACTTCTTCCAGCAGCGCTTGCATGGGGGTGCCCTTATCCACGAACAGGCGCACGTATCCCTCTGGCTCGGCCAGCTCGAGGGCCTGAAGGATTTCCTGGCAGGCCTGGGCGTGATTATCGGATAGGTGGTAGGCCAACCCTGACAGCATGTGTCCTTCGATCTGGAAACGCAGCCAGTCGTGCCTGGCGGCGGTCTCGAGGATTTGATGGCCCAGCTCGATGGCCCGGGCGGGTTCGCCGCGCAAGATATCCAGCACAGCCTGCGTATCCATCTCGTAGATATTGGTGGAGACATACTCCGGCTGCCATTGTTTGGCCATCGAGAAATCACCCTGGCGCATGCGCAGGTGTCTTTCAACCGATTCGATGCGTCCCAGATAATCCTGGACCGGCGCCAGGGCGCCGGGAGTGCGATTCATTTGCTGAACCCGTTCCCTGGCGCGCTGTAACACCTCCAACCCGGCTTGGGCATCCCCTTCCAGTTCATCCAGTTGGGCCTGGACTATCCAGCAGTCTAGCAAATGGCTGGGGTGCTGCCATTTCTGGCAGTAATCCAGGGCTTTATCGCCCATCTGGCGGGCATCCGCCAGATGGTTCCACTCTATGTAAAGCTGTGCGAGGAAGGCGAGTGGTTTGCCACAGGCTACCAACTGCGGGCCGCCTCCGGCGACCTGGTCTTTCTCCACCATCAACGCTTGCTGTAAAATGGCTTCGGCTTGCCGCAGATGGCCGGAGCGCTGGTACAGGCCGCCCAGGCTGCCGATAATGATGACGTCCAGGGTGTGGTTCCCGATCGTACGGCAGACCTCCAGCCCATCCTGGTAGGCGCGTACAGCTAAGAGGAAATCGCCGCGTGAGCTGTAAGCATCCCCCAGGTTCAGGTAAAGCAGCGAGCGCAGGGTATCTGTGTTGCCGTGCAGTTTTTGCAAGGCGCTCTCCGACAGCTCGATAGCCTGGTCGTAACGATTGCGGTTGACGGCTACTGTGGCGCGCAGCGCGTCCAGTTGTCCATGATAGTCTTCCATCTCCAGGTCTGAAAATGTCCCGGCTGTATGGGCTAATGCATGGATGGCGCGCTGCACCCACATTTCTACATCGTCGAATTTAATCCGGTAAAGGGAGACCCAGGCGGACGCCAGGCATAGTTCAGGCCTGGAAACCAGAAAAGCCTGGGGAAACATGCCCAACCAGGCCTGCAGTGTCGCCACTTCGCCATGCTGCACCAATTCGGGAAGCTGCTCGCCCAACAGGCCGGCAGCTTTTTCCAGGTCGCCGGACTGGACGGCATGCTGGAAAGCCTCAGCGGGCAGGCCGTGGGTCGCAAACCAATCCGCGGCCTGGCGGTGCAGGGCGATTAATGAGGCCGGGTCTTTCTGGCGTAACTGTACCTGGAGCAGGTCGGCGAACAGGCGGTGGTAGCGGTACCAGGTGCGGCGGTTGTCGAGCGGAATGATAAACAGGTTGGCCCGGTCCAGAAATTCGAGAATGGCCTGGGCGCCGCCAGACCCGCCGGCCTGAGCCGCCATCCCTGGCAAGGGGATCTGCCCACCGGTCAACTCTTCGCACAGGCCGGCGTTCATGCGTTCCAGGATGGAAGTCTTCAGCAGGAAATTTTGAATCTCAGGCGACTGGCGGCTTAAGATTTCCTGGGTCAAGTAATCGAGGATATAACGGTCGTCGCCGGTGAAGGCCTGGATAAAAGTCTGGCGGTCGGCCAGCCCTTGCATCGATAAGGCGGCCAACTGCAGGCCGGCCACCCAGCCTTCCACGCGCTGGTCGAGGACGGCGATATCGCTTTCGTTCAGGCCGAGCGGCACGCTGGTCTTGAAGAATTCGCCGGTTTCCTGGGGGTTGAAACGCAGGTCGGCGGCGTGTAAATCGACCAGCCGGCCGCGTGTGCGATAGCGCGCCAGGGCCAGGGGAGGTTCGCCGCGGCCGGCAAGGATGAGGATCAAGTTAGACGGCAAATGTTCGATAAAAAAGCCCAGGCTGGCATGCACCTGTTTTTCGGTAATGGCGTGGTAGTCGTCGAGCACCATGCCCAACCGGCCGGGCGCCTGTTCAATTTCATTGAGGAGCAGCACCAGGCTTTGTTCCAGGGATGGCGCCTGGGGAGCCTGCACCATCTCCAGAAACCCGCTGCCCAGGCTGCCGGCCTCCGGACAGGTCTGCAAGGCAGCCACCAGGTATGACCAGAACCGCACCGGGTCGTTGTCGGCTTCGTCCAGCGCCAGCCAGGCGAAGGCCCGTTCCCCTTCGGCAGGCTGTGGTTCGTTTGCGGCAAGACGTGGCCCGCGGCTGGCGATCCACTGCGCCAGCAAGGCGGTCTTTCCGTAACCGGCGGGGGCCGAAAGCAGGGCAGTCTGCCCGCCGGATACCTGGTCGAGCCTGGCGAACAGGCGCGGACGCCCAACCCAACCGGGGCGGGCAGCCGGAATGTGCAGCTTGGTCAGCAACAGTGGCACGCGGCGGGCAGGGTTGGGATTTG
>VFSW01012531.1_pt1 | contig 11834 bp, 10 predicted proteins | sample 5358111 | NCBI WGS metagenome assembly VFSW01 (sample SAMN11554181, study PRJNA540505) | mine drainage metagenome | isolation source: sediment from site ElyBrook_90M | place: USA: Ely Copper Mine, Vershire, VT | collected 2017 | reverse complement strand
CACCAGCAAGCATCAGACCCTCCGCTGGAATTGCTCGGTCCGCTGGTTCAACTGCCGACGGCGGCGCGTCTGCTCACCATTCTCCTCGCGCTGCCGGGCGGCTCTCGCCGGAACAGCGGGTTGCAGCTTCTCGCGCACAAATCTCCGGGCAGCGGCCAGTTCACACACACCCCCGGTGTACTTGCGGCTGGGCGGCCCCGAGCGGACGCCTTCGGCCTCGAGCGCCGCGTCGAACGAGTCGAGGATTGACCGGCAGGATCCGTCACTCACCCCAACCACTTCGGTTTCGATTTTGGGCCGCGGGCCCGCAGTTACTTCCGTCACCAGCGTCTTGCCAGCTGCGTTTGTTGCGATGACGCGAGCGATGCCTTGTTCGCCGGACCGGAGATCGAGACGGTCAAATCCGATCTTCAGGCACGCGTCGCGGCAAGCCATTACTAAAGCGCGCACCACCACCACGTTGTGAGATGTCTCGATGGTCCGGATACACTCGTCCCTGGACTTCGCCAGTTTGCCCAGGGAGGATGCCAAGTTCAAACGACCGAGGGCTTCGCGGACTGCGCCGGTGTCCAGGACGTAGTATGGCGTCCGTGAGACCTCCAGCAGCGCCGCGACTCTAGCGGTTTCAAGTGGAGGAAGTCCGGTCGAAACCAGCTTCTTTTGCTCGCCCTCACGGAACAGCCGCCGGACCGCCGCTAGAGCCGGGGCCGGCCGATGGGGGGGCGCGGCTGGCACTGCAGCATTACTCTGATGGGACTGCCGGGCAAGCTTCGGCAGAGAGCCCAGCAGTCCCTCGACGATACTGGTAACGAGCACCGCACCTTGCTTGAGAACAGCATTGGCAGCCGCGCCCGAAACTTGGTGAACTCTTGGTCTGGAACTGATCTCCGACATGGTTGTCTCCTCGCTAATCCTTGACTTCCGATTCGTCATCCCGAATCCGGCGGTTCAGAACATTCCGCAGGTACTCGTTCTCGCCGGCAGCAGGTTCTGGTTGCGGCTCCGGCGCCGGGGAGGGAGCGGCTGTAGGCGTGGCCGGAACCGGAGATTGCTCCCCCGCCGGCGATTGACCGTCAGCAGACTGGGCCTCTCTCCGAAACGCGGGGCGGCCCAGCGCCCCCTCGATGATCTGCTGCATTCGGGGAGTGAATTCACCGGGCGTGATGGGGTTGTCTGGATACCTCCTGTTGTGATCTTCAAGCGCCTGCTGGTAAGCGCCGAATCGCTCCCCGGAAGCCTCAGTGGCGTCCGAGCGCCGGTTTTCGGCCTGATTGCGTTTGGACTCAATAAACCGATGGCGCGTCAGAAACACGCTGTCAGTGACGGCGTCCAGGGTGCGCCGTCCGCCGAAAAGAATCGCGACGTGACCCCCCAGTGACAACGTAAGGAGCATCAGCAGCAACGCGTTGGAAGCGGCCGCCGGCAGCGAATAGCGTGCGCTTAGGAAAGTGGCGGCCACGGCGGCAGGCATTGCCACGGCGAACAGAGTGGCGACACCGGTCCAACACCAGTAGGACCCCCAACCATCACCGTCGTGCGCCGCTTCTCTAGCTTCGTCCCGCTGGGCCGCGAACACCGTCTCCAGGGTCAGCACGGCGGCTGGAAGCAGAAACCCGGCCGCAACCGCGAGCCGCCTGGAGTTAAAGACCGGGGACACCAGGAATTCAAGAGCCGGCCAAAGAATGATGAGGTCGATAAGGTAAACCGCGAGGAATCCCGCGGTCATGATGACAGAGAGAGTCGCCTGGCGCAGATCCAGTTCCGTCCAGCGTGGATAATTCTCCCGCAGCCCGGACAAGGCTGCATCCAAACGGACCCTGTGACGCTCGTGCGTCAGAGCACCCTTCGTCGGCTGCACTGCTTCGGCATAGCGCTTCTGCACGCGGCGCCGGGAATCTCTCTGCTGTGTGGGAGTGGCTGGCATGGCATCACCTCGATTCCGTAACGCTTCCGGCTTGGGCAACCGTACAATCGGTTCCGACCGCCTCGACGACCTTCCGGAGTGCCGCCTGTAACGACTCGTAGCGTAAAGCGTTCAGACTCTCCAGAACCCCGAGGCTAGCGCTTCCATTTACAACCACGGCATTGGCGCCGCTGGCCAGCGCGACCGGAGGCGCTCCAACGTTGTCCAATCCATCTGACATAGCCACCAACCAGAGGTGAGCCTTCGACCAGCCGGCGGCCGGCTCGGCCAGGAACAAGTCCGCGCGGCGCAGAGCGTTGAGCACGTCGGTCTTTCCGGCCAATCCCTGTGCGAGGAGCGGCTCCAACTTATCGCGAAACACCTCGATCTCCGCGTCCGTCCCGGTCCGCCAACGGCGCAGCTTCACCTGGAAGTCCGCCAGCCGCCGATCATAGGCCACCTGGGTTTCTGAGTTCTTGAGAGGGTTGCGGTCTTTGGCCGGCGCCGCAGGCTCCTCCGGCGGGGTCTCGACCCGCATCCGCACTAGGGATCGGTTGCTTTGGTCGCGGATGAACGTAACACCACACTCACCACCGTGGGTCCGCAGCAATTCGAATATGAGAGCCATATCATCGAGCGTTCCCTGCTGGGTCCGGGTCTGCTTGATGCTGCCTGTCTGATCCAGGATCAGGGCGATTCTGACAGGTGCGCAACCGCTGGTGTCCGCTTCAACAGCCCGCTCTTCCGCCTGGGGTTGGCTGGGAGGTTGTGAATCGCCCCCACAGGCAGCCAGAACCACCATGGCGCCTGCGGCCAGTGCCGCACGGCATCGAGTCGTCTCAGTCAGTTTCATGCTTGCCTCCGCGAATAGAACGCTCGCCGCCGCAAGACATTCCAAACTAGACGTTCGCCCGCGGACGAAGCTGTTCGATCCTTTGGTTGAGCTCGTCGTGATTGACTGCGCCGGTTTTCGGGTTTACGACATCTCGCAGATGCGCGGGGAACGGATAGCCCTGCGGGTTCGTTGCCCAGGGGAAGAACGACAGCGAGCTACAGCACTTGACCGCCCACAAGTCGGCGAAGACGGCCGAGAGGTAATCAGTGGCGCCGCAGAGGTCGTGCGCGGCCAGCAGGATCGACTTCTCATCCAGCTCACCTCTCAGCAGCCGTGTGTTGCTGAGCGCCTGCCGGATGTGACGCGGATTCGCGCCCTTCTCACAGAAGACCTTCGCCGCCTCGGCCAGCGCCAGACTGCCCACGTCCAATTTGAGGTTCGGGTCCACGCGGCGTGCCGTGGCTTCGACGATGCCGGCATAGTCCTGCTCGAGCGGATGAAGCACCGGTACGACAGTGAAGCGGGAGCGCATGGCCGCGCCGGCCCGCCATGGGCAATTGGTGGCCGCGATGAGAAGAGACCTGCCGCGTCGCGTCTCGTCCGAGAGAGCGGTCAGCAAGGCCGCCTGCACGGCCCGGCTCGCGCCGGAATCGCCATCGAAGTCGCTCCTTTCGAGCGGCATGCTCTCGGTGATCTCGTCCGTGAAGGCGATGTTCGGAATCCACTCGCCGAGCACCTCCTGTTGGAGCCGGGCCTTGCGCTCCGTCTCGCCGACAATGCCCGCCTTGGGGCTGTGCATCTGGAAGGCTGCCGCTTTCGCCTGCCGCGCGGTCAGGATGGCGAGGTCGGTCTTGCCGGTTCCCGGCGGTCCCACCAGGAGGACGTTGGCAGGCATCGCCGAGTCTCCGCGCAGCAATGCCTCGGCGTAGAATTCCAGAATCCGCTTGGCGGCCGACACATTGATGCCGCGCAGATCCACGCCCGCCACGCGCGAGGTATCCAGCACCGTCAGCGTGTGTTCGCTGATCTGTTCCACATCGCGGTTCTTCTGATCGACTAGTTCCGCCGGCGTGATCGCGCGGCCGGTTCGATGGGAAGCCCGCAGCAGGGCCTCGGCACCGCGGTTGGGCGTGTTGCGAGTCAGATGCGCCATCGACTCGGGCGTCAACCCCTCCTCGAACTTCGCCTGGCAATACAGGGATGTTGTGGCGGTGAAGAAACGCAGCTTCTCTTCCTGCCCCGGCTGGCACAGGCGGACCCGGTGGAGCGCTCCCGCCACCAAATCGTCCACCAGCCCGTCCCGCCCGTGGAAGATCACCAGATTCCCACTCCGGCGGACAGCCAGACTCTGCGCCGTCAAGTGCGCCAGTTCGATGGCGACGAGTTGCCCGTCGGTCTGGGTTCCGTTGGTCAGCGACCCCGGCGCCAGATGCTCGCTGAACTCGAACAGGAATGCAAACCGCATAGGACGTCCGTCGGCCCACCTCAACCCTTCGGTCGGCGTCCTTGACAGCGCCGAGATGCCGCGTATCACTCGCACGGTCTCGTTCTGATCCTGTGGTATGCCGGCCAACCCGTGCGTGCGCAGAACACCCTCGATGGCGCGCCGGTCGCGTTCGTCGTCCACACGGTGCTGGTCCCAATCCAGCCCTCCGGCCATCGAGTACGTCACCAGCGCCATGCCTTGCCGGCTGCGGGCCGTCCGACGCAACACCTCCAACAGCGGGCGCAGAGTCCCTTCTGCATCGACTTCGAAGTCGTACAACCCCCGCCCGGTCACCAGCAGTGCCGCCCGGCCTTCTTCATAAGCTTGAAAGATCCTCTCGATTGCGTCCATGCGTGTGCCTCTATACCTCGAACACATGGGGCGACGGATAGCTTACAGACCCCTATTACCCGTTCCGCGCAACTTCCGGCCGGAGTGTAATGTTGTCCGCGGCCGGTCCGTTCTTCAGAGTGCATGCACACGGACAAAGAGTCTCTCCCCGCCAAAGAGATCAGTGTTGAGGTCGAAGTACCTGGCCTCGACCGCCTTGCCGACGAGATCCGAAAGAAATACCCACAACTGACGGACGCGGCGGTTGCCAGGATCTTGCGGATGCCCCCGCCCGAAAAGGAGGACCATACATGATCAGGCTCCCCTATATCGCCGTCGAAGGTTGCGACGGCAGCTTCACCGCCGCTGCTGCCTGGCGCCTGACGAGTCTCGAAACCCGTCGGGGACGGGACCCTGCCGCGCTGCTAAGAGCGGCCTATCAGCAGAGCACTCGTTTGGTCCAACTCCTGGCACGGTGGGCGCCTTCAGTCACCACCGAGCTTCAGTTGGTCTCCTGGCCTTCCCTTTGCAGTTCGAGAACCGGCAGAGTAGACGTTGCCCTGCGCACGCTGTGCCGAGGCGGCTCGCGTGCCCTGGTAACCGAGATGGCGCTCTCCAACGCCATCGCCTTCGAAGGCCTCCTCCGCTCGGCGTGGCCGTATGCAGCCTTCCAGGCCATTGCCGACTCACGGGAGTACCATCGCGCACTCTCCCCCTTCACCGTGTCCTCAGCAGTCCGGCTCGGGCGGCGCCTGGAAAAGGTTCCGTTGGCGGAGGTTTTGGAGGCCGCCACGCGACAAACCCACCGGTTCGGCTTTCAAAGAGCCTCACCGGCACCGCCTATCGCGGAACCCAGTTCCCCGGTGATTGAGCACCTGTTTGGCTTGATCTGGCCGGCCGACGACTGGTCGGTTCTCATGAGGACACTGGTCGCCTTCCCGGCACCGCAGTGGATTCTGGTTCGTTTTCGCGGCGCGGCGGACCTGGGCGATGCCGTCGGCCGGATTCGCCGGAATATCACGGAGTGCGAGAAGCTCCTGTCCGGCTCTGCCGTCCTCCAGCCGGCTCTTCGCCATCAACTCGAACACGTCGAAGGCCTGTACCTGGAACGTCTGGCCCTCCTCAGTGAGGGGCCAGTTCAAGCGGGCGTCTTTCTACTCGCACCCGGCCCCGCAGACCTCTCCGTGGCCTGTCTCCTGGGCCAATCCGTCACCGCCAGCGCCGGTCGCGCGGGTGCTGCGCAGCTGTTCCAGGGCGGCTTTGAAGTCCTTCCGCTACTCCCGCAGGAGTACCCCAGTCGCGACCTGCCGTTCGAATCCGAGCCTTTCACTGCCTCCGAGGTTGCCTGCGCCTTCTGGATTCCGCCCGCACTGGATGACGCCGCTCCCGGGCTCCCGATCCAGCGCCATCATACCGTCGAGGCCCTCTTGCCACAACCGGCCCGCCTGACCCGCGACCGGGTGCTGTCCGGAGTCAACCGCCATCGCGGCGTCGAACGATTGATCGAGATTGAGACCGCCGACCGCCTCCGCCACACCTTCGTGCTCGGCATGACCGGCACCGGCAAGTCCACCCTGCTGCTCTCCCTTGCGCTCCAGGACATCCGCGCCGGCCGCGGCCTCTGCTTGATTGATCCCCACGGTGACCTGGCCGACAATCTCATCGCACGCCTGCCGGAGGATCGCGCCCGCGACCTCATCCTCATCGATTTGGAAGACCGCGATCACCCCATTCCGTTCAACCTCCTGGATTGGAAAACGCTGGACGAGCGCGATCTGATCATCGATGAGCTTTACGCCACCGTGGACCGCATGTACGACCTTCGCACCACCGGAGGTCCCATGTTCGAGCAGAACTTCCGCGCCATGTTGAAGCTCCTCATGGGAGACCGCCGTCATGACGATTTCACCCCTACCCTCCTGGAATTCCCGAAGCTCTACCGTAGCCGCGCTTTCCGGCATTTCCTGCTGGAGCGAACCGAGGAGGAAGAAGTGGCCGACTTCATCCACGAGCTCGAATCCTCCTCCGGCGAGTGCAGTCTCCATAACATGGCGCCCTATGTCACCAGCAAGTTCTCCCGCTTTCTGCACGACTCGCTGCTGCGCCGCTTCGTCGGCCACCCGTCCATGGCGTTCGATTTTCGGTCCATCCTTGATCACCGAAAGATACTGCTCGTGAAGCTCGCGCGTGGCCGCTTCAGTTCCTCGGTGAGCGACCTTCTTACAGGACAGATCCTGTCCCGCTTCCGCTCCGCCGCCATGGCGCGCGGCGCCAGCCTCGAGCATTCCGCCGAGCCATTCTTCCTCTACGCCGACGAGTTTCAGAACCTGGCCGATGAGAGTGCTTCGAGCCTGCTGAGCGAGTCACGCAAGTATGGACTGGGTCTGGTGGTCGCCAATCAGTATGCCTCGCAACTTCACACCAGAGGAGAAGGTAACGGCGTTCTGTCGGCCCTGCTTGGCAACGTCGGAATGATCGCCTGCTTTCGCCTCGGCGCCGAGGACGCTCCCCGCCTAGAGCCGGTGTTCGCCCCCGCCGTCACCGCCCAGGATCTCATGGAATGCCCCAACTGGCAGGGCTATCTGCGCATCCACTCCAGCCGTGACGCCGTCCGCCCGTTCAGCTTCCACACCGTGCTCGATCCAGCCCCACTCAACCCCGATCGCGCTTCGGCCGCCATCAGCCGCAGCCTGGCTGTCTCCGTTCAAGCGGTCGATCGGATCATCGCCGACCGCAGTGCCTTCATCCGTGACTTGGGATAGCCGGTGGCGCGGCCTCTCAGTCTGTCGTGCCGCGGCTCATCCCGCCGCTGCCAACGAGAGTGCCCGCGCATCCGCAAGGACCCTCAGCGGTCGGCCCGGCACGTGCCCTCATTCCTGACCACACAAAAGCTAACAAGTATCCCGGCCGTTGCTAGACCGGTTTCCAAGCGGGCACGTGCCCGCATTCCTGACCACAAAACCTACGTCGATACGCTTGTTGATCTGCCGGGCAAGTTCCCAAGCGGGCACGTGCCCGCATTCCTGACCACTTAGGTCTTTGGGCCGTCTAACAGGTTCGCGTGTTGCAGTTTCCAAGCGGGCACGTGCCCGCATTCCTGACCAGAAAAAAATGGATTCAGGTACGCAGGCACTGACGATGTTTCCAAGCGGGCACGTGCCCGCATTCCTGACCACGCACCCTTTGCAAGTCGCTGGGTCTAAGTGACTTATAGCACGGTTTTGCGTAACCTCCAAATTCCGTGGCCAGTTCCGGCCCAAAAGGCAGGGCGCGAGCACGCGGAAAACGCTGATAACCTCCTGTTTTTGAAGTAGTTGCAAGAACGCCCGTAACCTCCCCGCATTTCTCACCGTTCTCTCGATTCACACCAAATCGTTGAAAACAGAGAGCTTCGGTCGAGACAATGAGTCTGCAAGGCAATTCCCGGAGGATGGAGGGCACCAAGCGAAAGGGCTCAAACCAGATAGAAGTCGTGGTCACAAGTGACCTCGCCGGGACCGTAGATTTTGACCGCCTCAACGCAGTTAGCGCAGACCTTGTAGATGCGAACCTTGTCGAGACCATCGAGCGGCACTTTGTCCATGGCCTTGACCATACGCTCGTACAACTCCTCGTCCAGCAGGCATTCGAAGACGCTCTCCTGGATGCGCGCACCGAAGTCAAGTAGGCGCTTGGACATCCGGTTGCGCGCCTTGTCGTCGGAGATATCGTAGCACACCAGGTAGATCATAGGCCCTCAGCAATCCACCCAGGTCTTGTAAGGCGTCCGCGCGGAGAGGAAGTCGAGGATTCGGGCAAGTTGGCGGAGGAAGATGGCGCGGAAGGCGGTCGGCTCGACGCCCTCCTCCTCGCCGTTCTTGGCGGGAACGCCGATGAGCGCCTTCTCGTAGGCGGCGATGAACTTTCTGAGGCCGTCGGGCGCGAGTCGAAGCCCCTTCTCATTGCGCGCGTCGAAATCGGTCTGCTTTATCACACCATTGTTGATGAGCTTCAGTACGAGCCGGTCCACGAATGGGTGGCGGAACTCCTCGACCCAGTCGCAGGCCAGCGAGGGCCGGTCCCCGTCGAGTTGATGGTAGAAGCCGACGGTCGGATCCAAACCGGCGGACTCTATGAGACCGTCCAGTTCCCTGGTGACGAGGGTGTAGCCGAAGTTGAGCAGAACGTTGATGGGGTCCGTGGCTCCGCGCTTTTCCCGGCCGTTGAAGAGGAACTCGGACCGGTTCCACCGCCGGAACAGACCGAAATAGGCGCGGCTGGCCGTGCCCTCCACGCCGCGCAACTCTTCCAGATCTTTCACCGACTCGAGGCGAGCCAGCGTGTCCACAATCGTCCGGTAACCTTCGCCAAGTGTTTCCGCCAGGTAGTTCTTGGCATAGGCGGTGGCAACCAGCCGCTGGCCAAGCACCTTGCCGCGGACAACCGACCGCGCGAAGGCGAGACAGGCCTCGGGGTCCCGCGCACACTCCCATTGTTTGGCCCGCAGCTTGCCGCCGCAATCGAGCGGCGAGACCAGCTTGCCTTTGTACGTCCCGCCGCGGGTGAAGAAGCTCAGCCAGACACCCTCGTCCATCAAGTTGCGCAGGCAGGCGGTGGACACCTGCGCGTTGCCGTAGATCACCACGCCTTGCAGTTTCATCGAGGAGACTTCTAGCAGCACCTGGTCCTTCCTGGCGATAATGATGCGGCTGCCGGCGCGGCGTACCATGACGCCCTGTTCGGCCACGTGCAGGAAACGGGAATGGCTCTCGGCGAGGCCGGCGGAGACTGCCGCTTCGATGGGTCGGAGGCGTTCAGGCGTGAACGTGGCCGTGCTTTCTGGTGGGGATCCGGCTAGGGCCGAAAGCGTGCTACTGAGGAAGGCCGGAGTGGGAGTCAAAGCGGTAGGGCTCATGCGGGCCTCCATCTAAGATCATCAAGCGCCTGCGAATGGGCGGTGCCGGCTAGCAGAGCCAAGCGGCTCGTCGCACGGTCGGTGACCGCCGTGGGCTTGGCCTGTGGAGCGGCCCTTCCGGCCTCTGATCCGTCGGAGTGCTCCTTCCAGACAAACGGTCTGTCGGCCTTCAGATGGCCGGCGCGGTAGGCGCGCAGTACGGCCGGCGGCATGGCCGGCGCAATCCACAGTGCGCGTTTGGGGCCCTTGGGTTTCTCAAACGGGAGCAGGATCGACTCACCCTGGATCTCAGCTCCCAGGAAGCGAAAACCGGGATCGAAGCTGATGGTGCGGGTCTTTTCCTGGTTCAACTCGAGATGCAGTTCCGCCAGCGTCTGCTCGACCAGTTCCCGATGCTCGCTCAGCTCGAATGGCGTGCGCGCCAGCACCACGAAGTCGTCCGCGTATCGGATGAACTGGATGTTTGCCGCGCGCAGGCGGCGGTCGAAAGTGTCCAGGTAGTAGTTGGCCAGCAGAGGCGAGAGCGGCGAGCCTTGCGGAACGCCTTTTCCCAGGCGGGTCACCTCGGAGCCATCCCAGATGGCCGCCTCTACCCATTGACGAATCCAGCCGGCCAGGGGCGAGCGTGCGCCCAGCCAGCGGTCGATCTTGTCGAGAAGCAGGGAATGATCGATCGAATCGAAGAAGTTCCGGACGTCGGCATCTAAAATCCAGCGGGAGCCGCGATCACGCAGGGCGGCCAGCGCGCGCAGGGCGTCGGCGACTCCCAGACCCGGGCGGTAGGCGAAGCTCGACGGATCGAACTCGGCATTCCAGCGGCCGCTGAGCCAGTTGGCCGCGGCGCCTTGAGCCACTCGGTCCATCACCGCGGGAACCAGCAGCAGACGCCGTGCGCCACTCTTCTTGGGAACCTCGGCGAGCCGCAGAGGGAGCGCGCGATAGCTGTCCGAGGCCAGCCTCGACTGCAAGTCGCGCAGCAGCGATCTATCCGCGCGGGCAAAGCGCGAGATCGGGACGCCGTCCGCCCCGGGCATCCCCGACTTATCGCGGACGCGCTCCCAAGCCCTGGCCAGGTCCAACTCAGCGGCCAGCACCCGCGCGGGGACTTCGCCGAACGCGCGCTCATTGGCAGCCTTGGCCGTTGCCCTGCACTGCTCGCTCATGTCTTCAGCCTCAGAATGTCGGTTTTCGAGAACTCGACGTCGGCCTTCGAGGCGCGGTTCATGCGGGAGGAGAACTCGTTCAGAGAGCGTTCCTTGAGTGCGTCGAGCACCTCGGTGGAGACGCGGCCGCGGAAGCCTTCGATGCTGTCGAGTTGGTCGAGGAACTGGCGGGCCATTTCGAGTTGGGTGCGGTTGAGGATAGCGAACCGTGCGGTCTCGCCCAGGCAACGGATTTCAAAGATGGCGGTTTCCGCCGCCTCGACGGCGCGCATTGTGGCGGCGCGGTTGAGCACCTCGTTGGCGATGCGAATGGCGCGCAGATCGTCGCGGAAAATGTCGAGCCGGGCCCCGAGGCTAGCATCGCGCGCCTGAGACCGGGCGCGGGCCTCGCGCGAGAAAGGCAGCGCGGCCGCCTGGCCGGACACCACGCGGTTGGGATCGCTGCGCACGCGCAACTCGTGGCCGAGCCGGTCGAGTTTCTCGCTCGTCTCCGAGTTGGCGCCGGCGGCGCGCAGCTCATCCAGAGCGCGCACAGGCAGCAGTAAAGTGGCCGGGCGCGGCGGCGGATTTTTACGAGGATCGTCGTCTTGGTTCGAAGCGCTCATCGTAGACCTCCTTCAGTGTTGTGCGGCCAGTGCGCGCGTGGCTCCCGCGGGCCGGATCAGCTCAAATAGCAATTCCTCGCACTGGCGGGCCAGCCGTTGCTTGTCGGCCGAAGAGACGCCGGGAAGCGATTCGCACTGCTCGCGGCAGGCGGCCGCCAGCGCCAGCGTTCGCCGCTCCAGGTCCACGGCAAGCGAGTTGCTGGCATGCTCGGCGTGAGAAAGTAGAGCGGCCGCACCGGTCGTGACATACTGCCTGATTTGCTCGGGCGCGGCCATGTTCGCTACACGAACTCCCAGCATCGCTTCCACCTCGGCCAACTCCGTCGCCAGCCGGCGGAAGGTCTTGCTGACCGGAACGTCGGCTGCGCCACCGATGAACTGAACCACGGCCTTGCCGAGCCATGGGAAGAAGCCGTCGCCCATCTGCAGTTGAAGCGCGATATTGGCCCGCGCCCGGCGCCAATCGCCCAGCCGATCGCTCCAACTCTTGCGGCCGCTCATGGCGAAAACCAGCAGCAGCGGAAGAGCTTCGATCAGCACGGCCCCTGCTTCAAACGTCTCCCCCGGCCGCAGCCCGGCCAGCCCGCGCTGGGTGAAACGGAGGGATGCGTAGAAGCC
>VFSW01012530.1_pt1 | contig 11834 bp, 11 predicted proteins | sample 5358111 | NCBI WGS metagenome assembly VFSW01 (sample SAMN11554181, study PRJNA540505) | mine drainage metagenome | isolation source: sediment from site ElyBrook_90M | place: USA: Ely Copper Mine, Vershire, VT | collected 2017 | reverse complement strand
CTGGCTCAATCTCCTGGCCGTGGTGCCACGGGCCGAGCACGAGGAAGAGGTTCTGCCTGGCGGTCGCGGGCTGGGCGGCGTTGACGGCCTTCCAGACGGCGATGGCGCCGTAGATGTCCTCCTGATCCCAGAGGCTTGCGACCAGCATGGTGGGAACGGTGAGTGGCTGCGCGGCGAGGATCTGGTCGACAGCCTGATCGGACCAGAAGCTGTCATAGGCCGGATGCGCGACCACCTTGTTCCAGAAGCCAATCTGCTCCATGCCGCGGTCTTGGCCAAGCTGGCCGGCGGTGCCAGCGCGCAGATACATGTCGTAGTCGTCGAAGGTGCTTGTGAGCCACTTTGCGGAGTTGTCGCGGGTAGCGGTCTGCTCGTAGATGTAGGGCACGTTCTGCTCGCGGAAGGCGCCGTTGTGGAACCAGTCGTCGCCACGCCAGCCATCGACCATGGGATTCATGGGCACAGCGACTTTGAGCGCGGGGTGAGGGTGGACCAGCGGCATCAGCGAGAGGAATCCATCGTAGGAGATGCCGAGGACTCCGACTTTGCCGTTCGACTCGGGTACGTTTTTCACCAGCCAGTCGATGGTGTCGTACGTGTCGGTGGATTCGTCCACAGGGGTGGGGTTGAGCGGCCCATGGAGCGGGCGGGTCATGACGTAGTCGCCCTCGGAGCCGTACTTGCCGCGAATGTCCTGGACCACGCGGATGTAGCCGCCGGAGAGGATGGTCTCGACGGCGTTGTCATAGCCCCAGAGCGCCGAACCTAGATGCATGCTTGGGGAGTTGGCGGTGAGGACATCGGCGTCATAGGGGGTGCGGGTGAGCAGGAGGCCCGCGCGCTTTGCGCCCACGGGAACAAGGATGACGGTGTGGAGCTTGACGCCGTCGCGCATGGGAATCATGACTTCGCGGCGCTGATAGTCCATGCCATTGTCTGAGGGCTGGAAGTGCGCCGGGGTCTCGCTGGGGTAGTCAGGGTATTTGGGCGCGGTCTGCGCGTTTGCTCGAGCGGCTGAGATGGCGGCGATCGAAAGCAGGCAGAGGGTTGCAATGACACGGCGGGCGCGGAGCGGCACTTCAGACAGGAACATCAGGTAGCCTCGGGAAGACGATACCTGACGCTAACACGGCTGGACGTGGGTGCGAAATGAAATGCGGTACAGGAGTTCATCGAAGCGGCATGGGTATCGGAATGGCGGCCAGTGTCCCGGAATTTCATGGCCGAGTAGCGTTAGAAATTCGGACGTTGGCGCGTGTCCGTGGAGTAGTGCAGAGTTCCGTCCCCGACGTTTCGCTAGTGAGTCCTTTGACCTGATGTCGCCAAGTGATACCTCAGATGAAGACCGACAAGTAAGCTTCTCAGGAGTGTCTCCATTGAGATAAAATCCGCTCAGTTTTCGTGCCGGAGTGACTATGGGCATTGCAACTACCGTCGTGCATGCGGTGAGGGGTGATCTGAGTGGGAGCACCCTGTGTGGCAAGTTGGTTGCCAGCCTGCCCGGCGGAGAGAGCTACGTTTTTCGAGACATGCCGGGGTCCGTCACGATCACTTGTCGTGAATGCGAGATGCAATCGAGAGACACGACCCTCTCGGTTGCAGACTATGAGCCTCGTTCCACTCTGACTGTACCCGAGCACCTGCTTGAGCGCGCTCGTTATCCCTTTATCGATGTTCATAGCCATCAGACTTCGATCGGTTCGCAGGAGGTAGTCGATGAGCTCGTCAAGGATATGGACCTGCTCAATCTTCGGGTGATGGTGAATCTAAGTGGTGGTTACGGAAGCACGCTCCGCGACAGGACTGCGAGCCTCGAAGGTCGTCATCCCTCGCGCTTTGTGACCTTTGCCAACATTGATTTCAGCCAGGTAGACGCTTCGGACTACTCGCAGCGTGCTGCATCCCGGTTGGAGGAAGATGTAAAGAATGGCGCGCGAGGATTGAAGATCTTCAAGAATTTCGGAATGGATTTACTGGATAACCACTCGCAAAGGATTCATGTCGACGATGCTCGTTTCGATGAAATCTTTGATGTCTGCGCAGCCGCCAAAATTCCTGTTCTTATCCATAGTGCAGAGCCCAAGTCGTTCTTTGATCCAGTAGACAGATACAACGAGCGCTGGCTGGAGCTGACGATGTTTCCCGCTCGAGTGAGGATGCCGGAGCATTACCCGCCGTGGCACACCCTCCTCGAGGAGCAGCACCGGTTGTTCGCAAGACACCCGGGAGTTACCTTCATCAACGCCCATCTGGGCTGGCTTGGTGGCGACCTGGATGAGCTTGGGCGTCTGCTGGATAAACTGCCCAACGTGTATACGGAGATCTCGGCGGTGCTGGCAGAGTTAGGGCGGCAGCCTCGTCGAGCGCGCAGGTGGATGACGCAGTATCAGGACCGTGTTCTGTTCGGGAAAGACCACTGGAATCCAGCGGAGTATCCCACCTATTTCCGCGTCCTGGAGACGGATGATGAGTACTTCGATTACTTTCGCAAGACACATTGTTTTTGGAAGATGTATGGGATGGAACTGCCCGATGAAGTTCTTCGCAAGCTCTACTTTGCGAACGCCCTGCGCATTATTCCCGGCATCGATCCCACCCCTTTTCCGTTGGGACGATTGGCTATCGCGCTCAAGTCATAAAGTGTGGCAGCAGATTGCAGAGTCTCCCTGGCGCATCACGCGACCAGAGGCGTCGGCAGCTTAGACGAATACGGTCGTAGCCGAAGTACATGGGGATGAGACCTGGCACAAACGCTCGTACTACCGAGGCTCCACACGCCGCGACCGACGGAGGGGTGAGATTGCATGTATAGATGCGAAGACCCCGCGCCCACAGGCGTTCGGAGAGTTCTTCCAGCGCCGTTGCTTCTGAAGTAGGCGGGGCGTGCTGCGATTGGACACTTGGGGCTGCACGGATCGTATCGTCGAGAGTATCGCGGAACACGCTATGGAAAGGCCCACCGTCATAGAGGGCATGATGATCGGCAGGGCTGACTACACGTTTCAATGTCATGCAGGTTTGGCGCACCTCAGATCGTGCCTGCCATCGCAGAAGAGCTCCTAACTCCCGGACAGAATGCTCGAGCGCCACGCGCAAGGACATATCACATCCTGCGCCATAGGCGACGCGGTTTCCTTTGAGAGCCACCGACAGGACGCATGGTATTCCCAGGTCGTACGCGAGAGAGCACACGACGACGACGAATCCCATGCGGCGGATCGCATTCAAATCATCTGTGGCGTTTGGGGACAGATCTTCATTGACCAGCAGTGTCGCGGTTGGAACACGCCGATGCCAGAACATGAGGAGGCTGTCGCGTTCGATGAGTTCACAGATCGCAGCCAGACGGGCACGCTCGGGCGAGGTGTGTGCTGCCGTACCGCTTGAGCTTTCGGCTACCAATTTCCGTCGCTGCAGCGGAATTCGAGGATAAACGAATTCGATGGGAATGTAGTTGCGGTTTGTGGTGCCTAACTCCTCTACCGCAATCCATTCGAGGACGGCATCTTCCGAGTAGGGCGCGAAGGGAAAGTCCGGCATCGCATATTGGGCATCCGCATAGGTCCCGAGCAGTTTCGGAGAGATTGCCTCCGGGCCGAGAGAAGCTCCCGTTGCGACGCGCACATGAGAGGGCACAGTACAAAACTGGCTGAAGCGCTCCGCTCCCTCCATGATGGCTCGGCAACGCGCATCCTCTGCCGTCGCTCCGACTCCAAAGCCTTCTACCTTCTCCGCACCGGAGGGGATCTGCGAACGGTAAGAATATCTGGATAATACGAGAGGCCACTCTCCAGACTCTTCCTCCGCGCAGACCTGCATGGAGAGATCGCTAGCGAGCGTGCTTGTACTGGACTCGAGGGCATCTGCGTTCATCTGGGTTTCCTGGCGTGCCAATGGCCGATAACGAATGCTCCAGCCCTGGCAGCTCGTTCGAGTGCGAAGCCGCCGAGGCTGACACGTCTCAGCGCCTCCGGATCGAAATCCTCGCTTGGAAAGGGAGGTGCAGCATCGGGAATCTGGAAGTTTCGCACCAGAGCCTCTCGCGAACACGCTTCCTCACTTACTAATACGCTAAAGCCACTCCGTTGCAGATGGTTCGTCATTATCTGTGGTGAGATCATGTCCGGCAAAGAGCAGAACTGACAGATCGGTTCGATGTACTGTTCTTCTTCGGCCGGAGTGAGACCTGAACGCTGCATCCAGTCCAGGCCAAGAAACTCACCGCCGGGCCGGAGTACGCGAGCACACTCTAAACAGAATGCCGCCTTGTTTGGCATGTGGCAACCCGATTCGAAAATATATACCCGATCGAAGGTCTCGTCAGCGAAGGGGAGATGCATGCCATCCGCGACGAGGAAGCTGACCTGGTCTTCCAGATTTCTGACGCGTGCTCGCTCGGACGCGATCCTCACGTGATGTTCGCAAAGGTCGACAGCGGTAATATGCGCTCCGGAGTATTCGGCGATGTTGAGTGCGGGGCCTCCGAGGCCACAGCCTACATCGAGAATTGCGAGACCTTTGCGAAGTGCTCCCTCGTCAGCGATCATGCGCTCGGTTGTCAGGATCGCTTCTTCACGAGACTCTTCTCCGCGAAACAGGGCGAAGTGATAACAGTCGCCCCAGAACTGCCGGTAGGCGGAAGTAACGCACTCATAGTAGCTCCGCACCATACTTCGGTAGTGCTGAACGCGGAGCAGGGGATCAACGGTTACGACGGCATGTTCAAGGTTGTTCATGCGCGTTTCCTCCCTGTCGCCCGACGGCTATGGCGTAGAGAATCGCCTCTTCGGGATAGCGCAGCCCGGCGGCTTGCGAAAGATGATGGTCGTCGAAACCGCAGAGCGGTAGCGTGCCCAGGCCAGCCGCTGTCGCAGAAAGCAGAATGCATTGCGCGATATGTCCTGCTTCGAGCAAGGCCAACCGGTAGGCCTTCATTCCATATTTTGAAAGTCCTACCCTCATGAAATCCAAATAGAGAAACACGAAGAAAGATGCTCCCTCCACGGGATGATGGGCAAGAAGTTGTTTCAGTTCGGTGTCGGATAGTGGAGGAGAGACACGTATCAGACGATGCGCAAGAGCCTGATAGTAATAAAAAGCAGGAGGGACGCCGGTGATGGACGTCGGATAAATAATGACTTCCATCGGATAGAGTCCGCCGCCTGATGGGTACGGACGGTTGGCTGCTGGAAGTCCAGGCATCATGGGAGAAGGAGAGTCGTTAACGCCGGCAGCAATCGCCATTCCAAGGATGTTTCCAAGCAGCTGCACAGGCTCCGACGCTGGAAGGAATTGACGGCACGTGCGCCGCGCTGTGAGTGCGGTGCTGAGAGACACATTCACCGGTAGGGGATCGGGCAGACTGATGCCATGGCTGCCTTCGGTCTCGCGCAATATTCTCGCCGTCTCCAGTGATGGCGAGAGCACGGGGTAATCTCCTTGAACTACAGTGACCTGATGAAGCTTAGCCAACTCCGGGCCCAGCTCCCAAATCCGCAGCACTTGGTTATTCGTGAGATCACGAAGCAGCGCACGGGCGCCGACCGCGGTTGTGTATCTGCCAAGCTCCTCTTCCAACACGGTAGTCGGCTTCACTGTCGGCAATAATTCCTGCAGCCTGGCGATGAGTTCGCCTCCATCTCTCAGGAAGCGATCGCCGTTCGGGCCGCGGATTGTGGCATCCCCTCCGCTGATGATGACCTCGACATCGTCTGCCCACCTCATCCACATACCTAGCAATCCCGCTGGATCGAGTACTTGCCGAGAGCTCTCAGTGCGTCTCTTGCCGGGCTGTGTGGCAATCGCTCGAGCGAAGAAAGGGCGCTATCCAGAAAGCAGCGCTCAACGCGGCGGGTCCTCTCCAGCACACCCTCCTGTTCCAGGAGGCCGACCAGGCTCGCCCGGTCGGAGCCGTCTCTTCGCATCTCGCGGTAACGGGCGAGGGCCGCGCGGCTGCCGTGCTTCTCGAGGTAGATGATCGGTAAGAGCGGGCGGCCTGCAGCGATGGAATTTCCTACTGGCTTCCCCAGTAAATTGGGATCTCCAGTGATATCGAGTTCATCATCGCGGATCTGAAAAGCGATTCCAGAGTTTACTGCGTATCTGCGCAAGGCCTTGAACTCGACCGTGCTTGCTTGTCCCAAGGTCGCCCCTATCGTTACGGCGGCCACAAACTGAGAGGCTGTTTTCTCACGAACGATGGCGTAGTAGTGCTGCTCGGCAGAGGTGTTTGCAGGAGGCTCGATCTCTCGTATCTGGCCCCTGCAGCACTCCTGCGCTCGCTGACTTAACAGACGCAACGCACTTAGAACGCAAGCGGCACTTACGCCCTCCGTGGGTTGCGCCAGGACATCGAAGGAACGAAGGATCAGGTAGTCTCCGATGATGATGGCGGCTGGCTCGCCCATGTCTTTGTGCAGCGTGGTGAGTCCTCGTCGCTCATCAGCGCCATCCATAATGTCGTCATGGATCAACGCGGCCACATGCAACAGCTCGAGTGCTTCCGCTGCGTGAAGTGCCGCGCACGCGCTTCCTCCAACGGCCGAGGCTGAAAGGAAGGTAAGCAGTGGGCGGATCATCTTGCCTCGCTCAAAGTATCCGAGCAATTTCTGTGCGGCAGGCGCGTCTTCAATGTTGCGCCGAAGGTTCTGCCGGCACGCGTTCAACAGCGCACTGTAGGGATCTGTAAGCCGCTCGAGGGAGCCCTTCAAAGGACTCGCGAAAACCGTCGCTGAAATACTCATCTCGTCTCCTTGCTTGCATACGCGGCATAGTCCAGCGTCGACGTCTGGCAGTTGGCCAGCATCGCTTTTAAACAGAAGGCTGTGGTCGCGCTGGCGCTGCCATGGATCACCATTCCGTCTGTTGTGGGGAAGCAGATCCATGGGCACGAGTGCCAGGAGCCATCTTGTTGTTGCGTGCGCGCGAGATAGTTTATGCCGTTCTCGATGGCGTCTTCCACGGATTGTCTTTCACCAGTAGAGAGTGCCAGGAGTGCCAGCGCGGTTGATAAAGGATCGGTGTCATCTTCACCCCATCCACCATTTTCCTGCTGATTCGCGAGGAGAAAGCGCTTAGACTTCGCCAGAGATTTACTCGCGGGGGCCACTCGGCTCAAGACAGAGAGGACACGCCATGTTCCGTAATAGGGCCCGGTGTACCACTTGCTCGACCAGGAACCATCGTCGCATTGCTCGCCCTCCAGATAGCCGACCGCACGATGCAACACATCGCGATACCGTCCGGGGTTGTAGAGCAGTAAGCCGTAAAGCAGGTTGGACACAACCTCCACATGGACGCCGCTGCCACCCATGATGGGCAGATAATCACGAGTCCATTGATCCGCAAAGGACACGCCTCCCAAATCCATAATCCAGGTATCAAAGCCTCCATTATCGGCAGCTCCATCCAGAACCATCCGGATGGCTTCGTCGCAGATGGAAGCAAGATCTTGCCCGCCGAAGTGCATGAGAACCTGTAGCACCTGGCCTAGATCGTCGGCATCCGGAGGAAGCTCGGGAGCCTCCTGGATGTAGCTCCACCCGCCGCGCAGGTCCGGATGTTTGCATTGCAGGATTGCCATCGTGTCCTTCGCAAGTACCGCACGAGGAACAGCGAGACCTGAATCTGCAGCATCGATCAGCGCATCGAGGATCACCGCACGGTGCGAGAGGATTGACGGTCGCGTCTCATAGCGTACACATCCATCCACCAGTCGTGGAAAGTGAAGATGGTGCGTTGCCTCCCGATAGGCGTCCTCATGTTGATCGAGAAGATAACGCAATGCGCGTGATGAAGAGTGTGTTGGACCGTCGGCTAATACGTCGTCGTGGGTGGACGAGCCTGGCTCCTTCCAAGCTGTCCAACCAGCGATCAGAAGCCTTTCGAACTCGAGAACATTCTGATTGAGGCTTACGCTCGAGTTCGGCCCAACGCCGGTCATGGTGGCGAGCTCTTCAGCACATGCGTCTGCTTCGTAGTAAATATCGGTGTCACTGACGTAAGGACGTTTCTGAAGTGCTGAGCGTTTTGCCAGCCGTAGTAGCACGGCGTTTGGTGTCCCGGATCGAAGGTCTTTCAGGATGTCGACCAGGTCATCCACCAACCAGAACACTCTTCCCATATGCGCTGCCGCTGAGCGGAGTTCAGCGTCGAGGATTCCTGCGGGCGGGGTATGTGCCAGGCATGCGATGTGAAGGCAGGCAAGTGACGGCAGACTCGATTTCGTCTCCATCTGCGGTAGCAACGCTCGCGCGTCTTCATAGCTTTTCCATTGAGAGGAGGACATCTGACTTTCAGCTTGGAGAAGAGCCAACGTGACGTTGCCTAGATCACTCCAGGCTTGAACGTTGCCCGTGGTACGCAGCAGCGCTGCGCCACGCGAGCAACAGCGGGCGATGAGGGACAGCAAAAATTGCTCTTGTAGATTGTGGCTTGCAATTGCCATCGCGTGAAGTTGCACTTGCGCCTTATCAGGATTCGCAAAGATTGCGCGCATCGTGGCTTCGTTCAACTTGCGGAACGTGCTCTCGCCAGCTCCTCGCTCATCGACCGAGTGATCCACCAGAGTGATAACGAGGTTGAAAATTCCACCGAGAACGGCGGCCTGCCTCTCTAACGCCGATCCCGGCGGTAGCAAAGACTGGAAGACTGAGGTCTGCCGGAAGCCGAGTCCTACGATCAGCGGAAGCCTTGACCATAGGTCCGGCTCCAGCTCTTGCAGACGATCGAATCCAAATTCCTCCGGCAAGTCTGCAAGAATTTCGCGCCCCAGAGCGCATCCTAGTTCGTACTGTGAGCCCGCCTGTGTTGCGTAATAGCCTGGGTCAAAGCCAAACCCCCGCGCGGCTAGCGCTACACGCACCGCCGCGCAGAGGTGTGAATCGGACATTTGGCCTCGATAGATAAACATAGGCGCGCCTTTGGTTAAAGCTTCGCAGTAAGCTTGTTTGCCGCGTCGGCCGTTTAGCTCCAGCAGCTGCAGTTCGGTGGCGGCGGTGGCGGCGCAGGGCAAAGGCTCGCATACATGCTGCTGTAGCTGTCAGTATTTCCGCAAACGGTCGCATAGGTGGGTGCTCCCACGCAGAAATTCTGACCAGCTCCGATGTACATATAGTAGTAACCGTTGCCATTGTTGTACGCCGCGACGGTAAAGGTGGCATTTGTAATACGCACGCCGCTATGGCAGTTATAGACGACTATCCACATAAGTCTCTCCTGTTCTTGCGTCTGGTTGAATTGCTGATAGGCGTCCTAAGCTTTAGGGAAGCCGCCAACGCCCGGGGTCTTTTGTCCAAAGCTAGCCGTCTTGAAGATTGCTTCGACGTCCGTTGCGGGCATGGCAAGCGTCGGTTTAGCCGCAGTCGCTTCCATCAGCTTGATGCTGTGCTCTAATGGCGCTGTCTTCAGCGTGGTTGCTGTCGATGCCGGCGGCAGCCCTCTGGAGAGATCGGCCATCTTCGCTAGCAGGTCAGATTCAGATTGGATGGGGAAGTAGTATCCGGGAATTACATTGCGTGCGTCGGCCATCGTCAACGTACGTCCGCGGAAGGTGATCGATGCCGTATCGCCACCCATTGCTTTGGCGAGGGCATCGAAGTTCTCGATGGGGTACTTACCACTTGCATTTACCTGTTTGACTACCGAGAGCGTGTCCTGCAGGTCTGGGTGCACCTGCATGAAACGATTCACGAGTGCCAGATCATCGGCCACTAGAGGTTTGAATGCCATTGTGTTCTCCTCCTTGCTACTGTGTACTGCTGGGTTTGTTCCGGAGGCGTGGCGCATACGGCCCGCTCACACCATTGGCTCTTGTGCTGTGATTCGGGAGAACGACCGTAATTTCATCTGAGTCTGATGACCTTCGGCGCGTTCTCCATCCGGGGTGGTTCCTCTGAAGTAGTGCTTCTGCCAAGTTTCTGTCGTCGGCCCGGTGCGCAACTCTTCCAGGAATTGTCTCCGGCTATCAGCCCACGATCGCGAGCTCCGAGCGAGCTCCAGATCTGAATCGAGCGGGCGCACCTCGGGGTAGAACTGCTCGAGTTCTCCACGACGTTGCGGAAGGATCATGCAGACAGGCTCATCCTTCTCGAAGGTGACGACAGCGCCGGGACGAGTCAACTTCCAATTCATCGTGAAACTGCTTACCGCCCAATCCGTCTCCACGCATCCCTCGAGCGGGGATGCTCCATCTTTGGGCCAGTTCGCCGGCCCGCGCACCAACAGGTTGAATCCCGGGGGTGTGCGGAAGAGATAAGGCACGGTCCAGGTTAGGACTCCATGTCCGAAGTGACTCGCGACAGGGAAGGGCGCCCATCCTCCCGACAATTCGATGCGAATACTGCTGCAGGCCTCTCCCCCATCCCAAATAACATTGACCCGGTGACTGCTGAGAATGTGCCATCCAGCCTGGTTGGCCATCAAGAGCGGCAGACAGCGCTTTGCGAATCCTCCCGATGTCTCATCCATCCAGTCGCGAGCGACGGGAGCGGGCACGATTCGCATCGCAGGGAACGCATGCGTCTGATACGCAATCATCGACAGCGTTGCGTCCTGCGCTCGCACGGTAGAGGAGGAGCTCATGCGTTCCCCGCAACAAGTTCCGGCTGCCGAGTTTCTTTGGGGAGGATCTCATGCAGACAGTCGCAAATCTTCGACACGGCCTCGATCTCTCCTCGATCGACCGCTGCAAGGAGATAGACCAGCATCATGCGCAGAGCTATCTCTGCCTGGGGGTCAAACCTCCTCTCCCACAAGGCTGCCCGCCATACCTCGAGAGCTTGCGTGTGGCGAGTAAAGGCCAGTGCGTGATGCACGATGTCGATCGCTTCAACAGTAGAAGGATCGATCTTGGCCCCGGAGCGTTTCGCTTCGACACGCTGTTGAATGCTTTGTACAACACTGTTGATGTGGGCTGATCGCGAAGTATCTAACATAGAGAATCCGTTCCGGTTGCGAGGATTATTTCTGCGTGTCCTCAGCAGCCTGGGTTATAGATTCTGGAGCTGGGAAGAGTCCGCGAGCGACCATCAACTCCACACCCTTCTGCAACATGTCGTCTGCGGACAAAATCGGAAAGAAGAACTCTGGCATGAGGTCTGCCGCGAAGAGAGGATCATAGGCAACGTTTCGAAACATTACCGGCTCTCCGCGTCCTGTCATTTGCTCTATGAAGTTATCTTTGTCTGGGATAGGGAATTGCAGCGCTCTCTCTTTCAAGAGCTGCTCAACTTCGGGATATTGGATCAGTTGAAAACGCGGATAGGTGGACATAGGCTCCTCGTTAACGATCTAAGTCGGTAGAGAAGGTAATGACTCCGGGTGGTGGCTCCTGCCTATTGCGGCTGCTCGATCACGATGGTCACATCGTCTGTAGTGGAACCTGTTATTCCACCTGTCGCTACCCGGTTGGGCTGCCTGCCCGGAAGATAATAGACATCCGATATCGTTCCGAGGAGGTCGGTCAGGGCAAGGGCCTGATTGACCTGGTCCTGCAAGGAGGACAGGCCGTCCCTTACCTCCGGCATGAGTTGATCGGCAATCTTTCCTGACTTCGCCCCGCCTTCAACCCAGTAAGCCCACCGCGCTCCCCAGCACCGGAGATGATGATCCCCGGTGACGTAAAGATAGATGTGATAGGTCATCGACGCGGCATAATCGGGCCAGTACCAAGGCATGGTGATATGTAATGGCTGGTAGATCTTGAGGTAGGTGAGATTGGGATCGAGATACGAGATGTTGGCGGGAAACATCTCCCAGGTGAGCGTAGGATCGCCCTGTCGGCTAGCCTGGGATCCCTGCAGTTTCGCATCGAGGAAGCTAGTCCACTTGTTAAA
>VFSW01012529.1_pt1 | contig 11835 bp, 22 predicted proteins | sample 5358111 | NCBI WGS metagenome assembly VFSW01 (sample SAMN11554181, study PRJNA540505) | mine drainage metagenome | isolation source: sediment from site ElyBrook_90M | place: USA: Ely Copper Mine, Vershire, VT | collected 2017 | reverse complement strand
CCTGACCCCCCACCGCCGGATGGTGCGCCGCCTCCACTCCCCGATGTGCCGCCACCACCCCCGCCAACGGGAAGCGGCTGCTGTGAAGCGGACAGTTGATTCTCCATCGCCGTCAACTGTTGCTCAATTGCGTTGAGCTGGTTCTGTGACGTGGTGTTCGGCGCCGTCGCGGTGGTGCTGCTGGTTGTGCTACTGCTTGACTGCGACCGCATGTAGAACACCACGGCCACAACGGCGATGACGCCGATCGCCCACCAGTACCACGAAATGCCCATGAGCTGCTTCGTGGTTCCCGCCTGCGTGCCGCGCATCCCTCCATCCACCATAAGAGGCTGGCCGAGAGCCCCGGACGAGACATCGGGAAGTGCACGCGCCGACGTACGTGACACTCCGCGCGACCGGCTGTGCAAAGATTCGCGCGACTCAGCCATTGTGGATTACAAGTCCCACGGCATACTGGTTCCAATCGGCGTAGTCGGCACGGTGTCGCGGAGTCCTGGAACGGTGGGGTTTCCTGTGTCGGTTGGCGTGGGAAACTGCATCGCGTTAGCGGGTCCGAGGAATTGCTGAATCGGTTGGGTGTATCCTTCCTCCTGTTGCATGGCGACAGGGTTGTTCATTCCTTCGTTGAACGCCCAGCGATAGTGACTCGCGCGTGCGAGCGCCGCGCCCTGCCCGTTCCACACTTGTTCGAGCAGGTGCATATCCCCATCGCTGTACCCGACGTTCTCGCCGTCGAGCACCAGGAACGGAAGCTGCATCAGCCGCGCCCTTGCAGGGCCTTTGTCTCCGAACTTGCGAAATTAGTCGCTCCCGTGAAGAAGCTGGACGTTCCTTTGTTGTAGAACAGGACAAGGTACAGTCCAATCAGAATCAGCGCGATGACAACAAGTCGGCTCACGACGCCTCCTGTGCCGTGTGGGGGGAGAACCGCGCAGCCACGGCGGCACCGCGCGATCGAATCAGTCGATAGAGCCACAGTGCGATCGCCGCGCCGAGCACGGCGACAATCAGGTAGTCGATCCAGCGCGTCATCCTGACGCCGCCAGCACGCTTGCCGCGGCGCGCGCATTGAGTGGGCGCGTCCGCGTGTACACAGTTCCATGCGGGCCGGTGCGGCGTGTCGAGCTACTTCCGCCACCCAGCGCACTCGGAGGTGCGGGATTGGTGGACGCGAACGGTTCCGTTCCCGCTGTGAACATGGGCTTCGACGACATGATCTTGCCCATAGGGTTGACAAAGATGTTGGTCAATGAGGACCAGAAGTTGCGGGCGCCTTGGCCCTGTTGTGAGCCTTTGCCCGACAGGAGGATGTACAGGAAGATCACCGCCCCGACCAGGAGCATGATGGTGCCGAGTCCGATGATGTGCGAGGCGAACGACTTTGGCTGCGCGTGATGGTAGATGTCAGAGCGCGAGGACACGGCGCCGCCCGTGCTACGATCGCTTCCCCCGCCAACGGAGGAGGCTCTGCCTGAATACACTCCGAATCGTTGCTGAAGTGTGCGATCCTGTCGATCACTTGCTTCCGATCCTGGAAGCGAAATAGGCGGCCCCGATGGAATCCGCACCATTGGCTTGCGCGATGCGCGCGTATGAAGCACACCGACGCGGACGGAACTCGGCGGGCGCATGGCATCAAAGATTCCGGTACGCTCGCGCGTCGTCGGCGCTTCCCCCGCCGGATGCGGGATCAGCGCACTCTGTCGCGGCGCACGCACACGCCCGACGCGAGGCTCGGGAAGCTCGATGCCGCCGGGAGAGTAACGCGCCATCAGTTGATCTTCAGCTTACCCTGAAACAGCGAGGGAAGGTTCCCGTTGATCCCGTTGATGAACACCCACACGGCAAACAAGAGGAGGAGTAGAAAGAAGGCGTTCATGCGGCTGTGAAGAACGATCCCAGCCAGTAGCCGAGATCACCTTTCACCAACCACTGCATGAAGAACGCGACCACGATCACGAACAGAATGAACGCCGCAAACCAGTTCAGGATGTTCATGCATCGGGCTTTGCTACCTTGCGACGAACTGTCGGCTTAGGACTGACCTCAGACTGATAGCGACGAACCATTGAAACTAGTAGGACGGCCGCGAAACAGATCATCACCACCCAGTAGATGCGCGCCAGCGTATCGTTGTCGATCGTGGGTTCCGGTGGTGGTTCTGAACGAAAAACGATGACGTGCAGTTGTGGCTGCACGGGTGTCGTGGAGTCTGATGTAGCCATTACAGTCCCGGTGGAAGATTGAACACTCCCTTCCCAACGAGAAGGGTCAGCGCTCCGCCAATCAGCGCGTAGCTGAATGCCGGAGGACCGACGTGCCCCGTTACCAGACCGGACACGCCGATGCCGATGGCGGTTACCGCTGCCGTCAGATGACTGACGGCAGTCGGCGACCACCCTGTTGACGGTGCCGTGGTGTTTTTCATCATCGCAGATTCACGTTGGCACCGCCGACCCTCCGTACGTTGAATCCAATGCGGAACGAGAAGATGCCCAGCAGGATCAACGCAAGGATCAGCAGCCAGAACAGCGGGTGTTGCAGATGTCCGCTTAGACTTCCCACTTGGGTATTGACCGCTCCTGTGTAGCTCGAAAGAGGCGCCGCGCCGACGACGCTCGCTTGCGGGTTCTGACCGAATCCGTAGACGTTCCCGGCAGTGAGTTCCATGATGATGCTCGCCGATCAGGCGAACAGAGTCTCCATCACCCAGTACACGAACGTCCCTGCGCCCGGAGCTGTTGCGTATCCTGTCTCCAGCCGCAGGTTGGTCACGCCTTGCAGGAGCACCACATCACGCCGCGGGTTCTCCTTGATGAAGTCGAGCACGAGGATACCGTCCGGCAGTGCGTTGCGGTAATCGCGGTTGTTGACCGCACGAAGCTGAAGCGGAACTTCATAGTCGTAGGGAGACTTCTTGCTGCCGTACGTGAGACGAGCGTAGCTGTACTTCGACGTGGTGAGAAGCGTCGGCGACGTGGTACTGTCGTCCGTCCAAAAGATCAGCCGTTCAAGCTGGCCATTCTGCCGTGGCAGAGCGGTCACGCCCTGTGTCTGCGCGCCGATCGCGTTCCGCTGCCCTATTAGCCCGTGCAGGACAGAGAGATCAGGGATGACCAGCACCTTGTTGCCGCTGGTCGGATCGTACGGAACCTCGAAGAACACTTCGTTGATCGCGCACGACGGCGACGTGTTAGCAGTGCCCGCTGTGTTAGTCAGCGAAAGATCGGCCGGTGTCGTCTGCACGAGAATTTCGCTAAACGGAGAAGTGGTGAGCCGCAGCGTCAGCTCAGTCGCTTCGGTCTGCGCGTAGAGCGCACCCACCAGCGAGGTCATGTCAATGCTGATGGGGATGTCGTGAATGATGGTGAACGGTGCGGTTCCCGCCCCTGCCGCAATCGGTGTCAGGGGCGCGCTGGTTACGTCGTCGATGAACGCTTTGGCCTGAATCAGCTCACGAATCTGGTAGGTGAGGCCGTTGACATTCTGGAAGTTGTTCTGCCCGTTACCGGAAAGCTGAAGGTTTGAGTAGATTCCGTACGGCCACTTGTAGGTCGCCGACGTGCCGGTGGTGGACGAACTCACCACCGCGCCAGTGGTGATCAGCCGAAGCTGTGCCACCACACCGACTTGCAGCAACGTCACATCAGGCGCAGCGATGCCCGGCGCGGCAAGCTGCACCGACATGTTCGGGTCGAATTCCTGGCGCTCGGTGAGCGCCGCGAACTTCGACGGGCTGATCTCGTAGGCCACGTTGGGCAGGTTGCGCAGCGCAACCGCTCCGGTTCCTGTTGGCATCAGGCGTCCTCCCCAATGGTCGGCGTCTCGGTGTCAACCGGAAGATCGATCGGAGTCTCGGAAGCGGGGGGAGCGGGAGTCTCGCGCAGACCGGCCAGGTGATCAGGAACCGCTGACAGCTCGGCCGCCATCTTCTCCTGCTGCGCCGCCATCGCCTCCTGGCGAGCGGCTTCTGCCGCCGCCGCCTCGGCTTCCGCCTGCTTGCGGGCGACCGTCGCTTTCGCTTCGCTCACACAGAACTGAACCGCCGACCGGGTGTCCACGGGATGCGAGGCGAGAAAGTCGCGGATATAGCTCACTTGCGAATCAGTCGGCTGCGCCCCGTAGAGCGAAAACCAGTCCGACCGAATGTGACTATCGATGTGAGCCGATTCCGCATCGAGTCGGGGCCGATGCAGCGTGAGCATCGGTTACGCGGCCAGGGCTTGCAGCCCTGAATTCCCGCTGGCCTTTGCAAGCCACCGGAACAGCACCATCGCAATGATCGCGACGATGCCTACGGCAAACCAGAACCAAAAGTGGCGCACAGGCCGACTCCTCCTTGTGAGCCGGAAACGGCTCGTCGGAGTCAGGGTAGCAGGTCTGCCGCCGCGCGTCTGGCCCTACCAGCCGAACCGTGTAATAAGCCACCAATTTGCGGCCGCATAGCTAATAAGGATTATCCCGCTTATTGCTAATATCCATCGCGGCGGCAGCCGGTCACTCACCCGTGTTCTCCAGCAGCGCGACCAGCTCGGGCTCCAGCGGTGGCATCACGTAGCGCGTGCGGGCAATCACGTCGTACCACACGTAGGCGTACGGCGGCAGCGCGTAGAGAAGTTCGCGCATCTCGATCGGCGTCACGCCGAACGAGCTGGCGACATGGAGAATGTCGTTCGGGTCTGTCATCAGGAACGCGAACAGGTGCTGACTGGCACCATAGAACGCGGGATTGACGCCGCGCGGGCGCGGTGTGGTGCTACAGAATCCGACGCCGAACTTGCGCGCTTGCAGTGCGGCCCACAGAAGGTTCGGCGGGGTGGAGTGCGACGTACTGACCGCATTCAGCTCGTCCACCCACACCCAGCACGAGCCGTGCTGCCGGATGCCATCGAACAGCGTTTGTATCTGTGGCAAGATCGTATTGATCTCCGGCACGAAGCGTAGCGAGAACGACTTCTTCCACGGGATGTTTGCGGGATCGTAAAATGTCAGTGCGGGGTCCACCACGCTGTCGGCCACATCCACCACCAAGCGCCACTGGGGTTCGACCTTTGCCATCTGTTCCGATTGTGGCAGGGGCACGCTGCGAAAGAATAGGTGCGCCAGAACGGACTTGCCTCCGCCCGGCGCGCCACAGATGAAGATGCGATCGTTCCGCTTGATCTCAGGGATGGGCACGATGCGTTAGTCGAACATGGTCATGGAATCAACAGCGTGCTGCGTAAGTTTGAATGACAGAAACATGACAAGAGGATCGCCGCACTGCGCACACAGGCGACGAACGATTGGCGATTGAGTGAGAAAGGGCCGTTCTGCTTTTACGATCACGCTCTCGTTGACCGGAAACAACTGGTGGCATCGATCACACATGCTTGTCGGCTTCAAAACGGCACCTCACTCACCGTCGGCGGCTTGGGAGGAATCCACACCATCTTCTTCTTACAGCCCTTGCACGTCATCGTCGGAACCCCGCCGACCTTGCGGCGGAAGTCCACGTGGATGCGCGCGACACACTTGCAGTTCGGGCAGACGTAAAGGGTGTTCACGTGTCCTCCCGCTCCGCATCGCGCAACGCCTGTTCCGCTTTCCGCACACCGAGTCGATGCGCGTCATGCGTTGACGCACCATGCTCCACGGCGCTCGTGGCCGTACCCATGCCGATCATCGTAGCCTTCCAGATCATACGCGCCCGCGCCCACTGTCTACGAACCCAGCTCACGTCGGCATCCCAGGTGCCGACTCGACCAGCATCTTCGCAAGGCGCGGGTCTTTCATCGCCTGCATCATGGTCGCTTCGATCTCGTCGTCGGACAGCCCCATGTCGCGCATCTGATTCGTGAACGCTGACACCGCCGCCTGGTCGCCCGTAACCGGCGTGAACGCACGCTGCCAGTCGTCCTCATTGACCGTCAGAGCGCGCAATTCTTCTACCGTGTCGTTGGTGTCCCCCGTCACGACGAAGCGGAGAAAATCGCTCGTGGTTTCCACGAACATGGGAAGATCGGCGTTGTCAGACGAAAACGCATCCTGCAACAGAGGGAGGAGCCCTTGGGAGAGCAACCGGATACTCTGTCCCATCGCCTTGGTCTTGCTATCAAGGAGCGGCGAGTCTGACAACGTCAAGGTTGCCAACAGCTTCTTCCCGATGTGCGTCAACCGTTCCTGCGCGTCCGGTGTCCACCAGTCGCGCGACCGCGTCATGAACTCGGGAGCGTCCATTGTCCTCCTTAGATATCCAGAATGGCCGGAGCGGAAGCAGTCGCGCGCGCCCCTTTCACGGGAACGGCGTCATCGTCGGGCGCTACCTGGTGTGCGTCATGAATTGGAAGCGACGTGTCGGTTTGCTGCTGCGCCGCGCGCGCATTCTGCATCGCCTGAACCCGCGCAGCCATCAAGCGTTTCTGTGTTGCAGCATACGCACGATGATCATGAATCACGCGCACTGCATAGGTGACCAGCGCCAGCACAAAGACCACAAGATCGTATTCATCGAGAATGGCGCGCACCACGGCGGAATCGTCTGCGCGACGAATGAGGTAGCTCGCCAGCGGGTCGGCAATATTCTGCGCTTCGGTGGGGGTGGCTTGGAAGTACGGACGCCAGGCGCCCGGCAATCCCGTTAGACCCAACACTACCTGTTCAAGCCGGTGTTGAACTTCGGCGCGATCATACGTCTTGCGAACTTGTGTATCCGGTGGAGTAACCAGAATACCCTGGCGGATTCGATCGGCTGCGGTTTCGGCAGAATCCGCATCGGCACGCGGGCGACGCGGCCCACGCGGTACACCCTTCGGCCATCCACGCTTGCGCGGCGTCGGCGGTGCGGATGCGTCGAGCGCGGACGGCACGGGCGCGAACCCAGGAACGGGATCGGGATGCGCCAACTGTTCGGGAACGTCGTCGTCGCTCACGATTCTGTGTCATCCTCGCGTGCGCTCACAACCGTCACGGTTTGGGATGCGACATCGCTGTTATCAAACAGATCGTTGTCATCAAGACCGTCGATGATCTGTGTCACCTCTTGAAGCGACTCGGCCTCGACATCAATATCGAGGTCAGTCACCACCCGCACGCGCGCGTGGTACAGCGATGGCATCAGAATCCCGCCCGGTCAAGGTAATCCCGATACACACCCTGCGACCGGCGCGCAGGCTTTCCCACCCGTTTACTCCCCGCGCCCGCGTTCTCGGTCGTATGCTGTTTCGTGATGCGGGGCGCCTGCGTCCCCACCACTTGTCGGAGAGGAGATTTCGGACCTCCACGTGACGGCGTCGATGATGTCGGCGAACTCTTCGTTGGCTTGCGAACGGTTCGTTTCTTCATAGGGGAATTCTCCGGTGATGGCGCCGACGAGGCGGGTAATGCTTTCAACGAGGCACGCGACACATGGACGGTGCGCATCGGGCGGTGTGGCAGGTGTAGACTGTCGGCCGTATCCGCGACAGGTGTGGTCCCGGCCACCGGGTCGGGGGGAGATGGCGATGGCGGTTTCGGAGGATCGTACTGACGCTTCCCCAGCTCGCCGTGCTCGGGACAGTGGGCTCGGAAGTTCGCGCGCGCGTTCGTGAAGCTGTGCCCCTGCGGACACTGGAACGTTGACGTGAGATGCCCTCCATGCGTGGACTATGCAGCGAGTATAGCACGCAGCGCGCAAATGTGTGGTAACGACCTGACAGAGATCGTTACATCCAGGGGGTTGACAGGACCGGCCGGAGTGTGCTACCCTCAGGGGGCTCGTCCATCATCGAGCCACCACCCGAGGGCGGGGAGAGAGGTAGTCAAGTCCCTCTTTCCCCGCCTGACTTGACAGGCATGTAATGGCCTCACCGGGAACCCGCCGCTCTCCCTCCCATTCGCGCACGCGCACGCTTCATCTGCGCGGGGGAAGGACCAGGCGGCTGAAATTCGGACTGGTGCAAGTGCGCACCGGCGATCAGGGAACGTGGACATCCCTGCCGGGAAGTCGCGGGCGGTACATGGTGCGGACCACGCCGAGCGGACGCCGGACCTATGCCACCCGCGCGAGCTACCTGAAGGCGTTCCCCGAACAGAGACACGCGCCATCGTGGCAACAAAGCCTTGCAAAGCGCTACGGGCGGATGCATGGAATATCGGGACAGGAGGCTGCGCGGGAACCGGGATTTCTCGATCGCATCGCGCGACGATTGGAACAGAACAAGGTATTTGCCGCCGTTGCTCCGAACGAACCGGCAGGGGCATTTGCGCAGAGAATGCTCGTGGAGGAGTTCGACGCAGAGGAGCGGCAACGCGACCTCTTGAAGAACTTCGGCGATGACTACGATGTGGATTGGAACGAGTGGGGCGGGTTTGATGGGGTGTGGTTCACCCTGCAAGGGATGGGAGAGAACTGGCACACGCAGTTTGCCGACGTGTTCGGTGAGGATGCGTTGGGCGAGTGGCTTAGAAAGTACGGGGACGTGAACCCGGCGTACTATAGGAAGGGGTGATGACCGGATCGTGGCGGCATCCGCGCAAGCTGCTGGACGATGGCACGGTCAATCCGTTGTGGAAACCGCATGGAGTGGATGCGCGAAAGCGGCATGATACAGGTGACACGCGCGAGCGCAAAGGAGGTCCAAGCTACCGCATGTGGGAGAACGGACAGTTCTGTGCATGGGATGGAGAAAGCGTCGGACGGGGAATTACCGCACCGCAACAGTACCGAGTGTTCGTGGGGTGGAGTCAGGAGGACCACGTCAGCATCACGGTAAACGACGGCTTTGATGCGTTGAAATGCCTAACCGACTTCAGCGCGGCCCATCACCATCTGATCCACGTTGGGTTCGGCTTTCAGTACGACGTGGACATGATGCTCTCGACTGTGGCGGACTTCGACCAGTTAGTGCGACTGTGGAACGGTGAAACCGTCAAGGTAAAGGTACCGGAGTCGCGCGAGTTCTACGAACTGAGTGTCGTCCCACGTAAGTCGTTCACCATACAGCGATACTCGGGACTCTGGAAGCGGGGGAAGAAAGGATGGGAGGCAGATCGAATCGCATCCCTCACGGTGTACGACACGTTCGGGTTCTTTCAATCCTCGTTCGTGCAAGCGCTAGAAGATAACATCCCGTGGTGCCCGCTGCTGCCGTTGATTAGGCAGGGAAAGAAGTACCGAACAGAGTTTGATGAGGCAGACTCTGAATTCATGGTGCGGTACTCGCTCGCCGAATGCGAGGCGTTGGTACATCTCATGGACTGGTTGCGCGATCAACTGCGCTCAATAGACCTCCCTATCCAACGATGGGATGGAGCCGGAGCCATCGCAGCAGCGATGATGCGAAAGGAACACGTCGTAAAGGAGATCGAGCCTATCGAGGATGCGCGGCTGTGGAAAGCATTGAAGTCCGCGTACAAAGGTGGGTGGATCGAGCTGATGCAGTTCGGGCACACGGACGCAACTGTGTATGCGCACGACATCAACTCCGCGTATCCCGCTGCGATGCTGGACCTCCCGTCACTGCGCGATGGAAGCTGGTACCACGCGGGAGCGCCGCAGGCGGAGGGTAAGTTTGATGACTACGACGACGTAACGGGAAAGAGCGAAGCAGAGCTGAAATTCATGCAACAACTGGTGTTGCAGCCGGAAAAGTTCAGCCCGTTGACGCTGGTGTCAGTGAAATGGCGGTTCCCTAAGGGATTGCCGTTCTATCCGTTCTCTTATCGAGACCAATTTGGCAGCATATGGCATCCTCCAGCTGGACGAGGGTGGGTCTACCTCTGCGAGCTTCAGGCCGCAGGATTGTGGATCGAGGCAATGAAGAAGGCTTATTCCGGCGATATATCCGGGGTGGATATAATGCTGGAAATAAACGATGATCCTCTAGGGAGTAAGCTGGCTATCTTCGAGGCGTGGACGTTCCTGCCTGTGAACGACGTTCTTCCATTCGAATTCGTCCGGGATAGGTACGCCGAACGGGCGAAGTTCAAGGCAGAGAACAATGGAGCACAACTCCCACTGAAGCTCGGACTCAACTCTCTGTATGGAAAGCTGATCCAGAGCGTCGGGGGAGGACGCGACAGAGAGGAGGAGCACAGAGCAAAGTCACAAGGACGCAAGGCTCTCCGCACAATGCCGAATACATTCTGCTTACCGTACGCAGGATACATCACGGCAAGAACACGCGCGCGACTGTTGGAACTAGCATCGAAACGGCCTAAGTCTATTATCGCGTTCGCAACAGACGGCGTGTACGCAACAGAGAAGCTTACAAAGAAAACATCAAAGGCCATCGGAGAATGGGGTGTCACTGAATACAACGGGGCCAGCTTCGTACAGGCAGGTGTGTACTTCCTCAACACCGGAGGAAGCATTACCGAACACTACCGAGGTTTCGATAGAAAATCCCTGGACGAGTCTAGAGTACGAGCGGCATGGAACGTCGCGTTTCACAGTGAATGCGGGCCTATTGACGTTGACGTTAGCGTTAGTAGGCATATCGGAATCGGGTCCGCTACTAGAAGTGTGGACAGCTACAAGAGATTTTGTTGGTGGCCCAGTGAAAGCCGGGCATTGTCAACGTGGCCTGACCAACACAGAGATACGAAGTTCCCGCTTGAAAGGAATCCTGCACAAGAGCTGGTTCCTACCACTGCAAGACCCTTTCGAGAGATGTTTGTTGGAGTGCCCGCTATGTCACATCCGTATGCCGTATCGTGGCTCAATGATCCTGAACGATTGGCTGGGATGGAATTGAACGGAGTTCCGCAGAAGATATGGGAAGCGGAGGCAGAAGATAGTAAGCTATAAGGGAAAAAGAGAAAGGCCCGGTACACAGTGTACCGGGCCTTGTTTGTTTACTGGGAGCTAATGTCTGCCTGAGTACCAGTAAACGGGCTCATGCGTTGGGGTAACTTCGGGCTTGCGACTTGTGTGGCTGCGGAAGTCTACTGCCTTCGTGATCTCCCCATTGTCTATTGTAACTTGAATGAGAGGTTGACCTTCAAGAGCTGCTTCTACGTAGTGGGGATCAGGAAAGAAACGAAGAATCCTCACTCGTCGTCGGCAATGGCCGTAGCCTCATCAGGACTAACTTCATTCTTGATAGTTTCGCCCACAGGAGCGAGTGTCCACACTGGATTGGACCGTCCAGCGGGAGCATTGGCCATCTTGACGCGAGTAAGCCGTGTGGGTCCAACGCGACGAACGCTGCGGAGAGCTTCGATAATACGCTCCGCAATACGATTGGAAACAGGATTGCAGGAAATACCAAGCAGCATAGGCGAGCTGCCCTCCTGCGCAAACTCCAAGCGAAGCGCCCACTGGTAATCGCGATCAGTAAGCTGCTGCGATGTGTTGGTGTTAGGCTTGAGCTGCCGCTGGCATGACGTAACAAAGAACTCCTCTTTGCTCTTTAGCATACCAGTCTTTTGTGCTGCATTGAGCCATCCACCGCTGGACTCTTGATCCCAAATCTCGTTGAAAGAGGCTGCGTCAGTGTGAAACACAGCGCGTGCGTTTTCTGTTGAACTACTCAACGTCTCTCCGTATGTATGATGTAACTGATCTAACCTTGTAACCTAGCTCTGCCGAAAGACTGACAGCCTGCGCTAACGTCATTCGGTATGCTTCGTCGTTGAGCTGTACGACGATCTCGTCTCCTCTATCGCTCTTGCGCCAGAAAAGCGCATAGCTACGTAGCAGTGTTACGTTGGCAATAGCAGTCCTCCTGTGTATAGACAAAGTAGGTCGGCGGGTACTAGCGCGCGATGATGAATCAACCTCTAGCGAACCGCCGACCTGTCACTATAGTAGCGGGTCAGCGACAGCCTGTCAACACTTGCGATTCTTGAATAGTCCGGCACCCGTACTAC
>VFSW01012528.1_pt1 | contig 11836 bp, 10 predicted proteins | sample 5358111 | NCBI WGS metagenome assembly VFSW01 (sample SAMN11554181, study PRJNA540505) | mine drainage metagenome | isolation source: sediment from site ElyBrook_90M | place: USA: Ely Copper Mine, Vershire, VT | collected 2017 | reverse complement strand
CCGGGTGAAGAGAAAGGGTCGGGGCGGCTTGTCAGGAGTCTACATCCCATTGCGCACAGCATTTGTCGCCCGCCAGGGCCGCGGTTCCGGCTCGAGGATACTGCTCTTTTCGCTGGAGTGTGCCCTTGGCATGCTGGCCGTCTTCATGGTGGGTGTGCTTGCGCATTGGTTCCAATGGCTGCTTCCCGTTTCCGCTTTGCTCTGCCTGCTGATCGTTGTCCCTACCGCGCTGCTCTGCGGATTCTGGCAGGCCCTCATTGTGTCGCTCTCGGCAGTGGTGGTGCAGAGCTACTTCACGGCGCACCAGGCGCAGTTCAACCCCGCACGCGACCCGGCCAATACCGTGACGCTATTGGCCTTTGTGCTGACGGCCTTGCTCGTCAGCCGCCTTTCCGCACGCGTCACTCAGCACGCCAAGGACTCTGAGTCCTGGGGCGGCCAGATGCATGACCTCTACGAGTTCACGCGCCGCACATTACAGATGAACCTCCACGTCGAGCCCGGCGCGCAGCTCGCCGAACTGGTCCATGAGATCTTCGCTTTGGAGGCCGTCGTCGTCTTCGACGCCGACCTGCATGAGGTCTACCAGGCCGGCTACTGGCAGGACGATCCCCAGGAACTGGCGCAGAACGTCTACTACTTCGAGACCTCCGACGACGATCTCGCCACCGGACTGGGCCGCCGCGTCGTGCGTCTTGGAACCGTGCCCATCGGCAGCCTGGTGGTGCGTGGCGACACCAGCCCGCTGACCAACAATGCCATCGCCTCGCTGATCGCCATCACCTTTGACCGCTACCGCGCCTTCGCCAATGAGAGCCGCATCGAGACCGAGCGCCGCACTGAACAACTTCGCGCCACCGTCCTCGACAGCTTGGCCCATGCCTACAAAACGCCCCTCACCGCCATCCGTGCCGCCTCCACCGGTCTGGGCGCAATGGGCAAGCTCTCTCCCTCACAGGCTGAGCTGGTCTCACTCATCGACGAGCAGACAGGCCTTCTCAGTGACCTGACCGCTCGCCTCCTCACCACGGCCCGCCTCGATGCCGGCGAAGTCGCAATCCATGCCATTCCGGTGGGCGTCGCCTCGTTGATTGAAGAAGTGGTCGCCAGCCTCAGTGAACGGCTCGCTAGCATGAAGGTGGCGATTGATCTGCCCGACGATACGCTCATCCTCTGCTGCGACAGGCAATTGATGATCATGCTGCTCACTCAGTACATCGACAATGCCTGCAAGTATTCTGTCTTCGGCACCACCATCACCATTCGCGCCGCACAGGCCAAAGGAGAAGTCATCTTCTCCGTACACAGTTTTGGCCCGGTCATCCCCATGGCAGACCGCGAGCGCATCTTTGATCGCTATTACCGCTCCTCCACTTCGTCCAACCGCGCCGCGGGCACCGGCATCGGGCTTTCTGTTGCCAAGCGAGTCGCCATGATTCACGGCGGCTATGTCTGGGTCACCAGCGACGAGGACGAGGGCACAACCTTCTATGTGGCGATTCCAGCCCCGGATCAGAAAAGGAAATCAAGATGAGTCAGGCACCCATTCGCGTTCTTCTTGTCGATGACGAAGCAGCCATCCGCAGAGCTCTGCGGCCGCCGCTGATTGAACTGGGATTCCAGGTCACCGAGGCGTCACGCGGTGAAGAGGCGCTCCAGCTTCTCCAGTCCGGCAACGCTGACGTTGTTTTGCTGGATATCAACATGCCCGGCATTGGCGGCATTGAAACCCTGCGCCGCATCCGCGCCTTCGCTCCACGCCTCCCCATCCTCATGGTCACTGTGCGCGAGGGCGAAGAGGAAAAGGTGGAAGCGCTCGAACTCGGCGCAGACGACTACATCACCAAGCCCTTCAGCATCCGCGAGTTGATTGCCCGCATTCGCACGGCACATCGTCGCGTACATGCTCCCGCGCGCGCTGAGGATGCACCCATAGAAATCGGCGAGATCCGTCTCACTCCCGCGCGCCGCAGCGTCACCAAGCGCGGGCAGCCCGTCCACCTCACCCGCAAGGAGTTCGACATTCTGTATTGCCTGATGAGCCGCGCAGGCCGCGTCATCACCTATGCCAAACTGCTCACCGCCGTCTGGGGAGTGGACTGCCGCGAAGAGGTCGAGTACCTGCGCACCTTCGTTCGCCAGTTGCGCAAGAAGATTGAGGACGATCCTTCGAACCCGATCTACCTGCTTACCGATGTCTACGTGGGCTACCGCTTTGCAGACGCGCAGATGCTGCAGGATGGCAACGAAGACGCGTCCACCGTTCCCGTTACTCTTTAACAAAACATGGAATCGTTCAATGCTGAAAAGGGGCGCGTCTTCACCCGCGGCGCTCCTACTCGTCGTAGTGCAGCAGGCTGAAGACGTCGTAATCCGTGAAACGGTCGCGTCCCTTCAGAAAGTCTAGCTCCACTGCAAAGCCCAGCCCGGCAATCTCGCCGCCCAGTTGCTTCACCAGCTTTACTGTGGCTTCCATCGTGCCGCCCGTGGCCAAAAGGTCGTCTACCAGCACCACGCGCTGCCCAGGCCGGATGGCGTCCATGTGGATCTCCAGCGTGTCTGACCCGTACTCCAGGTCATAGGTCACGCGTGCCACTGGAGCGGGCAATTTGCGCGGCTTGCGCACCGGCACAAAACCCGCGTTTAGCCGATAAGCCAGTGCCGGTCCAAAAATGAAGCCGCGCGCCTCAATGCCCAGCACCAGGTCGATCTTGTGCTCAATGTAGTGCGCCGCCAGTGCGTCAATCATCTGCGCAAAGCCGGTTTTGTCCTTCAGAAGCGTGGTGATGTCGTAAAACAGAATCCCGGGCTTGGGGAAATCGGGCACCGTGCGCACGAGCGCCTTCAGGGCCTCTACGTTAATCGGCTTGTGTTTTTCAGACATGCGTGCGCTCGCTCCTGGAGTGCTTCAAGCTATGGCTTGATAGATTTTGCGGGAAGGGAACTGCTGGGTCTTGGATTCGCTTCCATAGAAGATTATAGAAGAGTCGGTCCTGATCTAGTCTGCCGTCTCCTGATCTCTGCTCGCTGATGACTGATCTGTGCCGTCACATCGCTGGCAACTGACCCCAGACATCACCAGACTCCTTCAATCCGGAACGCATCGAGATCCTTCGCCTCGCTCTCATCCAGGTAGTGCTCAATCAGGCGATCCACGCGACTGCCGCGCGGACCCTTGCGTAGGCTGGCGCGCAGCTCGGCCAGATCTTCCACGGTGCCTGATGCCACCACTTCCACGGCGCCGTCCTCGGTGTTGCGTACCCAGCCGCGCAGGTCCAGCTCGCTGGCCTCCCGGTGCACATACCACCGGAAACCCACGCCCTGTACCCGCCCCTGAATTAGAAAATGAAGAACCATGGATTGCAGTTTTTCAGATGCCGTCCCCGTGCGCAACTGCCGCCCTGCGCTTGGTCCCGCCAGTCCTTGAGCCTCTCGAACCACGCCGATGCGCAGGCCCTCCGGTTCCGCATGTCAATCCCCCTTACGGTCGCAATTCTTCTGACTCCCTCATTCCATGCCGCAAATTCCCTTCGACCGTTTGCAGATCATTGCCATCTCAAGGCGCACAATGAGAGATACTCATGCACTTGGCCATCTCCAATCTGTCCGGGATCCCCCGGTTCAGGCTCTGAGGGATATCCCCAGTTCAAAATGTCAAGTATGTAGCCGGTCCGTACCATCAAGGCAACGCCCCCTACCCCTCTAAGATATTTGCGGTTTTCCACATTTTGCTTGCAGGTTAAGGCGCACCGCGCTTCGGTACCTCTTCGCTTCTTGCATGCACGCGCTACACTGAACTCAACCATGGTCTTTGTCCTCGACAACTACGATTCCTTCACCTACAACCTCGTCCAATATCTGGGCGAATTAGGCGCGGAAGTTGTCGTTCGCCGCAATGACGAGTTGACGGTCGAGGCGGTGGAAGCCCTTCATCCTGAGCGAATTCTGCTCTCGCCCGGCCCGTGTACACCCGGCGAAGCCGGCATTCTGGTCCCGTTGATCCGGCACATGGGGGGCAAGGCGCCTATTCTTGGCGTTTGCCTGGGTCATCAGGCCATCGGCGAGGCATTCGGGGGACAGGTTGTACGCGCGCACCACCTGATGCACGGCAAAACCAGCCCCGTCATGCACGACGGCAAAGGCATCTTTACCGGCCTGCCCAACCCGATTACCTGCACCCGCTATCACTCGCTGATTGTGGCGGAAGAGACTCTACCCGGAGAACTTACGGTTACAGCTCGCACCGCGGAGGCCGATGGAGGCTCGGTGATTATGGGCCTGCGCCACCGCACCTTGCCGATTGAAGGCGTGCAATTCCACCCGGAAAGTGTGCTGACCGAGGGTGGCCACCAGATGATCCGCAACTTCCTGGACATGTAGCCAATATGCGAGTCCTGCCGCGAGATCGTCTGCGCTTTTCGAGCCCGCTGCTCTGTGTTGCCGGAATCTGTGCGCTTGCAACGACACAGTTTTTTGCACAAACGGCGGTTACACCCGGGCCGTCTTCGGCGGCGACGACCGTATCCGGCCCCATCGCCATCGTTCCCATTGACAGCAAGGACTCCGGCAGCGGCGCCAGCGTCACTGGCGCGCTCGAAGTCACCTCCGGCAAGGCCATCATCGCCGCCAGCGGCACTGTCACCTCCGGCACAGCCACCACGGATGTTTTGCTGCCCCAGCGGGGCACGCTGCGCGTCTGCGCTGCCACCACTGTCAAGCTGGCCGCAGACTCCAGCGCGCCTGCGGGCGAGGTTCCCGGCCTGATGATGGCCCTGGATCACGGCGCTGTGGAAGCCAGCTTTGCCACTGGCCGCAGCGCCGACGTTCTGCTCACGCCCGACTTCCGCATTCTTATCAGCGGCCCCGGCGCTTCGGACGTGAAAGTACGCCTTGGCGAGCACGGCGACACTTGCGTGGATAATCCCGGCGCGGCTGCACCTTACGTGCTGGTGACCAGCGTCTTTGATGGAAGCAACTACCGCGTGCAATCCGGACAACGTGTGATGTTCCAGCACGGCAGCGTGCATGAGGTGGTGGACCAGGAGAAAGAGCCCTGCGGCTGTCCGCCACAACCGCACCCCGGCACCAATGAGTTTCCGCTGGCGCAGAGCGCGGGCCTGGCGCCCACCCCTAAGCCCAAGCCCAGTCCCGCTCAGCTTGAGGGCAAGCCCGCACAGCCCTCGCCGCCCCTGGTCTTTAATGCCGCAGGCAGCGCGGCCCAAACCGCATCCGCGGCGGAGCCGGCAACCGCGAGCCATGCAGAGGCTCTTCCGCCAGCCACTTTGCCCGCAACGCCGCCTGCGCACAAAAAGAAGCCCGGATTCTTTGGCCATATAGGCCACTTCTTCCGCCGCATCTTTGGCGCGGAGTGAGCTTTACATCTCTCGTGCGCGCTCGATCGCGCGAATCACCGCCCGAGCCTTGTTGATTGACTCCTGATGCTCCATCTCGGGCACGGAGTCGGCCACGATGCCTGCGCCGGACTGCACGTACCCTTTGCCGTCCTGAGTCAGCAAGGACCGGATGGCGATGCATGAGTCCAAATTGCCAGAGAAGTCCGCGTACAGCACCGTGCCGCCGTAGGTGCCGCGGCGCGCCGGTTCCAGCTCCTCGATAATCTCCATGGCCCGCACCTTGGGTGCGCCGCTCAGCGTGCCGGCAGGGAAGCAGGCGCGCAGCGCGTCCACGGCGGTCAGGTCCGACTTCAGCCGCCCTTCAATCGTGCTCACAATGTGCATCACGTGGCTGTAGCGCTCGGCGAACATCAGCCGGTCCACCTTGACGCTGCCGAACTCGCTGACCCGTCCGACGTCATTGCGGCCCAAGTCTACCAGCATCACATGCTCGGCGCGCTCCTTCTCGTCGTGCATCATCTCGTTTTCAAGCGCCAGGTCCTCTGTCTCGGTGGCGCCACGCGGCCGGGTTCCGGCGATGGGCCGGTACTCCACCTTGCCGTCATGCACGCGCACCAGCAGCTCCGGCGACGACCCCGCCAGCTCCAGAGTTTCCGAATGCTTTGACCTCTTGGATGAGTTCTTGGGTGATGTCCGCCCGCCCAGCGGCCCTTCCGGCGTAAAGCGCAGAAAGTACATATAGGGGCTTGGATTTACGGCTCGCAGGGCGCGGTACACCTGGAAGGTGTCGGAGCCTGGCTCCATATCGAAGCGTTGCGAAAGCACGGTCTGAAAGACGTCGCCCGCGACGATATATTCCTTGGTGCGCTCCACCGCAGCTAGAAAATCCTGCTTCCGGGTGCGATGCGCGACCTTCAGCTTTCCCGTGTTCTTGACCGCAGGCAGCTTGGGTAGTGGTTGCGCCAGCCGCCTTTCCATGCGGGCCAGCCGCTTTACGGCATTGGCGTAAGCTTTGTCTGGTGCGTCCAGGGTCACGTCCGCAGTGACTACCAACCATATCTCTTTGCGTACGTGGTCAAAGGCCAGCACTTCGTCGAAGAACAGCAGGCACGCGTCCGGCACGCCCAGCTCATCTTTGGCCAACTCGGGCAGGCGCTCGATCTGCCGCACTGCATCGTAGGCAAAGACGCCCACGGCGCCGGCCGTAAAGGGCGGTAATCCTGAAAGCCGGGCAGGTTTGTGTCCTCCCAACGCGTCGCGCAGCGCCTCAAAGACGTCGCCTTCGATGCGAGCGGTTCGTTTGCCTTCTGTGATGGTGATATGACGACCACGCGCCACGATGCGCTTGTAGGGATTCAGCCCAATGAATGTGTAGCGACCCACCTGCTCGCCGTTCTCGACTGACTCGAGCAGAAAGCATTCGCGCTCTTGCCAGGCCGCCCGTAAAAATGCCGAGACAGGGGTCTCCAGATCGGCGGTGAGCGTTCGATAGACCGGCACCAGTGTGTGGTCCTTGGCGAGTGCCAGGAACTCTTTGCGGCTGGGTTGAATGAGTTGAGTGGAGGTCTTCACAGCCATCAGTGTAACTGCTCGACAACGCCGCCTGCTTGCGTCGCGCGCTCTACCCGCCATGCCCGCCGCGATAGGCAGCCAGCCACTCCACCAGATTCGCTGCGGGCAATGGACGGCTGAACAGAAAGCCCTGCGCGGCATCGCAACCCATTCGGCGCAGCAGATCCTGCTGCTCCCTGGTCGTTACGCCTTCGGCAACCACTTCCATATCGAGCCCGTGCCCCATCTCAATGATCTTTTCCACCAACATGCAGTCGCTTTCATTGGAATACATATTTTGCACCAGGCTCCGGTCGATCTTCAGTTCCGTGGCAGGAATATTCTGCAGTTGCTGCATCATGGCGTAGCCGGTGCCGAAGTCATCGATGGAAAGGTGAATCTGCTTCATGCGCAGCCGCGTCAAAACGTCCAGAGTCTGCGCGAGCTCATTGATCAGGCCTGTCTCAGTGATTTCGATGACGATTTTGTCGAGAGGATAATCGTGCTTCCGCGCCACGTCTTTCATGGAATCGGGAAACCGCAAATCACGCAGCGTGCTGACAGAGGCGTTTAATGAGAGCCGAAGCAGTGATCCATCCTGTCCCGCAAACTGTTTTGCCTCGGTCAGGGCCCACTCGGCTGTAATCCAACAGAGCCGGTCCATCAGCCCAAGTGACTCCGTGCGTGCAATGAAGAGATCGGGAAGGATCACACCCCATTCAGGGTGCAGCCATCGGGATAGGGCCTCAACGCCGGTGACTCGACCGCTCTGCAGGTTGATCTGCGGCTGATAGTAGTTGGCGAACTCCTCGCGATCAAACGCGCGTTTCAATTGCTCATCTGGAAACGTGATTAGTGGACCCTCTCGGATGTCCTCCGGCATCTCCGCCGCCGAGACCGAGCTGAGAGCGACTTTCAATTCTGGAAGCCCAAACGGCTTTTGCAAGTCTCCAGCAACAGTGAGGCCTAGCGTCCGCGCCAGTTTTTTCGCGGTCTCGATAACCCGCTTATTCATGCCGCTCATCAGCACGATACGTGCTTTGCAGTTTTGCTCCCCAAGAATCCGCAAGACCTCGATTCCATCCATCCCCGGCATTACCAGATCCAGCAGAATAAGGGTTGTCTCGGGCGTCAGCAGGTCGAGGTAGGTTGTTGGATCCTTTGCCACCTGGCAATGCAAGCCCATGGCCTGTGCCGCAGCGGAGACAAGCATGCCCACAACTTCATCGTCGTCTATGACCAGGATGCGGCCGGCGGATGTCATTGCTTCTCCAAGAAGTACAAACCCCAGTTTCCTCCAAAGCCCGTCGACCGAGGGCCGGTCTCAAGAACCCGCATACCCCGACCGAGCCGCCCTTCGTCCAGGAATGAAAGGGCACAATCAACCGGGAAACGCTGAACCCCTTTTGGCGTCCATTGGCGATCCAGCCAGAAGGCAAGGCTCAGGGCCCAAAGTATCGAATTGTGTCGAGTTTAACTTAGCTGGGAATACTCCGGAGGGTGTTTTACAACTTAAGTGTAATTAAGTCAGTAACTAAGTCGATGCTGCAGATGGGCGGCGCAAGTTCGGAGCACGGAATGACAGAAATCCTTGCCCTTCGGCCGTGACGGAACCGGAAAAGGGTAGGCCGCAACAGACAAGGGCGTCGGCCTGGGACGGAGTTGCCGTCAGGCCTCCGGCTTATGCTCTCCAGCGAGTCCCGATCCGCCCTTGTCCCACATGAAACGGGGTTCCCATACAGGTTCCGCATGGCTTCAGGATGGCTGTCCTGAGGCTTGACGAGGCTATACCGGAGGCCTAGACTCACAAAGGTTTGGGCTCATGGGCATTTTGCCATGTGCCCAACACGCGGGCCTGGGCCAGGGCGCAGGATCGCGATGGAAGCCCCAGGTGATCTGAATAAGGCTTTGTCGCATCTAACCTGCGCAGATGAATCGTTTTAAGAGATGTATCGTCCGGCGCCAGGCTGGAAAAATTGGAGATAAGTATGCCAACAGCAGCACAGAACGTAACTTTGGACCAGGAGATCAATCCCTGGGAAGCCCAAAGCGCGCGGTTCGACTATGCAGCACGTAAGCTGAACCTGGACGAAGGCCTGTGGAAGTTGCTCAGGACCCCCGCGCGCGAAATCATCGTACATTTTCCGGTGGCCATGGATGATGGCCGCATAGAGATGTTTACCGGCTTCCGCGTACAGCACAACATCGCGCGCGGACCCGCAAAGGGGGGCATCCGATATTCGCCCGACGTGACTCTGGACGAAGTGCGCGCCCTGGCCAGTTGGATGACCTGGAAGTGCGCCGTCGTCAACATTCCGTTTGGCGGAGCCAAGGGCGGCGTGATCTGCGATCCCAAGACGATGAGCCAGGGTGAACTGGAGCGCATGACCCGCCGTTATACCTCGGAGATCATCGACTTCATCGGGCCCGAAAAGGATGTGCCGGCGCCCGACATGAATACCAACGAACAGACCATGGCCTGGATCATGGACACCTACTCCATGCACATGGGCCGAACCGTCACCAGCGTGGTGACCGGCAAGCCGCTGAACATTGGCGGCTCGCGCGGTCGCATTGAAGCCACGGGCCGCGGCGTGATGGTGGTCTGCAATGAGAGCCTGCGCTACCTGAAGATGCCCGTGGACGGCTGCAGGGTGGTGGTTCAGGGCTTCGGCAACGTAGGTTCCAACACCGCGCGCCTGATGATGGAGCAAGGCTACAAGATTGTCGGCATTGCCGAAAAGGAAGGCGGTCTCTACAATCCAGCAGGGATCGACATCCACCAGCTTGTTGAGTACAAGTATCGCAATGGAAGCATTCTGGGTTTCCGCGGCGCCGAGGCCATGCCGACCGAAGAGCTCTTTGTCTCCGATTGCGACATCCTCATCCCGGCGGCGACAGAGAATGTCATCACCAGCCGCAACGCAGAGAAGATCCAGGCGCGCATTGTTGTCGAAGGCGCGAACGGGCCTACAACGGCGGTGGCCGATGAAATCCTGGCCGACAAGCGCATCTTTGTGGTGCCCGACATCCTGGCCAACGCCGGCGGCGTAACGGCGAGCTACTTTGAGTGGGTGCAGGACCGCCAGGGCTACTTCTGGAAAGAAGCCATCGTCAACGAGCAGTTGGAGACAATCCTTCGCGACAGCTTTGAAGACGTGGTCCGCTATGCTGAAGCGCACAACGTCAATAACCGGATCGCGGCTTATATGCTGTCGATTGATCGCGTGGCCTTCACCATTAAGCAGCGCGGCATCTACGCGTAAAGCGGCGCGCTGATCGCCGTTGCAATGACGGGACAGGCTTCATGCCTGTCCCGTCATTCTTTTTTCGTGGTGCGAAGCTATTGCGGCTCTTCGATGTTTTCTCCCAACGAGAATTCGTTCATCAAAGACTTGGCCGTGAGGATCGCTCTTATCGTTTGCTCTTTGCCGCAACAGCACTTGCCCAGAAGCCTGAGGCGCGGCTGGCGCCGCCTGCGGACCGGAATCTGTCAGCTTCAAAACCATGCTGGACAAGATGCGGCACACCGTGGCACAGGCGGAACCGGGCAAGGCGCGGTCAATTTCATCCACGATGCCGGCATGTTTATCGCTCATACCATGGGTTATCCCGTAACCAAACTGGGAGTAGATGGGGCCCGAGTGGGCGCAAACCATGCCGACTCCTACTTTTCCGTCTCCGTCGAGCCGGGTGAGCGCCATGTCGGTGCTGCGCTGCAAACTTCCCTTGATGATCAGCGGGTCGAGCTGGTGCATTTCACCGCCGAGGCAGGAAAGTCGCAGGACGATCGGACGCGGCTGCTGAAGCCGCGCGACGTGTAGCTGCTGGAACTGGTTCCCAATCGACGCGGCCATGCGCGGTATCCCGTGTCTTCCTATCCTTTGGCCCGTTCGGAGGCAAAGTAGCCTTGGCCTGATCCGCGGCACATCTTCCTCAGCCTGAACCCACGCAAACACAAAGCAGTGCAATAATGGACCCAAGCCGGTGAAGTCGCTCCGGCTGGGATAGTCAGGCCATGAATTTGCCCAACTCCATCACGATGAGCCGGATCGTCATGATCCCGCTGCTGTTGTGGATCCTCTCGCCACACTTTCCGTGGCAAGGGGCTGGCGGCACGCAGGAGATTCTGGCCTCTGTGCTCTTCATCCTGGCATCTATCACCGACGGGCTGGATGGCTACCTGGCCCGCAAACGCGGCCAGATCACCACAATGGGCATGCTCCTCGACCCGCTGGCCGACAAGATCATGGTGACCGCCGCGCTGATTGCCCTGGTGGCCTACAACCCCCATGTGGTCAAGGTTTGGATTGCAGTGGTCATCATCGGCCGCGAGTTCTTGGTCTCGGGCCTTCGTTCCATCGCCTCTTCCGAGGGCTTCACCATCCAGGCCAGCGACCTGGGCAAACTCAAAACCGTCGTCCAGATTGTCTCGGTGGTCTCGGCCATTCTGGCGCACCGCTGGGATGCATGGATGTTCGGCGACCTTGTGATTCCGGTCAACTGGCTTGCTGTGGCCGCGATTTACTTCACGGTGCTCGTCTCTACCATCTCGGCCGTCGACTACTTTGTGGGATTCTGGAAGCAGATCGACCGCGCGTCGAAAGACCGGCGCCAAACCTTCGTCCTCTCTCGCCGCAAGAGCGCCGGAACCCATAGCGCCAACTGACTGCTCCTTCAGCAGGAAAAAAGGCCCCGACCGAAGTCGGAGCCTTTGAGACTTATGCCGGAGAAGAGCAGAGGTTATGCCAGCGCAGGTATCGGATCCTGCAGGCTCACCGTCGTTGTTACAGCCTCGACTGCCGACGCTACTGCAGGCGCAACCGGCTGCTGCGGCAGATGCGCTCCGCGGGTGAGCCGGTGGACGAAGTGATAAGGCGGCCACGGGCCGGAAACCTGCAAATGGCATTCGCGCATCATGGCGCTCGTGG
>VFSW01012527.1_pt1 | contig 11836 bp, 13 predicted proteins | sample 5358111 | NCBI WGS metagenome assembly VFSW01 (sample SAMN11554181, study PRJNA540505) | mine drainage metagenome | isolation source: sediment from site ElyBrook_90M | place: USA: Ely Copper Mine, Vershire, VT | collected 2017 | reverse complement strand
CTGCCCCTGGCACTCTCCTTCAAGGGATACCGTCTGTGTTATTCCTGAACCGACCCTCACAACTTGGCAATTTCCCGGTTGGGCCTTGGGTGTTCCGATGCCGCTGAATACGCCTAATTGGAAGAGCGCGCCCAACACTACCGCTATGATTAGTATCGCCCAGCCGTATGTCATGAGGTACTCCATTGCGCTCTGGGATTTCTGCAGCCTGCCCCGTCGAAGCTTAACTGCCTGCATATATCAGAGCGTAAGAATCTAAACTATTTATAATTATACCTACACAACTACACTTGTGATGATTGAGGTGAAAGCTGAGCCTTCGGGCTATGAAGATAAGTAGGCGGGCTGATCATTTGGATAATCTACAAAAACTGCACAAAACCTCTATACGCGCCACCGAAATCGCCTCGCAATACTGGTGCGAGAAGCAAATGGAGCTGAACAACATTCACGGCTCCAAGATTACCGCGGAGATAAAGCAAGGAAGGAAGATGCACGAGGAGCTGGAGAGCGAAACAAATCCAGTTCCGGTAGTGCTGGTGCCAAAGAGCTATGCCGATGTAATGTACAAGATACTTTACACCAGCACCACGGCGCTTGAAATCCTCCAGGAGAACAAAATATCCAGGGAGATCCAGATATACGGGGCGATCAACGGGTTCACCGTGGTGGGCAAGATGGACCAGCTCCAGATAAGGGACGGGGAGGCATTCATCTGGGAGGACAAGACAAAGAGCAATGATAATGTGCCCTCCGAGCCCCAAATGCTGAGCCACAAAGTCCAGGTCATGCTCTACAGGAAGCTGCTTACCGATATAGTCGCGAAAAAGTACACGATAGACATGTACAGGAGGAAGTATGGGATAGCAACATTGAAGATATCGGAAGAATTCGCAAGGCAGCTTGATGCATTAGCTATACCTAAGCCCATGCAGAGCGTGGACGCAATGGCAATCAGTTATTTCGAAGGCTTCGCAAAGCTTCCGAAGGTTAGCGAACTGCTGCACATACGATACATGAACCAGTTCACGGGCAAGGAGATTGCCCTCCACAAGTTCAACTACAACGAAGATGAAATGAACAAGGAGCTGGAGTTTGTCATGAAGTACTGGAAGGGCGAACGGGAGGCGCTGCCGGTGCCCATAGGCGAGAAATGGAAATGCGGATACTGTGTCTTCTTCGGCAAGGAGTGTAAGGTCTGGTGGCCGCAGAAAAAGCTTGGAGAATAGCATATAATTTAACATCACATAGCGATAAATCCCACACCTTTCAAGGGTGGGATGAAAGCGAGGGAGAAAGTAATATATAAGAATATGTTCATATAATAAGTATGCCAAAAGGATATGACAGTTCAGAAACAAGCGTCCATTTCATGGGATACCATTTTGTATGGTGTCCAAAATACAGCCGCAAAGTTCTGACACCAAAAATAGAAAAAAGGTTGAAAGAATTGATAAACAAAAAGGCGAAAGAATTGGACTGCAAAGTAATCGCATTGGAAGTCATGTCAGACCATGTTCATCTATTCATACAAGGAAAGCCCATTATGACACCAAATTTTATAATTGGTCAGATAAAGGGATATACTTCTCATTGTCTTCGGGAGGAATTTCCAGAACTAAGGACAAGGCTTCCTACCCTTTGGTCAAGAAGTTATTTTGTTTCAACACATGGTCATGTTTCAGATTCATTGATAAAAAAGTATATCGCAGAACAAAAGGGAATGTGATGGACAGGGCATACAAATTCAGAATTTATCCAACTTCGCAACAGGAGAAGAAACTCGATACTCACAGATGGATTGCGAAGAACCTCTGGAACGAACTTCTTGCATATTCAAAGGACACATATAATAAAACAGGAAAATTCCCTACAAGAAATCAATTGCAATTATTGGTAAAGAGCAAGGGGATGTATTCACAATCTGCACAGGAAATCTCTCATAGGATTGGAACTGCCATCCATCGTGTTTTCCAGGTGCGTAAGAAAGGAAAGGAAATCGGCTTTCCACGTTTCAAGAACATAGACAGGATGAAATCAATTTATTATCCACAATCAGGATTTTGGTTGAAAGATAAAAGGCTGAAGGTCACACCATTCGGCGAAATCAAAATAACCTTCCATAGATCGATGGAAGGGAAGATAAAAACACTTTCTTTGAAAAGAGAATCAGCAGGGAAATGGTATGCGGTATTCACTACGGAACGACCAGACATCGAATTCAAATCAAATGGGAAAGGACAAGTTGGTATAGATTTGGGACTGAAAACATTTGCGACATTATCCGACGGTATAAAAATATCAAATCCAAGGCACATAAAGAAATACGAAAAGAAACTTGCCGATTATCAGAGAGTATTATCTTACAAAAAGAAGGGAAGCAGGAACAGGTGGAAACAGAAACAGAAGGTTGCAAGAATCCACGAAAAAATTGATAATACAAGAAAAGATTTCCTTCATAAACTATCACATAAATTGGTAAATTCATATTCATTGGTTTCAATGGAGAAACTGCGTTCTCAGGAAATGGCAGAACAGGGATACGGGAAACAGATAAATGACGCAGGATGGGGAATGTTTGCGAACATGATGGCATACAAGGCTGAAAGTGCTGGTTGTCAAGTAGTGTTCGTGAATCCAGAAAGGACTACGAAGACCTGTCACGTATGTGGAAACATACAGGAAATGCCTCTGAATGAGAGGACATATTACTGTGAGAAGTGCAACACACAGACCGACAGGGATATAAATGCATCAATAAATATACTTGCAAAAGCTACCGCAGGACTTGCGGGAAGTAACGCTTGCAGAGATGGAAACAATGTCTGTTGTTGAAGCAAGAAGCCCACATCCCTTTAGGGGTGGGAGTATGTCACACGCTCTTTTCCAATAAAATTCGAGGTTAGCATTAAAATGATTTCAAGCGCAGACCTGAAAAAGCGATACCTGGCCTTCTTCGAAAAAAGGGGGCACAAGCGCATCCCCGGCGCCTCGCTTATTCCAGAGCATGATCCGAGCGTGCTTTTCACAACCGCAGGTATGCATCCACTCGTTCCGTTCCTTCTCGGCGAGCCGCATCCGCTTGGAAAACGCCTATGCGACGTGCAGAAGTGCATACGTTCGGATGACATCGAGGAGGTTGGGGATGCATGGCACCTGAGTTTCTGGGAGATGCTCGGGAACTGGTCACTGGGAGATTATTTCAAGGAGGAAGCGGTATCCATGAGCTTTGAGTTCCTCACCGAGGAGATCAAAGTACCCGTAGATAGGTTCAGCGTTACCTGCTTTGCTGGCGACAAGGACGCACCGCGGGATGAGGAAACGGCGCGCGTCTGGGCAAGGCTCGGGGTGGCAAAAAACAGGATCCATTTTCTGCCCAAGGCGGACAACTGGTGGGGCCCGGCCGGGCAGACCGGCCCGTGCGGACCTGACACTGAAATATTTTACCACACAAAAGACATACAAGAAAAGAGCACGGAGGAATTCCTGAAGCTTTCAAACAAGGGCCCGTTCTGCGAGATATGGAATGATGTCCTGTTGCAGTACAACAAGACCGCGGCCGGGAAGTTCGAGGAGCTGAGGCAGAAGAATGTCGACACGGGGATGGGGGTGGAGCGAGTGGTCGCGGCGCTCAACGGCTCTGATAACGTATATGCATGCGATACCCTCGCGCCGATTCTTGACAGGGTCATCTCGATCTCCGCCGCCGGCACGGCAAAAACAGACCGCCATGCACGCATAATAACGGACCACATCCGTGCAGCCGTTATGATTCTTGGGGAGGACAAGGGCATTGTTCCAAGCAATGTCGATCAGGGATACGTGCTTCGGAGATTCATAAGGAGAAGCATAAGGCATGCAAGGATGATCGGAGTAAAAGGAGAATTCTGCAACGAGGTTGCCAATGCGGTAATCGATGTCATGGGTGACTCATATCCAGAGATAAGAAAGAATGCCAAACGCATATTCGAAGAACTCAAGAAGGAGGAGGAGAAGTTTTCAATAGCGCTGGAGAATGGGACAAAACAGCTCGAGAAGAAATTGCAGCTTCTTCAGGAGTCGCGCCAAAAAACACTCGATGCGAAGAGCACATTCGACCTTTTCCAGAGCTTCGGCTTCCCGCTTGAGATCACCGCTGAAATGTGCAAGGAGAAGGGATTCTCAGTTGATGAAGCGGGTTTCAACGCACTTATGAAAGCCCACCAAGAACTTTCGCGCGAAGGGGCCGAACAGAAGTTCAAGGGCGGGCTGGCGGACCATAGCGAGGAGACAACAAAGCTCCATACCGCGACCCATTTGCTGAACGAGGCGCTCAGGCAGGTAGTCGATCCATCGATACACCAGATGGGGTCCAACATCACCAAGGAGCGGTTGAGGTTCGACTTCAACTATGACAAGAAACTCACGGACGAACAGATAAAAAAGGTTGAAGAATGGGTAAACAACGTTATAAAGGCGGAAGCGGACGTGTCATTCGAGGTGATGAGCGTGGAGGATGCAAAGAAACTGGGGGCCCAAGGAGTATTCGAAGAAAGATACGCAGAAAGTGTAAAAGTCTATACTGTTGCAAAGGGCAACAAGGTCTATTCGAGGGAGGTCTGCGGCGGCCCCCATGTTAAGAACACGCGCGAGCTCAAGGGCTTCAAGATACTGAAACAGGAGGCTACTGCGGCCGGCATAAGGAGAATAAAGGCGATTGTTGAGTGATCTCTTGGCCCTTGACATCTATAGCTTGATAATCTATCCAATAATTTTCATTTTCCCAGCATACGCGGCGAATGCACTCCCTGTTATATTCAGTGGATGGGGGCCTATAGATTTCGGGAAGAAGCTCGGAGGGAAGAGGATCTTTGGAGACCACAAAACAATAAGAGGAACATTGTCTGGGTTGATAGGCGGGATCCTTGCGGGATATCTTGAGATGGTAATATTCGGGCTTGGATTCATGTTGGCTGCATCCGTGCTAATAACAATAGGCGCACTTTTCGGTGACATGCTCGGCAGCTTCATAAAAAGGAGGATGAACCTGCGATCAGGACACAGGGCTCCAATAATGGACCAGTACGGATTTTTCATATTTGCATTGCTGTTTGCGCTGCCGTTCCTGAGCGATTTCCCAACATGGTACGGTCTCCTGTTCATTGCCGTACTGACGGGCATCCTTCACGTTGTTGCCAATATAGTGGCGCACAGGCTAAAGCTTAAAAAAGTCCCCTGGTAATTGATTATCATGCAGCGCCAGATAGAACTATTTCCCCACGAATCAGGAATAAGCGAGATGAGGGGAGTGATACTGTTGGTCAGGGAGAACAACAAGGAGCACACAATGCAGTTGTACGATCTCCTGCACCGTTCCCACAAAAAGTTTGACGAGCTCGGCAAGATAATAAGATCGTGTGAAATGCTCGGGTTTGTCACAGTAAGCAACGGCAGGATCAGACTAACGAGAAGCGGGGCGCAACTGAGTGTAAACAACTTCCAGAGCGTGCTTAGAGGCTATTTGGTGAAGATGGAGCCGTTCAGGACTGCAAAAGAAGCGCTTAAGCACAGGGAACACATGAGCACAAAGGAATTATCGCACTATCTTGCCCACAGAGGAGTGGCTTTCATGACTGACGAGAAGCAGAACGAGGAGATGCTCAGGCATGTTCTGCTCAAGTGGGGCGCCCGATCCGGGCTCTTCAAGTACAGCGTGCACTGGGACAGATGGAGGACGGCTCAATAGGGATTGTCAAGTTCTCCAGAATCCGCCAGTGGCTTGTATTTTTTAACAAAATTTAAAGCAATCCCTGCCGTGCGCTTATCATATAATTTAAGATAGCCATTTAGTTTCTTTCTGTTTACAACCTTAAGTAGCTCTCCGTAGTTTTGGATGGAGAGCGTTATTTTATAATAAAACAAGTCTACAAGTGTCTTTTCGGGATCGGATACTGGGACCTTCAATTCGCCATATTTAATAATATCAAAACCAAAGAAATACTTCGTAGGAATGTGGTGTAAAAATATTACATCATTTTTATCCTCAAATATATGTACCCTTGACCTCCTAACCTTTTTTATGGTCATTATATCTGGTCTTGAATTCTGTGTCCACAGATCCCGCATAGTAAGCGCGGATAAAAGACCATAATAAAATGGAGCATAAGCAAATCCGGATATTGCATCATCCAGTTTGAAAGTATATACTCCTTTTCTTACCGTGTATAATCTACCTGCGCTTTTCATGTGCGATAATATCCTTGCCGGATGTTCCGTTCTTTTTTTATTGTTTCTGAGATATAACACAACATCTCTATAGGTAAATACCGGGTACGATGCAAAGTGATTGGTTATATCATTAACTATTGTCATCCAACCACTTCCTTATTCCATTAATCATGAGTTCAAATGTAGGTGACAAGCCAGATATTATTAAATGATCCAAGCTTTTCAAGTTTGGTGGAGGATTATTCTCTATGCGAGTGATAAGCGTTCGCAGCCGTTTGACACTGTTTTCATCACCTTTTTCTATAAGTGACACTAGGTGGTACATATCATACAGATCCTGCACCTCCGGTTTCGAATATTCTTTAATGCTGTCTAATTTGTTGTTATAGGCGTTAATTTTTTCATTTAGAAGTTCCAAAGGCTTCAATGTAAGGACCACACGTTTGCTATCATCCATTTTTATATAATCCGTAGGTGTGCCCTTTTTGTACTTGAAGTTGATATCAATTTTCATTTTCACATTAGCAGATTCCACCAAAAAGTGCATAGTATCGGTAGAATTCTCATACCCTTTTTCCTTCAATATAAATCCAGAATCTTTCAAAAACTTTTCAATATCTTTATGATAGCGCATTTTTTCTTCTACCGCCTTCGCATCTAGATAAAAATCTAAATCTCTGGAAAATCTGTTTCCTCCATAGCACCTCCATATCGCTGTGCCGCCATGAAATACGAGCTCTTGATATCTGCTATAAAGAATATCCATTAACGTATCTTCGAGTTTTGCCTTTTCAAGTTGTAACTTATCTCTTATTTCCATGTAAATCATAACTACAAAATATTACATATTTATGTAATAATATGCACTTCTATATTTATATACCTTTCGTTATAGGTGAATGCAGATCTACATCTACATTTTCAGAGAAATTATCAAACTTTATCAATTGTAGATACACGATTCAAGTGGGGCGTCAGGTCCGGCATCTTCGAATATGGCGTTCACCATGATGAATGGAGAACGGGTTTAATTTTTTTCACAAACCTCACGAATTTCTCTATGTAACGTATCCGCATCCGATTCGCCGCGCTCTTTTTTGCCACCTGGCGCATCCCATTTATCTTCGATACGGTATTTTGGATTCCACAAAAGCAGAATCTTTCCATTATAAACTACAAACGCCTTTATCGCATAGGCTTTCTTGAGTTTCTTCTCCATCAGCATCAATTATTCTACAAGATCCGCCAAGATCCCATCCACTTTCTTAAGGAATTGCTTGCTGTGCTTATCCCTTGGGTACTTCATGTCCACCCTCTCTATCCTTCTCACCCTAGATGGCTTGTTGGACAGCACAACTATCCTGTCTGAGAGCTGCACCGCCTCCTCGACGTTGTGCGTCACCATGATCACGGAGTTGACCGATATCTTCTTGTTGTGCAGCATGTAGATGACATCGTCCCTCAGCGTGTTTGCGGTGAGCTCGTCAAGCGAACTGAATGGCTCATCCATCAAAAGCACCGTCGGATTCGACGCAATAGCCCTTGCTATCCCGACTCTCTGCTTCATCCCCCCGCTCAGCATGTTGGGGTAGGATTCCTCGAATCCTGCCAGCCCGAACTGGTCAAGAAGTCCAACCGCCCTCTTCTGCTTCTTGTCCTCGTCCATGTTCGACAGGGACAAACCCAGCTTCACGTTCTCCACGTTTGTGAGCCACGGCATCAGCGCGAAGTCCTGGAACACAAAGGATATCTCCTTGTTCGGCCCTGTTATATGCCTCCCATTGAATAGGACCTTTCCCCCGCTCGGTTTTATCAGGCCGGCCATTATCCTCAGAAGCGTGCTCTTGCCGCATCCGGAAGGGCCTATTATCGAGAGGAATTCTCCCTTCTGTGTGCCAAATGATACGCCGTCTATTATCTTGAACTCCTTGTTCTTCCCGTAGTAGAAGGAGATGTTGGCGACGTCTATTATATCTTTTTCAGCCATCTTTTCACGCATTCATTGTTTCAATGACAGCATTTCTTTATAAGCATTATTGTTTAGAAACTGGCCATAAAAACATGCTCCCATTTACAATATTTGTAATACATAGGTAATACAAATGTATGAAACAACATATAAATACCTTTATGATGCAAATATAACCGGTGTATTGATGACGGACTCCGAAATGATAACGATAAGGGTGCCCAAAGGGACAAAGGCATTCGTAAAAAGGGAAAAAATAAGGCTTGCCGTCGAAGTCAGGCATCTAATTAATGCAAGGAAAAACACATCCCTGTTATTGAAAGAATACGCCGCCATAGAGCGCAGGGCCAGAAAGCGCAAGGTTTCCGGAAATAGCGCAGCAATGATAAGGGAAGACCGTGACTCTAGATGATAGTTTTAGATGCAAGCGCATTGGTGAAGTTGGTTTTAGAGGAAGATAACTCCGATGTTGCGAGAGCCGTTTACAAGAGAGAGCTATCATCCGGCGAGAGGATATTTGTTCCATATCTTGTTTTATCAGAATCTCTCAATACCGTTTGGAAGTACCATACGCCGAGGAAAGAGTTGGACGACAAAGAATTCGAACAGGCCCTAAACGATCTTCTTTCTATATTCAATAAAGTAGAAAAAGTGCAGGAAGCGGGAATTGCAAAACTTGCATCAGAAATAGCGCACACGCACAGAATAGCAGTTTACGATGCGATGTACATTGCAATTAGCAGGGTAATGAACGCGCCGCTCCTGAGTTTTGATACACCGATAACCAAGCAGCACAAGAAATTAGACGTTACTCTTGCCTGGAACCCGCCAAACTAAAATCTAAATCTTACTTGTACACGTCCGAGACCTTCTTGTACAGCCTCTTCCACACGAACGTGTTTATCAGTATTATCATTATGGTTAAATTAATTAGTGCTATCAACATGAGCACCAGGTTGTTCTGTGCAAGCGACACGTCCAGCAGCTTGCCTATGCCCAGGCTGACCTGGCTCACGATGTTTCCGGCGCCCACCCCCGTGCTAGTGAAATATTCCGCGACTATGCTCGCGTTCCACTCTGCAGCCACAGCGGTCACGGCTCCGGTGATGAGTCCCGGCATTATCGCCTTCACGTAGATGCTCTTCCATGCGTTCAGGCCCTTCACGCTGAATATGCTCCTCACCTCGGTTATTTCCGGCGAGAGCGTCTTCGCCTCCGCCATCACGCTGAATATCACATACCAGATCCCGCTCAGGAAGAAGACCAGGAACGCCACAAGCTCATCGTGGTACGCGAGCCCGGCAACCGCAACCGCTATTATAGGCAGCACTATTGTCGCAGGTATGGATGCCACTATCTGGAATATGGTGAGGTAGCGGTCTGATTTCCTTGACATGAACACCATGTACACGCACAGCGGCACTGCGACCATCAGTATCACCACGAATGTCAGCCATATCCTGAGGAAGGAGGCGGCAAGGTTCATGAGAACTTCACCTTCATAGGTTACCGTGGTCCAGTTTATCACGTTCGCATAGATGAGAAAGATGATCACCAGCGCTATCACCATGGCCGCATAAACCCGCAGCCTGAGGGTCCTCTTTCTGTGTATCTCCATGAGCACCGGCGTGAATATAGGCTCCATGTTCGCACTCTCCGCCTTCCTCATCCTTTTGTGGATCGTTTTCTCCAGGTCCTTCCTGTACAGGTTCTCGAGATGGAGGAAGAGCCTGAATCTTGTGTGGTGCGCCTTCGGGTGCAGTTTGCCCGGTTCCGCCTTGTTGTATTGCGTGAACCTCCTTTCAAACGGCCCGAAGAGCAGGAACCTCGTCGCAATGACAAAGAGTATGAAGATGGCCAATCCTATCCAATAGCCGGTATAGTTGCCGGCCAGGGCGAGCTGCGTGAGCGCCACGCCTATGCCGTGCGACACCGCATAGTTTGCGCTGCCGGTGGAGAATATCTCACTGGTAACAAGATAGAAAAGGCCTATCGCCCATGACAGCATCGACTGCTCCGCCACCCTCGGCATCGCTGCCGGTATGTAAATTTTCCCCAGCCTGTCGACCAGGCCCATCCTGTAGAGCCCTGCGACTTCGAGGAACTCGTTCGGCAGCGTTTTTATCGACTCATAGACCCCGAAGATTATGTTCCAGAGCATGCTGGTTATTATCAGGAATACGACCGCCGCGTTTATGCCGAAGAACGGCGGCAGCACGACTATCACCACATATATGACAAACGGGAAGAACGCGAGTATGGGCAATGTCTGGAGTATGTCCACTATCGGGAGTATTATGCGCTCGGCCTTTTCTGACCGCGCGGCCCATATTCCCACCGCAAGGCTGATTAGTATGGAGATCGCGAGCGCGACCAACATGCGCAGCCACGAGGCCGAGGTGTCAAGCAGCAGGCTCCATATCAGGGAGTACAGGTCCATGATAAAGGATGATATGCTAATAATTTATATCTTGCTTTATCACGGCGCAGTGTATCCGCTCGTCCAGGAGCTAGAATATGTTATTCCAGTAGCCTGTCCGTTGTTGTTGTTTCCGGAATAGTCCTGCGCGTTACCATTGAGAGGCCCCCATCCGACTATGTTCTGCGGCCGTATTGGAGCTCCTTCTATGCCCTCCAGACCCCCCTCCCTTCCCGGGGATGACTCTCTCTTATAATTCTTGCATGCCTACGTTAGCCGTAAAAGTTAAGGATAATAAAGCTACGATGTTATATACTTAAATAATTTAATTGTTGATGAGATGGAGTATACATACAGCAAAATAGAGATCATCTATCCAAACAAGGAACTAACAATTATAGATAAGCTGGTGTTTGATTTTGTTTCGAGGATCAATGTAAAATATGTGATTGTAAGCGGCTACGTTGCAATACTATTTGGACGAAACAGGAATACCGAGGACATAGATCTCTTTATCGAAGAGCTGGATTTTAAAGACTTCTCGAGGTTTTATGATAACATAATCTCTTCAAAGAAATACTACTGCATAAACGCAGAGGATGCCAGGGAGGCATATCATATTCTGACTATAGATAAAAGTTCGATAAGGTTTGCAGAACCCGATACATTTGACCCTAATTTCGAGATAAAGTTCCCGCAAAACGAGCTGAATCATCATTCTTTGCAAAAAGCCGTTACTGTCAAAGTCAATAAAAAATATGAGATTAAGATAGGACCGATGGAATTGCAGCTGGCATATAAGCTAAAACTGGGCTCTGAGAAGGACCTGCTCGACGCCTCTCATCTATATGAGATATTCAGGAACGACATCGACAAGCAAGAATTAAAGCTCTTTGTAAAGAAACTAAATATAAGCGAAAGCACAGCAAAGAAGATATTTGGAGATGATTATGGAAAAAAAGGACAATAAATTGCTTAGAGAAATCGCATTGGAAAAGAAAAGGAATTTTGAAGGTAACCTAGCCTTCGTAAGGCTTCGCGCCGCATGGATAAAGCGCACAAGCAATAAGGAATGGAGCAAAGGGCAGAAGACTATAATTGATGAAGTTTATAAACAGACAAGGAGGCTCAGACTAAAATCCGCCCATAGCTAAGTTTAACATCCTCCTCCCCCCCCCGCCCCCCGCCCCCGGGGGGGCCGGGTTTAACGGTTTTTGGTAAAGTTTTATGAAAAAAATTAT
>VFSW01012526.1_pt1 | contig 11837 bp, 15 predicted proteins | sample 5358111 | NCBI WGS metagenome assembly VFSW01 (sample SAMN11554181, study PRJNA540505) | mine drainage metagenome | isolation source: sediment from site ElyBrook_90M | place: USA: Ely Copper Mine, Vershire, VT | collected 2017 | reverse complement strand
CCGTCCCGCTCGAGACCGCCCGCCGCGCCCACGCGATCGCGCACCGCCTGCGAGCCGTCCAATCCCGCACCAAGGCCGCCCTGGCGAGCGACATCGTCACGGCGCTCGCGCTCTTGCGTGCGGCCACGGACGGGGCGCTCGAGAACGTTTCCATCAACCTCGTCGATCTGAAGAGCGCCGGGGACGCCATCGGACCGATCGAGACCGAGGTCGCCCGACTACGGCTCCCGGTGTAGGGCTTTAGCTGCTAATGGCAGAAGGTATATTTTGGTGGATGTGTATGTATGAGAAGTGGATGTTCTCCTGCGTATCGGGGACGCGGCCTCACGGCTCGGGCTCCATGTCGCCACCCTCCAGCGTTGGGACCGGCAGGGCAAGATCCGCATCGTGCGCACGCTGGGCGGGAAGCGTCGCGTCCCGCTCTCCGAAGTCCACCGGCTCATGGGAGAGCAGGAACTTCGTGCACCGATCCTCTACGCCCGAGTCTCCTCCCGCGGTCAGAAGAACGACCTCGAACGGCAGAAGGAGCGCCTCCAGCGGGCCTGCCCCGGAGCCGAGATGCACACGGACATCCGTTCCGGGCTCAAGTTCGACCGTCCCGGATTCCTCGCGGTCCTCCGGGCCGTGCAGGAACGAAGAGTTTCCCGAGTCGTGGTCGCCTACGAGGATCGCCTCGCCCGGTTGGGCGTGGATTTGCTTCGCCAGGTATTCGCCGCCTATGGTACGACCCTGGAGGCGCTGGACCCAAAGCCCAAGGGCACGCCCGAGACCGAACTGGCGAACGACCTTATCGCCATCATTACCTCCTTTTCCGCACGGCTCTATGGTCTGCGAAGTCACAAGACGAAGCGGCTTCTATCCGAGACCCGCAAGGTGATACGGAGCCCATGAAGGTCCAACGGGCGTACCGCACGGAGTTGGACCCGACGAACGTCCAAAGTAGGGCATTCCGTCGGCACGCCGGGTGTGCCCGCTTCGCCTACAATTGGGGGCTCCAGCGCAAGGAGGAGACGTGGTGGATGAACCAGTTGCCGGTCCCGCGCATCCCGACCCCTACGGCCATCGACCTGCACCGTGAGGTCAACGCCCGTAAGAAAAGGGACCTCGGTTGGATGTACGAGTCCTCGAAGTGCGCCCCTCAGGAGGCCCTTCGGGACCTCGACCGCGCCTACCGCAACTTCTTCCAGGGACGAGCGAGGTATCCGAAGTTCCACTCCCGCCACTCGGGACGGGATTCCTTCCGACTCACGGGAGCTGTCCGTGTGGAAGACGGCCATGTTACGCTACCGAGGCTCGGGCGGGTCCAGCTCAAGGAACGAGGCTATCTGCCGGAGGGAGCGCACATCCATTCGGTCACGGTGTCGGAGCGAACAGGCCGATGGTTCGTTAGCATCGGGGTCGAGGAGGAACTCCCCATCCGTATCCGGCCACCCGGAGAGCCGGTCGGAGTGGACCTCGGCATCCACGCGCTCGCCACGGTGAGTGACGGGACGGTCCTCCAGAATCCTAGCGCTCTGATGGCACGGCAACGCAAGCTCCAGCATATCCAGCGGGAGGTATCGAGGAAGAAGAAAGGGAGCAACAACCGAGAGAAAGCCAAGCGCCGATTGTCCCGGTGCCACGCGAAGGTCGCGGACCTGCGCAGGGACGCGCTCCACAAGGCCACGACGATGCTGGCGAGAACCAAGCCCGTAGTCGTGGTCGAGGAGCTGCGCCCTGCGAACCTGCTCCGCAACCATTCCCTGGCCCGTGCCCTATCGGACGCCTCCTTCGGGGAGTTCGTGCGACAGCTGGAGTACAAGTGCGAGTGGTATGGATCGCGGCTGGTGAAGGCGGATCCGTTCTTCCCGAGCACGAAGCGATGCTCCGGCTGTGGGAACGTCAAAGCCGAGATGCCGCTCTCCGAGCGCGTCTATCGGTGCGCGGTGTGTGGACTTGAGATGGACCGGGACTTGAATGCCGCTCGCAACCTCGCGAGGGTCGCCGCCAGTTCGGCGGAGACGGAAAACGCCTGTGGAGAGATGGCCTCCAGCGTCCGCAAGGACCTTGCGCCGCCTCCAGGAATCAGGAACCCAGCATCATCGGCGCTTGTCGCCAATGTATAGGTATGGGAGAACGGCATCGGATGACACTCCCGCGGCCGCTCGTCTGGATCAATTGCGCCGCCTCCGCCGACGGACGTCTCGCGTTCGACCGTGGGGCGCGCGCGCGCCTGTCCGGCCCGGAGGACCTCGCCCGCGTCCAACGCCTCCGGGCAGATTCGGACGGCATCGTGATCGGGGTCGGGACGGCGATCGCGGACGATCCGTCCTTGCGCGTCCACTGGGAGCTATTGGACGGCGCGCCGGGAACCCCTCCGGCGCGTATCGTGCTCGACTCCGCCGGACGGCTTCCAGCGACCTCCCGTCTCCTCGATGGAACCCTCCCGACGATCGTCGCGACGACCGAGCGGTGCGCGCGGCAGTACCCCACGCACGTCACGACGATCGTTGCCGGTACCGAGCACGTGGACCTGGAACGGCTCTATCCGGAGCTCCACGCGCGGGGCCACCGTCGCCTCCTGGTCGAGGGTGGGGCGCGGGTACTCGCGAGCGCTCTCAAGCCGGGCCTCTTCGACCGGTTCACGATCTACGTCGCACCCTTGATCATCGGCGAGCGCGAGGCTCCGCCGGTCGTATCGGGCCCGGCAGCGCGCCGGATGGAGGACGTCCTTCCGCTCGACCTCCTCGCGGTCGATCGGCTCGGGGCTGGCTACGTCGCATCGTACGGGCCTCCGCCCGCAGCCCCGCCTCCTCCGTGAGAGCGGGGACCCCCGTCGCACGCCTTATCCCCTCTCGGCGTTCGACTCGTCCGGGGCCCCGATCATGAAGCTCGTGCACTTTTCGCTCGCCGACCAGTTCCACTTCGGGATGCTGACCGACTCGAACGAGTACATCGATCTCGACACCGCCTGCCGCGATTACTTCGGCGTGAACCCGATCAAGGGCGCGGACCCGAGCCGCTTCCGCGACATGCAGTCGTTCTTCGCCGGCGGCGCGGAGTCGGTCGAGATCACGAAGAAGATCATCGAGTACATCGACCGCCGTCGCAAGGCCGGGTGGACCCCGCGGGCCGCGACCGGCGCCCGTTTCCTGTTCAAGCCGGAGGAAGGCGTGAAGCTGCTCGCCCCGGTCGTGCGCGGGGTGAAGATCTATTGTCTCGCCTCCAACTCCAAGAGCCACGTCGCCGAGCAAGGGAAACCGCTCCCGACCCAGCCGTACGTGTTCACCCGCTTCTTCAACAGCCTCGTCGGCCCCAGCGAGCCGCTCGTCCTGAACCCGGTCGGTACGTTTCCCGACGTCGAACTCGAGCTCGCCATCGTGATCGGCCAGCGCGGTAAGCACATCCCGGCGTCCGAGGCGATGAACTACGTGGCGGGCTACACGATCGCACTCGACATGGGCTACCGCGACCTGCAGTACCCGAGCGAGGGCGTCGTCGACTGGGTGATGGGCAAAGGGTTCGACGCCACGATGGCGGTCGGTCCCTGGATCGTCCCAAAGGAAGAGATGGGGAACCCGTATCCGCTCGCCATGGAGCTGAAGGTCGGAGGCGTCGTGCGGCAGAGCGGCGACACCAACGACTACATCTTCCGCATTCCCGAGATCATCGCGCACATCTCCCGCGGCATCACCCTCGAGCCGGGGGACCTCATCTCCCTCGGCACGCTGGCGGGAAGCCCGGGCTTCGAGTTCGGCAAGGGCAGCCGGCGCCTCCACGCCGGAGATCAGGTCGAGGCCTCGATCGAGCGGATCGGCCGGCTCGTCATCCCGGTGAAGGCGGAAGCTCCGCCTCCCCCCGCAACACCAGGAACAGCGCCGTCGGCGTGAGCAGTTCCTCGGACGCCCCGGGCGTGCCGCGCACTCCCTCCGGGAACGGGTACTCGACGGCGGTCGTGAACGTCACGCGCTGGCGTTCCTCGACGAGGGAGGGCAGCGGCGCATCTCGGAACGGATCGAACGCCTCGAGCGTCTCGCGGGTCAGCGGCAAAACGCGGAATCCGGTGCCGCCGTGCAACGAACGCGGAAGGCGGATGAGCCGATGGATGTCGGTGGTGACGGGAGCATCGGTCTCGCCCTCGACCCGGATCGCCGCGCGGGCGAGCACGGCGTCCCAGAACTCCTTCGGAAGATCCTTGTCGAAGACATCGAGGCTTAGGCTCGCCCGCACCCTGCGGCTTCCGCCCTCCTCGACGAACATCCGGGCGAGCCGCTTCGCGCGCACCGGGCCCATCCCGAGGGCCGCGATCTCCTTCGCCGTCTCATCGACCCCAATCGCTTCCCAGTGCGCGAGCAGGTCGAGGACCGCGCGCGTCGTCCGACCTTTCCAACCCGGAGCGTCTGCCGGCGCGAGCTGGCGAACCTTGCCCGGACCGCGACCCGGGACCCCGGTCTCATCGGAGGAGGCGTCGGACGGGGTCCACGAGCTAGGACCTCCCGCGGAGCTGGCCGTGACCGCGTCGCGGGGATCGAAGCCGGAACCCACGAGGTAGTCGACGAGCTCGCGTCGCTCCGGACTCGTGAGGCGGAGGAACGCTTCGTTCCGGACGTGGACGTGGTAGCCGCGGCCGCCGGAGAAGACGAGCGACGTGTCGGCGGGATCGATACCGAAATCCCCGAAGAGGAAGTCGTCGACGAGTTCGCGCAGTTTCACCTTGACCCGCGCGAGCTGGCCGGCGTAGTCGAGGTGCTCGGCCCCCCGGAGGTGATCCGAATCCAGATCGAAGATCAGGTCCGCTCCGAGCCACTCCTTCGCCGCCATGGTCGGTTCGGAAGGCTTGCGGTAGTACGCCGTGGAGTAGTAGACGTGGCGTGGGACCTCGCGGGGGAGCCACGCCCGAAACTCCTCCACCGTCCGGAAGGCCTCGTGCCGGCGCATGAGCGTCTCGGTCGAGAATGGGAAGGCCGCGAACTCGCGGCGCGCGAACCGGTGCGGCGGCGCGACCGCGGTCTCGGCGTAGTATCGGGCGAACTGCCCCCGAGCCCACGCGAGCGTAGGTCCGTCGAGCGCGACCGTCTTCGCCACGACTCACCCCGCGAGCTCGTCATCGTCCAGTGGGTCGAGCGCTTCCGCGGCCGCGTCGTCGCGCCGCAGGCGAGCGAGGAGGTGGAAGACCGTGGAGTGCTCGCTGCCGCGCAGCAGCAGCTCGACCGCGCGCGTCGCGCGCTCCATCTGAGCTTCCTCACCGATGAGGGAGACGGTCGCTCCGTAGATGCTCACCGAGCATCCCGAGAGCTCCTCGATCCGGGCCCGCGCGCGACCGTCCGTGCCGATCAAGCGCGATCGGATGCGACGCAGCGCTCCCTTCGCGCGCTTCCCGGTCTCGAACTTGATGTCCAGGATGGTGAGGACCGTCCCTTCTTTGGTGAGGCGGAGCGCGCGCGGAGGCGAGAATCCCCGTCCGATCGCCAGCACCACGTCCCGCCCCATCATCGCGTGCTCGGGCTCGGTGTCGGGGGAGGTGATCCGGACCTGCCCCTCGTCCTCGACCGTGATGCTCGCCCCGGTCCGACGGGCGATCTCCCGCTTGGTCTGACCCCCGGGCCCGATCAGGACCCCGATCCGGTCGTCGGGAATGCGGGCGTAGAGCGTCGGCATGTTACGAGCGCTTCCCCACGTGGTCGGCCCCGATCGCGCGGAGGAACTCCTCCTTCGTGACCCTGAAATCGAGGCCCTTGAAGAACCTCACGAAGTTGGCGATGTCGCGGTCGAGGAGACGGCGCGCCTCGGGATGGTCCGCCGGGATGGCCTGGGCCACATCGATGAGGACGCACTTGCCCTCCCAGTAGAGGACGTTCCACGGGGAGAGGTCGCCGTGCACCAGCCGCCCGGGCCGGATCATCAGGCGGAGCTGAGCCACCAGGTCCTCGTACAGGGCCGCCGCATCGTCGATCGTGGCGTCCCGCAGTCGCGGGGCCGCGCCTCCATCGATCCCGATGAACTCCATCACGAGCACGTTGCGGAAGTGGACGTGCGGCTTGGGCACGCGCACCCCCGCGGCGGTGAGCTGGCCGAGGATCGTATGCTCGCGTCGGGTCCAGGCGCTGATCAATCCCGCAAAGTTCCCGACGCTGGTCTCCCGCCCGAGCTGTTCGAGGGTGTAGGGAGGCAGGTGTCGGAACGTCGTGTTACCGATGCGGTAGACCTTCACGGCGCGGTACTCACTACCCTTCGTCGCCCGGAAGACGCCGCCCTCCTTGCCCGTGGAGATCGGGTAGTCCACGGTGTCGAACGCTCCGCGGTGCATGAGCCGGGAGACCGCCAGGAGCGTGGCGTGGTCGAAGAACTCGTCCAGGACCTTGCGGTCCTGCGACTCCTTGCGCCGGACTTCGAAACGCTCCTTGCGGCGAGGGAAGGCCATCTCCTGAGGGTTGCTCATGGTGCGCGGGCGCCACCGCGCGGGGCCTGATAGGTTGTCGGGAGTTCCTGGAGGATGCCTCCGGCGAACCGCTCGCCCACCCCAGTAGGTGGTTCCGCCGTAACCACCGCTATATCAGGGATGGGCGACGTTGTTCGAGAGATGTCGATCCTGCCACTCGCCCCGGGCGCACCCCGGGTGAGGTCACCGGGCGTAGGCCCCGAACCGCCGGCATTCCCGCACGAGCCCCGGCCGTTCACCCTCGCCGCCACACTCGACCGCCCCGCCGACTTCGACGCCGTCTTCCGGGTCGTACGGGGAGCGGTCCACTACGTGCTCGGGCAGGAGCGCCCGGGCCTCGGCCTCGCGCTATCGAACCTCCCGCCCGCGGTCGGCGCATACTGGCAGGTCGCCGGGAACGTGATCGTGATGAACGAAGGGCTCGTTCAGGTGATGCGGGAGCACGCGACCTCGACCCGGGAGTTCAACTCCTTCGTCTACGTGATTCTCGCCCACGAATACCTGCACTCGATCGGCTACATCGACGAGCGCTCGGTCCGGCAGGTGACGGCGTGGGTGACGCGTACCGCCTTCGGACCGGATCACTCGGCCACCCGCATGGCGGAAGGGGACCTCTGGCAAATGTACCCCTTCCTTTCGTACGCCGCCGGAGGGGACGGGAGCCGGATCCGCATCGTTCCCCGGTTCGATCTCGCGAGCACCCAGACCTACATCCGCTAGCGACTCGGGGCGCGCCGGGGCTCGGGACCTCCGGTCAATCCTTATGCGCAGTCGACGGTTCGATGTTGCGGAGCCGCATCCGTGGTGGACGACACGATAGGGATCATTCTCCTGGTCGCGGGGATCATCCTGCTCGCGGCGGAGCTGATCCACCCCGGAGCGTTGCTGCTGATCCCCGCATCGGTCCTCTTGATGGCGGGGTTCCTGTGGATCTTCCTGCCGAGCGCCCTTCTCAACAGCGACTTCGGCATCATGCTGATCATCGTGGCCGCCGTCGCGGGGGCCCTGCTTGAGATACCCTACTACCGGTGGGTGGCGCCCGTTCATGCTCCCATGTCGACCACGGTCGGAACGCTGGTCGGTCAGGAAGGCGTGATCATCGCCCCGGTGCTCCCGGACACTCTCCGCGGTAAGGTCCGCATCGGTTCGGAGGTTTGGTCCGCCCGCGCCGACGTGGCGATCGCTCCGGGGACCCACGTCCGGGTGGTAGGAGCCTCGGGCGTGTCGGTGTCGGTGGAAGCCATTGCGGCGAGCTCGGACCCGTCGGGGGGGCCCCCATGACCGGTATCGAAACCGTTAGCTTCGCCCGTTTGCTGGGCCGGCGGCGCGTGGGGGATTGATTTCGATGGATTACACGGGACTGATCGTCGGGGTCGTCATCGCGCTGTTCGTACTGCTCGTCCTTCTGGCCCGGATGATCTACACGATCCAACCGTACCAGCAGGGGATCGTCACGCTGCTCGGATCCTACAAGCGCATTATCAACCCCGGGTTCAACATCGTGAGCCCGCTCGCCACCGTTCTCAAGATCGACCTACGAACGCAGGTCCTCGAGGTCCCCCGTCAGGAAGTGATCACGAAGGACAACTCGCCCACGAATGTCGACGCGATCATCTACATCAAGGTCGTCGATTCGCCGAAGGCGATCTTCCAGGTACAGAACTACCACCTCGCTACCGTCGCGCTCGCGCAGACCACGCTCCGGTCCGTGATCGGCGACATGGAACTCGATGAAATCCTGTACAACCGCGAACGGATCAACACCCGGCTTCGCGACATCCTCGACGAGGCGACGGACCGCTGGGGCGTTCGGGTCGAGGCGGTCGAGATCAAGGAAGTCGACCCGGTCGGCCCGGTCAAGACGGCGATGGAGGAACAGACCTCCGCCGAACGCCAGCGCCGCGCGGCCGTTCTGCGCGCGGACGGAGAGAAGCGCTCGGCGATCCTGGTCTCCGAGGGTCAGAAGCGCTCCCGCATCCTGCAAGCGGAAGGCGTACGGCAGTCCGCCATCCTCGAGGCCGAGGGTCAGCGGGTGGCTACCATCCTTCAGGCGCAGGGAGAGGCCCAGCGCTTGCGCATCCTCGCTCTCGGTGCGACCGCGCTCGATGCGAAAGCTCTCACGGTGCTCTCGCTGGACACCGTACAGCGGGTGGGCGATGGTCAGGCCACCAAGATCCTCTTCCCCTTCGAGTTCACGCGCCTGATGGAGGGTGCCTCGGAGTACCTCGGCGCCGGGCGGCAAACCCCCGACCGCCCGCTCAACTCGATGGAGGACCTCGAGAAGCACATCGGAACGATGGACAGTATCCTCGGGCCGATCCCGCGTCAGGAAGAGCTCCTGACCGAGATCCAATCGATCGAGGACGAGATCAAGGCGGAGTCGGCCGAGTCAACCCGGATGGTGGCTCCCTTCGGCCACAGCGCGAAGACCCCGACGCCGGATCTGCCGGGCGCCGACGACATCGCACCGGCACCGCCCCCGACCCTCCAAAGAAAGCTGCCCCGACGTCGACCGAGCGGCCGTAGGACTTCCGGCCCGTCGTCCCCGATGGGCCTATATGGGCCGAAGCTCCGAAGGGAACGGGACGAGTATGGAGCCGATCCGAGCCGAGCGCGACGGGGCCGTCTTCACGATCACGATCAACCGACCCGAGCGGCGCAACGCGCTCGATGTCGTGTCGATGATTTCCCTGCGCGAAGCGCTCCAGCGGGCGAGTCTTGACACCGCGGCCCGGGTCGTGGTGCTGACCGGGGCCGGTGACTCGTTCAGTGCGGGCGGGGACGTGTCCGTCATGGAGCAAGCACGAGCCACGGGAGTGCTCCCGAAGCTGTTCCACGAACTCACGGCCGAGATGGAGCACGCGATCCGCGAGATCGTCAGCATGCCGAAGCCGGTGCTCGCGTCCCTGCCGGGCGTGGCGGCCGGCGGTGGGCTATCCCTCGCGCTCGCGGCCGATTGGCGCATCGCGAGCGACTCCGCCGTCCTGGTGCCGGCGTTCTCCCAGCTCGGGGCGGTCCCGGACGGAGGACTGACCTACTTTCTTCCCCACTACCTCGGAATCGGGCTCGCGCAACAGATGTTGTTTTCGAACGCACGCATCCCGGCCGCGCGGGCGCTCGAGCTCGGCCTCGTCCACGAAGTGCTCGCGTCCGGGTCCCTGGAGCAGCGTCGCATCGAACGGGCGGGCGAACTCGCTCGCGGGCCGACGTTCGCCTACGGATGGACCAAGCGGCTTCTCCATTCGGCATTCACCGAACGCATCGAGGGGCAGATGGCGCTCGAGCGTCGGGGCGCGGTCGAGGCGGCCCGCGGGCCGGAGCTCGCCGAGGGGATCCGCGCGTTCCGCGAGAAGCGCCCGCCGAAGTTCCCGTCGCAGTAGCCTTCGCGGGACCGCGGTGCCTCAGGCGGGAGTCGGCCACGGGCGAGCCAGTTTCTCTTCCAGGCTCCGGCGCGCGGCCGGCCACTCGGACTCGAGAATGCTGTACAGTACGGAAGAGCGCCACGCGCCGTCCGGCATGAGCACGTCCTCGCGCATCTGGCCCTCCCGGACCGCTCCCAGCCGCTCGATGGCCCGCTGAGAGCGTACGTTCCGCGCATCGGTCTGGAGTTGGACCCGGTGGACGTGCTCGACGTCGAAGGCATGGGAGAGGAGCAGGTACTTCGCCTCGGTGTTCAGCGGGGTCCGCCAGTACGTGGGATCGTACCAGGTTCCACCGATCTCTACGCCACGACTTTCCCGATCGATTCGTAGGAACCGGGTCATCCCGACCGGCTCGCGGCCGGGCAGCCGCCGGACCGTGAAGCAGAGATCGGTACCCGCTCGTTGGCGCTCGAGCAGCACTCCGATCTGAGCGGCCATCGCGGGAACCGTCGTCGCAGGGCCGGATCGGATGTACGTCCAAACCTTCGGATCTCGACCGGCTTCCGAGAGCGCCGGGGCGTGCTCGGTCCGGAGCGGGACCAGCTCCAGATGCTTCCCGACCAGCGCGAGCGGCGGCCGAAACTCCGGTTCACGCATGCGACCGCCATCAGGATGCGGGGAAGATAACGGGGTCCGGCCCCCGGCCGCTCCGCCGCAGGAAATCGGCCCGTTCGCCGGAACCCGGGTCAGGCCTTAAATAACGAAATGGGGTCCAACGGAACAGAGGCCGACCGGAAGGAGGGCAGAACGGATGGACGCAGGACTGGACACTTTCCTCGTCTTCGCTGGCATCGCGGCCGCGTTTGGCATCGGCTCGATTTTCGCGAACCGCACGCTCGGGGCGAAGCGACGGCGCTCCTACCTTCAGCTCACGACGTACGAATGCGGCGAGGAGGCCGAGGGTGAGGCGCAGATCGACTTCCCCACCCAGCACTACGCTTTCGCGATCGTGTTCGTCGCGGTCGACGTGATCGGGTTCATTCTCGCGTTGTGGGCACTGACCTTCCGGGGTGTCAACTCCTCCTGGTACCCGGCCTTCGTCGCCTTCGGCTTCGCGATCCTGGCCATCATTGGCATCTACTACGCGCTCAGCGGCGAGCGCCGGTGGGTCGTATGAGCGCGTCTCCCGAGAGTGCCCCTCGCCCGCAGACTCCGGCTACCGCGATACCGGCCCTTCCGATGGCCGACGCGGCCCCCGCCGTTCCGTTCATCGAGATCGAAGCGCTCCGAGCCGAGCAGTTCATCCCCGCCGCCAAGGAGGCCCTCGGCGCCATGATCGCCGAGCAGGGCCGGGACAAACTGACCCGGCCCATCTTCAACTGGGCCGGACGGAACTCGCTCTTCCCGCTCCACTGGGGCCTCGCCTGCTGCGCGATCGAGTTCGCGGCGGCGTTCGGCGCCCGCTGGGATGCCGAGCGCTTCGGGGTCGTTCCGCGATCGTCTCCGCGCCAATGCGATCTCATGATCGTCAACGGGACCGTGACGTGGAAGGTGGCGCACAAGCTCGTCACCCTCTACGAGCAGATGCCCGAGCCGAAGTGGGTCATCGCGATGGGCAACTGCGCGACGGGCGGCGGCCCTTTCCGGACGGCGTACTCCGTCGTTCCTGGCGTCGACAAGCTCGTCCCCGTGGACCTCTACATCGCCGGGTGCCCGCCGCGCCCGGAGGCGATGCTCGATGGGATCTTGAAGCTCGAACAGCTCATTCGGGAGCGAAAGGAGTAGTCCCGCTCGGGGCGCCTCGGGCATCGTAGGGGAGGTATGGCAGCGGAGGAGTGGTCCGGGGAACTCGCTCGCCACCTCGGCGACCGGATGCTCTCGCTCATCCCGTTCGCCCGGACGCTCGGCCGAGTGAAGTTCCGCCCGGAGGCGGCGCTCGAGGTCTTCCGCGCGGTCCACGACGACCTCGGCTTGGGCGATAAATGCCGTGTTGGGGGCCGGGGGTTGGTGGGTTCGCCCGGACGGGGGTAAAACCGCTGGGAGGGGAGGGGCGGGGG
>VFSW01012525.1_pt1 | contig 11838 bp, 11 predicted proteins | sample 5358111 | NCBI WGS metagenome assembly VFSW01 (sample SAMN11554181, study PRJNA540505) | mine drainage metagenome | isolation source: sediment from site ElyBrook_90M | place: USA: Ely Copper Mine, Vershire, VT | collected 2017 | reverse complement strand
CCGACCCCAAGACGCTGAAAGAACGCGCCGAGTTGTCCGCCCGCGCCCTGGGAATCCGGCTTGAGCAGCAGTGCTTCGACAAGCCCACCGATCAGCAGGCGCCGTGCCTCGCGCAGCATACGGACGGCATGGTTTTCGACGATGCCAACGCCCAATCGAAGGTCAACCAGTTGACCACCGGCACCACCGGCGATCTGATGAACCAGCTCGGCTACTCCAGCATGGCGGGCGGGGGCATGTACAGCCCCTACATCGGCGCAGTCGTGGATACCGTCAAGATCCTTTCCTCGCTCCATACCGCGCATTTCCAGTACATTCCCGCCTTGGCGCTGCCGACCAATGACACCCTCAACCTGCGCCTGAACGTTCCCCCCTCTTTCCGCGATCCCAACTGGCGGCCTGCAGGTGCTGGGTGGCGCGCACAAAGGCGCCGGGCCGGTCATGCACGGCCTTACGCAGAGTGCTGAAGTCGCCGCCGGTCTCGGGAACCAGAAAGATAAGCGCTTGCTGAGCCTCGCGGGGCACGGTAACAAAAACGCCTTCTGAGCGTGCCTCCCGGGTCCATGTCTCCACGCGTGTAAACCAATCAGTGGGCGGCGGATTGGTGGCTCCGCGCAGGAAGGCAACCACCAGCACAAAACGGGTGGACTGGCTCTCGGGCAGATCAGGATGGATCCACAGCCGGTCACCAGGAAGCAGATTGGCTACCTGGCTGATGGGGAGGGTGACTTCACCCCGCTTTACATGCACGTCCACCTTCGGTCCGGTAAGGTCGAAGGCAGGGCTATCGGCAAACAATGGTGCGGATAGGGCTAATATCCCCAGAAATAGCAGCGGCAAACAACGGCGCATATTTCTATTGTACGGAGATCGAGGGTCGAAGCAAACATCGTCGTGCCGCAATCCCATCTGGAATTACCTTCGTGCGCAGAAAAATGCGTGACATTCGCACTTAGGCACGCTGTTGTGCCTAATGTCGTTTACACTACCAAGGGGATAGTTTCAATTTTGGATAGGTAAAAAGCCTTTCTCGGTTCTTGTAGGGTCTTTCAACGCAAAAGTGAATAGTTGCCTTGGATCGGTGAAAGCCGGAGCCTACGCCTTACATTTTCAGGGAAATGCTGCGGGTTGCGGGTCCACGCAGGGGAAATGTCCGCTGCAATCGGTTGCGCCCCGCGTTCCGGAGTCAGGCCGCCAGGCTCTCCGGCGAGCCGCTAAGCAGGCATGCGGAGACGCGGTATACGGAGAAAAAAGTATGAAATCGACAAGAGCTGTGCAAGGCAGCATAGATGTAAGCGGTCTGAGTATTCCGGATGCGGAAGAGATTATTGAAGAGGCACTGACTGAGCTATCTTTTTCGCAGGACCCAGGGATGATGAGGGCGCTTCACTTTCTTGCCCCTCCGGGGTACCAGGCGATTGTCGAATTGTGCAGCGAAAACGGCCGAAGCAAGCGCCGCAACGCCTCCGCGAATGTGTGGTCGCCCGAGGAGGACGAGGTGCGCATCTACTTTGAGCGTATCGATGGCGAAGAAGCGTCGCCGCGTCCCGTGCGCAGCACTCCGCGCGCCGTTGCGGAACATAACTTTGATGAAGGCAATGACAGCCAGGAGTCTTTGATACCGGCCGACCTGGATGCTCGGGTGAAAGAACTGTGTGCCGCGCTGGCGGAAGCGGAGCGGGGCGGCCACGCATTCATCGCGCTCAAGTGGTTTCGAGATTCATTCCTGCCGCGTAAGGCATTCCGCTGGAACCAGAATCCCGAGTCGCGCCAGTCGGTGCTGGCGGAGGCCATTCAGCGCGGAGTTGTGCTCACCAGCAAGATTGCCAACCCGAAGACACCGGCATATCCAACCACCACCATCCGGCTCAACCGCGTCGAAGCAGGCATTCCTGAGGAGGCGCAGCGTTTCCACCCGGTCGAGGTCCACGGCGAAACCCTCTCCGCGGTGATAGAAGAGGAACGGGGTGTACTGTGAGCTGTTATTTCCTTGAAGCCACGGCCTTCGCCAAGCTGTTCGTGCGCGAACCGGGCACCGAGGCGCTCATCCGCCTGATGGAGACGGTCGAGGATAACCGCAAGCTTATATCGGCTTCGACGCCGCTTGAGGTCTACGCTGCGGTTCGCCGCCGCGAGCGGTCGGGAACCATCAGTGCTGAAAACGCCGCGGCCGCGCTGGAGATTCTGCGCCTTGAGGCGGCAAGAATGGTTCAGGAGCCTCTGAATCCGGCCGTGCTCGAGTGCGCGCGCCAGTTGCTGGACCGCTCCACGCTGCGCTGGCCCGAGGCCCTTCAGCTCGGCGCAGCCATTGCCGCCCGCGACATGTTTCAGGGCACAGAAATCCTCTTCGTTTCCGCATCGCCGCAGTTGATTGAGGTCGCCAGGGCTGAAGGCTTCCATGTGATTGATCCTGCGAACGAAGCGGTACCTGTGAAAGAAGCAATCGAACCCGCCTAGAACGCCACATCGACTCTCCGCGCGCCCAGTTTCCATCACCTGTATGAAGTACCGCCTCTCGACCCCCACCTCCCTCGCGGAGTCTCGCCATCGTGCTCCCGGGGATCTGCCGGTTCGCACGCATCGGAACTTGGCACTGGTCGACCTTCGCCGACGCTTTTTTGCTCCGAGAAATTAATTCTTCATTTCTTCTTTCCTAGCGGGCTAGAATTCGCCTGCTGCCCCATCTCGTTTTTTACGATCTCAATTCCTCACGGGCTCCGCGTTTTCTTCCAAACAAATCCACGGAGGTCTTTCCCATGCTAGAAAAATTGAGAGTTTCAGCCACCCTTGCTTTCACGCTTTCAGCCGCTGCGTGTCTCGCTCACGCCGACACATGCGCGCAATTGATGAGCCCAAAGGGCAGCGGTCTCACTTACGCCGCCTTGAAGTCTGCACTGCAACAGGTCGTTCCCGCCAATTCTCCTTCCACCACACCGAACGGTGGATTAGGTTTCCCCATGTGGTTGACCCTTGTCGATGGCTCCGGACGAGTCTGTGCGGTGGTCACTTCGCTCGATGGAACGGTCAACAATGCCAATGTAACTGCCGACATCTGGCTGGGAAGCCGCATTATCTCAGCGCAGAAGGCCAACACGGCAAATTCCTTCAGCACCGGTTTGCTGGCCCTTTCAACCGCGAACCTCTATGCGGCAGTGCAACCAGGCGGGAGTCTGTACGGCTTGCAGGCGAGTAACCCCGTGGATGAGCTGGAGGCCTATCAGGGCAGGGCCGCCGCATTCGGGACGCCCGAGGATCCGCTGGTCGGAATTCGTGTCGGCGGCGTCAACGTGTTTGGAGGCGGACTCGCTCTCTACTACGGGGGACACAAGGCAGGCGCGATTGGGGTTTCTGGCGACACCTCCTGTACAGACCACGTGGTGGCCTGGAAGGTTCGCACCCTGATCAAAGGCGGGGCTGTGCCGGTGTTTGGATCCTTCGACAAGATGATTCAGGACATCGAATACGACCCAGTGACGGGTCTAGTGACAAAAGCCAGCGCCAGCGGATTTGGTCACCCGTTTTGCCTGAACAACCCCACATCTGCAAACGATGGTGGATCAATCGTTCACTGATCTACGCCTTGTCGCTATTCAAGAAGCTCGCCGCGGGATCGTGTACCGGTCCCGCGGGCGAGTGGCGGAGATGCAGGACCGACTCGATATGAATACACCCCAAGCGGCGCAGCATCACTCCTGCCGGAAGCGATTCGCCTTTTCGAACTCTTCCCGCAGTGCGGGGGTACGGAGGCTTTCGCGGATGTGCGCGAGCCGTTGTTCGAGCGCGAGGAGCGCGGCCTGCACAATCTCGGTATTGGTATAGGCAATATCGCGCCACATCGAGAAAGGGCTGGCTCCCAGGCGGGTCATCTCGCGCAGAGCGCGTCCGCCCACGTCTTTCAACTCGGGCGCGTCGCCCACCTGGTCTTCAAGCAGCGCGCTGAGTGCCGTCGCGACAAACTGCGGCAGATGGCTGACCCAGGCCACTAACTCATCATGGCGAACCGAATCAATGTCAATAGCCTTGGAGCCCATGGCAACGACCCATTGCCGCCATTCTTTCACCAGGTCCGAAGCTTGCGGCGAACGCTGCCAGGCCGGGTCGTCGGTAAACAGCCATACCGCGCCGCGAAACAACGTGGCATCGCCAAGGGTGGCGCCGCCACGCTCCTTGCCTGCCATGGGGTGCCCGGGAAGGAATGCTGCGCGGTCGGGAGTGTTGAAAAGGCGGTTCGCGGCAGAGGTGATCTGGGCCTTGGTACTGCCCACATCCGTAACAAGCTGTTCGCAGTCGAGAACGCCGGAGAGCTGTTCCATCAGGTCGAGGGTGGCGTAGATGGGGACGGCCAGCAGCACGACCCGGCATTCGCGCGCGGCCTGGAGCGGGTCGGCGGCAATCGAGTCGATTGCGCCCATGGAGAGCGCCGTCTGCGCTCCCTCGGCGCTTCTATTCCATCCGCTAATGGCGCCGCGAAAGCCGGCCGCGCGCAATGCCAGCCCCATGGATGTTCCCAGCAGGCCGGTGCCAAGAATGGCGATGCGCTCAATCATGCGGTGGTCTGGCTCCGTTATAGCGTTCGTCCCACGGCGGTGGCAATCAGGCGCAGTTCGCTCATGAGCTTCTCGAACTGGTCTGGATAGAGGGTTTGGGCTGCGTCGGAGGCGGCTTTATCGGCGTTCGGATGAACCTCGACGATGATGCCGTCGGCGCCTGCGGCGACAGCGGCGCGCGCCAGTGGAGCCACCATGTCCCGGCGGCCGGTACCGTGCGACGGATCGCCGACTATGGGCAGATGCGAGAGCTTCTTCACCACCGGAATGGCGGAGATGTCCATGGTGTTGCGCGTGGCCGTCTCATAGGTGCGGATGCCGCGCTCGCACAGGATCACGTCGTAATTGCCGCCGGAGAGGATGTACTCACTCGATAACAGCAGTTCCTCGATGGTGGCGGCGATGCCCCGCTTGAGCAGCACCGGCTTGCGCACCTGGCCAAGCTCGCGCAGCAGGTTGAAGTTCTGCATGTTGCGCGCTCCCACCTGGAAGAGATCGACGAGCGGCAGCATGGGTTCGATCTGCGAAATCTCCATGACTTCACTGACCACCAGCAAACCGTGCGCCTCGGCGGCCTCACGCATCATTTCAAGCCCCGGAATGCCGAGCCCTTGAAAGGCATATGGCGAACTGCGCGGCTTGTAGGCTCCTCCGCGCAGAAAACTGCCGCCCGCCTGCTTGACGCGCTTGGCGGTCTCGAAGATCTGCTCGCGATTCTCAATCGAGCACGGGCCCGCCATGGAAGCTACCTGGATGCCGCCCACGGTAACGCCGTTGCGAAACTGCACCACTGTGCCTTCCGGGCGAAAACCCCGGCCGGCGAGTTTGTAAGGCGAACTGATGCGATGCACGTACAGCACGCCCGGCAGCACTTCAAACTTGCTGAGGTCAAGGTTTGCGGTGGGCCCGACGCCCGCCAGAATGCTTTGGCTTGCGCCGGTGGTGCGGTGTACGTTGACCCCGGACTCCACCATTACGTCGATCACCGCGTCGATCTGTTCTTCGGTGGCCTTCTCCTGCATTGCTACGATCATTGCTTCGTCCCTGTCTCGGGCGCCTCCGCGCCTGTGCCATGGCCCAGCATCTCGCTGAGGCGAGCCTGGGCATTTCTTTCCGACGCCAACTCGTTCCTTTGCAGGGCTCGCATCACGTCGATGATTCGCTCGTAGATGTGCGTCAGCTCGATGTCCGGCAGCGGACCCTGATTGGCGGCGCGCACGTTGGCGTAGATGACCTTTTCGCGCTCCGGTTCATACACCGGCAGCGAAGTGGCAGCCTTTAAGTGCCCGATCATCAGCGCGGCGCGGGCCCGCTCGCTCAGCAGATCTACAAGCTGGCGGTCCAGAATATCGATTCGATCTCGCAATTCTTCCAGCGTCATTCCATCCTCGTGTTGCTCCGGTATGGGGCGATTCGAGAGGAACCGCGTGCGCACCGGGGTGCATTGGACAAGAGTCGAAACCTTACCTGCGGCCAAGGTTCAGCCACTTCGGGAATGTCTTACCGGGCCAGCGCCACCTCAGAAGGTTGACGAAGGCCCTTGATAAATCGAGCCACTTCGCCGGGCGCTGTGTCGGGTGCCGATCGCTCGATCAACTCCACAATGGCGCTGCCAACGACCGCGGCATCTGCGAACTCCGCCACCTGGGCGACATGTTGCGCGTTGGAGATGCCGAAACCCACGGCCACAGGCAGCTTCGTCCATCGCCGGATGCGCGCAACCAGAGAAGCGGCATCGGAGGTCATGCTCTGCTGCTTGCCGGTGATTCCAACGCGGGAGATGGCGTAGACAAACCCTTTGGAGTGGGTGGCGATGGCTTCAAGGCGCGAATCGGGGCTGGTGGGCGCCGCCAGAAAGATCGGCGCAAGGCCGGCCCGAGCCATCTCGGCAAGATACTCGTCAGCCTCTTCGACGATCATGTCGGTCACCAGAACTCCATCCGCTCCGGCGGCTGCGGCGTCATCAACGAAGCGGGGCAGGCCATAGCGAAGAATGGGATTGAGATAAGTAAAGATGACGAGGCCGGCGTCGGGGCGAGCGGCGCGAATCTGGGCGGCGAGCGCCAGTACATCCTTCAGGCTGGTTCCGTGCGACAGAGCACGTTCACTGGCTCGTTGAATGACAGGGCCGTCGGCCAGCGGATCGCTGAAGGGCACTCCAAGCTCGATGACATCGGCGCCGGCATCGATGGCCTCCAGCGCGATTTCGCGCGTGACTTCGAGGCTCGGGTCGCCGGCGGTGACATAGACCACCAGCCCTGGTTTGTGATTGAACTGAATCGCCATCGGAATTCGGGGTTACGCTCCCTGGAGGTGGAGTTCCTGGGCCAATATGCCCATGTCCTTATCGCCGCGCCCGGAGAGGTTCACCACCAGTATGTCATGCGCGGGCATTGCGGGAGCGATGCGCAGGCACTCCGCGACAGCGTGCGCGCTCTCCAAGGCGGGGAGGATGCCCTCGGTGCGCGCCAGCTTTACAACGGCCGCCAGGGTGGACGCATCATCCTGTGAGACGTACTCCGCTCGCCCCGAGTCATGCAGTGCGGCGTGCTCGGGCCCGATGGATGCATAGTCGAGACCCGCGGAGACGGAGTGCGTTGCGGCGATCTGTCCGTTTTCATCCTGCAGCACGTAGGAGAAGGTGCCCTGCAAAACGCCGGGGGCTCCGCCGCTGAAGCGGGCCGCATGCTCGCCCAGCGCGGTGCCGCGTCCGCCGGCCTCCACGCCGATCAACCGGACACTGCGATCGGGGATGAACTCATAAAATGCGCCGATGGCGTTGGAGCCGCCGCCGACGCAGGCGATGATGGCCGTGGGCAGGCGGCCTTCCTTCTCCAGGATCTGTTGCTTCATTTCAATGCTGATCACGCGGTGAAAGTCGCGCACCATGGTGGGGTAAGGGTGTGCGCCGAGAGCGCTGCCGAGCAGATAGTAGGTGGTGCGCACGTTCGTGACCCAGTCGCGCATGGCCTCGCTGATGGCGTCCTTCAATGTCCTGGAGCCGGACGAGACGCCGCGCACTTCCGCGCCCAGGAGCCGCATGCGCAGCACGTTGAGCTCCTGGCGCGCCATATCGACGTCGCCCATGTAGATGACGCACTCCATGCCCAGCAAGGCGCACACGGTGGCGGTGGCCACGCCGTGCTGCCCGGCGCCGGTTTCGGCGATGATGCGCTTTTTGCCCATTCGCCGGGCGAGGAGCGCCTGGCCCAGGGCGTTGTTGATCTTGTGGGCGCCGGTGTGCAGCAGGTCTTCGCGCTTGAGGTAGATCTTGGCGCCGCCGAGCTCCTCTGTAAGGCGCTTGGCATAGTAGAGCGGCGTGGGGCGGCCGGCGAAGTCCTTGAGCAGGCCGGCCAGTTCGGTCTGGAACGCCGCGTCTGCCTTGGCCGCATCGTACTCGTGCTCCAGTTCGACTAGGGCAGCCATCAACGTTTCCGGCACATACCGTCCGCCATAGATGCCGAAGCGGCCGGGCCGCGATTCCGATGGAGCCGCTGGAAGAATCACCGATGCCATTTGAGGAGCCTCCTGCACATTTGTCCGAGGGAATGGGTAACTTTTCAGTGTACAAGGGGCGAGATCGGGCCCGCTGAGCGCTGGTGCGGCGGGCCTACTTTCGCCCCAGGCTCGCCTGGGCTGCGGCGCGCGCATTGGCGATAAAGCTTCGCACCTTGGCCGGGTCCTTGCGACCCGGGGCCGCTTCGACGCCGGACGCAACATCGACGCCCCAGGGGCGCAGCGTTTCGATGGCTTCAGCCACTTTCGCGGGATCGAGACCGCCGGCGGCAACCAGGCGGTAGGTGACTCCCGTGGTCTGGAAGATGGTGGTGCCGGCCGCCTGCCAGTCGAACGCCAGCCCTGTACCGCCGACGGCGGTGGCGGTACGCGAATCCACCAGGACGGAATCCACATGAACGTCCCGCGCCAGTGCGGCGACCTGCTCCGCCGCAAGGGGACCGAAGTGAACCACGCGCAGAATGTGCAACTTGGGTCCGAAGCGCTGGCGAAGTTGCGTGGGGGTATCGGGGCCGGCTTCAGAGTGCAACTGCACGCCGGTGAGCCCGCAGGCGCGTACCGTGGCTACAATCTCGTCGACCGTGGCATCGACGAAGACGCCGATCTTTTCGACCGAAGCGGGCAATTCAGGGGTGATGGCGGAGACCTGCACGGTTGTGACCTGGCGAGGGCTGGGCGCGAATACGAACCCGACGGCGTCCGCTCCGGCCTCGGCGGCGAGCAGCGTGTCGGCCAGGGAGGTGTTCGCGCAGATCTTGATCCAGAGGCTCACAGCGTCACGGCTCCCGCCAGCAGTTCCGCCAGCGCCGTGCCGGGATCGGGTTTGCGCATGAGGCTCTCGCCGATGAGGAAGGCGTTGAACCCTGCCGACCGGAGCCGGGTCAGATCGCCTGAGTCGGAGATACCGCTCTCAGCTACACGCACCGCAGCATGCGGAATCCTGCTGACGAGATCCAGTGAAATTTCGAGGCGCACTTCAAAGGTCTTCAGGTTGCGACTGTTGACACCGATGGCGTCGGCGCCCGTCTCGCCCAGCGTATCCAGCACGCGGTCAAGCTCATCGGCGGTATGCACTTCGACCAGTACGTCCAGCGAAAGGTCGTGGCCCGCACGAGCGAAGAGCCTGAGTTCAGCGTCGGTGAGCGCCGCCGCAATCAGCAGAATCGCATCCGCGTGGTGGGCGCGCGCTTCGACGATCTGGTACTCGTCCACGGTAAAGTCCTTGCGCAGGCAAGGCAATGAAGCCGAGGACGATGCGATCTCCAGGTTGCGCAGGCTTCCCTGGAAATAGGGTTCATCGGTCAGAACGGACAGCGCCGCCGCGCCGCCGGCCTGATAACGCTGCGCCAACCACGCCGGGTCAAAGTCCGCGCGAATAAGCCCTTTGGAAGGCGAGGCCTTCTTGATCTCGGCAATCACCGCGGGAGCCGTCTCCGCCTGGCGACGGAGAGATGCAGCCCAGCCACGCGGCTGATGATTCGCCGCTCGCCGTTCCAACTCCACGATTGAAACGCGCGTGCGGTCCACCGCCACCGCAGCTCGTGTCTTGGCCAGAATGATGTCGAGTTGAGTTGTCATCCGTAGAAGAAGCCGATGGGCGGACCCGGACGGGTTTGGACCCCAACCCAATCGTCGTAAGTCGATGATAATACAGTAAATGCTTCCGTAATCTGGAGATGGCCTAAGTAACTGAGAGAACGAAGGTTAGGGCCTGTTCACACTCCTGGGGTGGTGGCGCCGGGAGCCAATTTTTCGAGTTCGAGAAGTGAGGAGAGACGCATACCGGGTGTCTGCTAGCGACGATCGACGACTAAATCGGGAAAATTGGCCCCGGCCCTTCGGGTTGCGGCGAAAATCGGGCCATACTTCATTCTCACCCTCGACGGTGGACCCGCCACAGCCTTCGGGTTCGGCTTCGTCCAGCCCAATTTTCGCTCGCAACGCCATCACCTCAGGAGTGTGAACAGGCCCTCGCATAACTCGCCGCGATCGGCATCATCTGAAGGATGGCGTGCTGCACCTGGCAGGCGTTCCACCTGGCAGCCATTCAAGGAAGCAACAAACATCGCGGGATTTTTTTCGATGATTCCAACCAGCTGGAGATCTGCTACTGCCCTATGTCGTCCTGGTGCAAACGGCTGTAAGCGGCCATGGGCACATCGGTAATCGGCAACGACGGTCCCTCCCACAGCAAGCGCGGCGCCCCATCGCTTGCCGAGTGCAGGCCCTCCAGGTGAAATGCATGCTTGCCGGCTCTCAGACCCAGCGAACCATGGTCATACCGGATTGCATTCCCCGGTGACCCGCACACCTGGGAAAACGGCGGCCCTGTCCTGGCCACCTCCAAGCCGTCGATCATGAGCCGCGCGCCATCGCGATCCATCAGGTGGAACGTATATCCGCCATCGGCTGGAATGTCGAGAAAGCCATCCCAGGCCGTCGCATACTTCGTAAATCCCTGTGCACTCGCATTCACATTGGGCGCATTGCCGCTCAACACCGCCTCCTCGGCGGTCAGATCCGGCAGTTCGGTCCATGCGCCGGGATAGATCTTGAAGTTAAGTCCGGGGAGAGTAGGACCGCCGGGATCAATCGCATCATGCCAATGCGCTACCGCTACCACTCCCTGCCCAGCCCAGTCCTGGCGTCTCTGATCGTCTTCAGCATGGAGCAACACTCTGAATCTTCCCGCGCCATTCACTGCGTCCAGTTCTGTTCCATCGGCATCTGCAAAGCGGTGCCGTACTTTGCGGCCGTGTCCTTCTGTGCCATCTCCAAACAGCCATGTGAATTGCGTATGGGACGACGGACGCGCGCTGAAAGTGACTTTTTGCCCAGGACCAAACACGGGCGGGTCTACCGTGAACGATGCCACCGGCCCGGGCGTCACGGTAAAGCGCGGCGGCTCCGCGCCATCCGTTGAAAGCATGAGGTCGGCGTGGGTCGCCGCCACTTTCTGACCAAACTTGACGTTGTCGAAGACAACCCCCGACACCGCGCCGGTCAGGCTCGATCCCGCCAGCGGCGGTTGGTCCAGCGCCCAGATATTGCGGAAGACGAATCCGTGCAGACCGGGCTGCTTCTGCTCAATCTGCACCAGCGAGTACCAGTTGTCGAGGAAGAGATTCTCGAACGTGTAGTTGGAGTGATCGCCCTTCGCCCCATCTGCTCCCCAGAACCCCAGCAAGCCAAAGGTCTGGCCGCAGGCCCCGATGCCGCCATGCAGAATATCGGAATCGCGCAGCGTAAAGTTGCGCGAGTTGAATATCTTCTTCGGCCATCCCGCGCGCACAATATTGGAAATGCTGGTGGAGAGTTCGCTGTTCTCGACTACGATGTTCTGCACATCTTTCCCCGGGCGCACCATGTCTTCATCCGTGTAGCCGTCCCAGTTGCCCATGAGAGCGATCACGTCGTCCGAGGCCCGAAAGAACGAATTGCGCACCAGTCCATCGCTGCTCCCAAGCCAGTCCATTCCATCCTGGTTTGCATTGCCCGGGTTACCGCCGATAACCCGCAGGTCGTCGTAGGTGAAACCCTTTGAGTCCTTCATCTGGATCGACCACGTCCGCGACCGGATGATGCACGTGACGCCCTGTATATCCACATTTTCGGCATCCAGCGCGTCAATGCAATGCCAGTCCGGCTTCTGCATCCAGCCCTCGTCCGTGGCCGGGTCCTGCGGTCCGTCGTACACAATCGTGCCGCGCCCCAAGACCTTTACATTCTGCACCTTCCCCAGGGGCAGACTTCCAAAAAAGTACGACCCCGGCGC
>VFSW01012524.1_pt1 | contig 11838 bp, 9 predicted proteins | sample 5358111 | NCBI WGS metagenome assembly VFSW01 (sample SAMN11554181, study PRJNA540505) | mine drainage metagenome | isolation source: sediment from site ElyBrook_90M | place: USA: Ely Copper Mine, Vershire, VT | collected 2017 | reverse complement strand
ACCAGGGCGTCGGCGAAATCGTCGAGCGTCTCGAGCGCCTCCGTCTCGGTCGGCTCGATCAGCATCGCCTCCTCCACGATCAGCGGGAAGTAGATCGTGGGTGGATGGTGGCCGTGGTCGATGAGCCGCTTGGCCACGTCGAGGGTGCGGATCCCCGTCTCCCGGTGGAGCGTGGCCGAGGAGGCCACGAACTCGTGCTTGCAGACCCGGTCATAGGGGATGTCGTAGGTGCCGCGCAGCCGGTGACGCAGGTAGTTCGCCGCCAGCACGGCGTCCTCGGACACTTCCGCCAGACCGCTGCCGCCGTGTGCCCGCAGGTACGCGTACGCGCGCACCAGCACGCCCACGCTGCCCACGTACGAGCGCACCCGGCCGATGCTGGTCGGCCGCTCTCCCGGTCGTTCGAGCCGGAACGAGCCGTCCGGGTCGCGCAGGACCCGGGGCGCGGGCAGGAACGGCAGGAGCCGCTCTCCCACCGCGACCGGGCCGGAGCCGGGCCCGCCCCCGCCGTGCGGCGTGGCGAACGTCTTGTGCGTGTTGAAGTGCATCGCGTCGAACCCCGCGGCGCCCGGCCGGAACGTGCCCATGACCGCGTTGAGGTTGGCGCCGTCCATGTAGGCGAGGGCGCCGGCCGCGTGGACCGCGTCGAGGATCTCGACCACCTGGTCCTCGAAGAGCCCGAGCGTGGAGGGGTTGGTCAGCATCAGGGCCGCGGTCCGGGGCCCGAGCGCGGCCCGGAGTGCGACGAGGTCCACGCCGCCGCGGGCGTCGGAGGGCACGGTGACGGTGCGGTAGCCGGCCATGGAGGCGGTCGCGGGGTTGGTGCCGTGCGACGAGTCGGGCACCAGGATCTCGGTGCGTTCGGTGTCTCCGCGGCTGCGGTGGTAGGCCCGCACCATCAGGATGCCGGTCAGCTCGCCCTGCGCCCCGGCGGCCGGCTGCAGGGTGACGGCCCGCATCCCGGAGATCTCGCACAGCCACTGCTCGGTCTCCCAGAGCAGCTGGAGCGTCCCCTGTGCGGCCGCGTCGGGAACGAGCGGATGCAGGTCGGCGAAGCCCGCCAGGCGCGCCGCCCATTCGTTGATCTTGGGGTTCCACTTCATGGTGCACGAGCCCAGGGGATAGAAGCCCGTGTCGACCGCGAAGTTGAGATGGGAGAGGTTGACGAAGTGGCGCACCGCCTCGGGCTCGTCCACCTCGGGGAGCGCCGGCGGCTGCGCGCGGAGCTGCTCCGCCGGGATCCCCGCCAGCGCGTTGGCCGGGGGGTGCGGGACGCGGGTCACGCCGCGGCCCGGGCGCGACAGCTCGTCGAGGGTGGGCTGCAGCACGGGACCGACGGCCGGACGAAGGCCGTTCATGCCGCCACCTCCGCCGTCACGCCGGCCAGCGCCGCGGCGAACGCCTCGATCTCCGCCGGCCGCGTCACCTCCGTGGCGCACACCAGCAGCCCGTCGCGCAGCACCGGGTCGTCGGGGAACCAGCTCGCCAGCGGGAGGCCGGCCAGGATGCCGCGCTCGAGCAGCGCGGCATGGATCCGCGGAGCGCCGGGAACCCGGACGGCGAACTCGTTGAGGTACGGCGCATCGTGGATCCGCGGCGCGCCGACCGCCGCCAGCGCGCGCTCCAGCTCGCGGGCACGTGCGGCGCCCAGCGCTGCCGCGTCGCGCAGGCCGTGGGGTCCCATCGCGGTGAGGTACACCGTGGCCGTGAGGGCGCACAGCGCCTGGTTGGTGCAGATGTTGCTCGCCGCCCGTTCCCGGCGGATGTCCTGCTCGCGGGCGCGGAGCGTCATCACGAACGCGCGGCGCCCGTCGGCGTCGGTGGTGCGGCCGACCAGGCGCCCCGGCACCTGGCGGGTGAGCGCGGTGGTCGCGGCCAGGATGCCCAGGTACGGGCCGCCGTACGAGAGCGGAAGTCCAAGCGGCTGCCCCTCCCCCGCCGCGATGTCCGCGCCGTATGCTCCCGGGGGCGCCAGGACCGCCAGCGACACGGGCTCCACGACCGCCACGAACAGCGCGCCGGCGGCGTGCGCCAGGCGCGACGCCTCGGCCATCGACTCGAGCACGCCGAAGACGTTGGGCTGCGCGAGCACCACCCCGGCCACCGGGCGCCCCCCGTCGGCCAGGAGCCGCGAGAGCGCGTCGAGGTCGGTGGCCCCGTCGGGCCGGGTCGGGACCGGCTCGACCGCGTAACGCGTGCCGTCCAGGTAGGTGTGCGTGGTGGCCTGGTACTGCGGATGGACCGCGGCGCTGACCAGGACCCGGTCCCGCCCGGTGGCGCGCAGGCAGATCAGCTCGGCCTCCGCGGTGGCCGTGGCCCCGTCGTAGTGGGACGCGGACACCACGTCGAGCCCGGTCAGCTCGGCCAGCATCGACTGGTACTCGTAGATGGTCTGCAGGGTGCCCTGGCTGATCTCGGGCTGGTAGGGCGTGTACGCGGTGGCGAACTCGCCGCGTGACACGACCTGGTCCACCAGGGCCGGGACGTAGTGGCGGTAGACGCCGGCCCCGAGGAAGCTCACGAGGTCGACGCGGTTGCGGGCCGCCAGCTCGCGCAGGCGCGACGCCAGTTCCTGCTCCGGCTCCGGCCCCGGCAGATCGAGCCCGTGCGCCCGGACGGAGGCCGGGATGTCGTCGAAGAGCTGGTCGACCGAGTGCATGCCCAGCGCGGCGAGCATGCGGCCGCGGTCGGCCGGCGTGTGCGGCCCGTAGGGCATGGCGTCAGGCCCCGATCAGCGCGCGGTACGCGGCCGCATCCTTCAGTTCGGTGGTGGCCCCCTCGTCCGCGATCCGCAGGCGCACGATCCAGCCCGCGCCGTAGGGGTCCGAATCCAGCAACTCGGGCCGCGACACCAGCTCGGTGTTGACCTCGAGCACCTGTCCGGCGACCGGCGAGAAGAGGTCGCTGACGGCCTTCACCGACTCGACCACGCCGAACGTCTCGGCCCGCTCCAGGGTCCGGCCTACCTGCGGCAGCTCCACGAACACCACGTCACCGAGCTGCTCGGCGGCGAACGCGGTGATCCCGACCACCCCGGTCTCGCCCTCCACCCGCAGCCACTCGTGCTCGTCGGTGTAGAGGAGATCCTCCCTCACGTCCACGTTCATCTCCCTGTGCGGCCTGGCACGGATCCCCGCCCGTCAGGCCGGGCGGCGGTAGAAGGGAAGCGCCACGACCTCCGCGGGCACGCGCGTCTCCCGGATCGCAACCTCGAGCATCGTACCGGCGTCCGCGGCGCGCGGTGGCACGTACGCCATCGCGATCGGCTCGCCGAGGGTGGGCGACTGGGTGCCGCTGGTGACCGTGCCGCAGGCCGCCTCGGCCCCCGGCTCGTGCACCGGGTACCCGTGGCGGGCGATGCCGCGACCGCGCACGATCAGCCCGACCAGCGCCTTCGAGCGCCCCCGCTCCTGGGCCGCCGCCAGCGCCGCGCGCCCCACGAAATCGCCGGGCTTGGCGAACTTGACCACCCGGCCCAGCCCCGCGTCGAAGGGCGTGGTGTCGCGGCCGAGCTCGTTGCCGTAGAGCGGCATGCCGGCCTCCAGGCGCAGCGTGTCCCGGGCACCGAGGCCCACCGGCTGCACCTCCTCCGGGGCGCCCGCCGAGAGGAGCGCGTCGAAGACCGCCGGTCCCTCGTCCCAGGCCACGAAGCACTCGAAGCCGTCCTCGCCGGTGTACCCGGTCCGGGCAACCAGGGCCGGCACCCCGGCCACGCGCCCCTCGGCGATGGCGTAGTACCGGAGCGAGGCCAGGTCCACGCCGGTGAGCGGGGCCAGCACCTTCAGGGCACGGGGCCCCTGGATCGCCACCAGCGAGGTCCGCAGCGACGCGTCGTCGAGCGCGGCGTCGAAGCCGGCCAGCCTGGCGCGAAGCTCATCGGCCACCACGGCGCGGTTGCCGGCGTTCGCGACGACCAGGAAGTGATCCTCCGCGAGCCGGTACACGATCAGGTCGTCGATGACGCCGCCGTCCGGGGCGCAGATCATGCTGTAGTGCGCGCGACCGATCGCGAGCGACGGCGGATCGGTGGCCAGCGCGTACGCCAGGGCTGCCCCCGCCTCGCGGCCGGTGACGTGCAGCTCGCCCATGTGCGACAGGTCGAAGACGCCCGCCCGCTGGCGCACGGCGCGATGCTCCTCGATGATCCCGCGGTACTGGACGGGCATCTCCCAGCCCGCGAACTCCACGAGGCGCGCCCCGAGCGCGCGATGCCGCTCGAGCAGCGCTGTGGCCTGCATGGCGCTTTCTCCCAGGCGGCGCGCGAGTCAGGCCGCGCCGCGCTCCCGGAGCGCATCGATCGCTGGCCGCGCGCGTTCGACGATCTCACGCTCTGTCTCGAAGCTCAACAGGTGCGCCGCCTCCGTCAGCGGCACCCAGCGGACCTCGTCGAACTCGAAGTCGTGGTCTGCCAGGTTCCCCCCTGTCGCGACCATCAGGAAGTGATGCACGGTCTTGTCCACGCGCGTGCCGGCCTGCACGAACGTGTAGCGGATGGAGCCGACGGGCTCGACGATCCGGACGGTGAGCCCGGTCTCCTCCTCGACCTCCCGCAGCGCCGTCTCCTCGACCGATTCCCCGGCCGACGGCGTGCCCTTGGGCAGGGTCCAGGCAACGCCCTCGCGCGCGCGGTTGCGGCGGCCCAGCACGATCTCGGGTTCCTCGCCGGTGATCCTCACCACCAGCCCGCCGGCGGACATGGCGCGCGCCGTGGGGCGGGAGGCGGCCGTCTCGTGCCTCAGCGATGCCACGGCGCGGCACGGAGCGGCGCCGTCACGCGGCGCCCCGCCAGATCGCTGGACCAGCGCAGAACGGGCTCGTGGCGCAGCAGTCCCGTGGCGCGCGGGCGCGGCGCCGCCACCGTCATGCCTCGACCGTCGCGGAGCCCCATGCGGCGGCCGGCGCGGACCGGGCCGGGCGTGCCGGGCACCATCCCGGTGGCCATGCGGTGGAGGCCGAGCCGCGCCTCGCGCCCATGCGTGGACGGCGCCACGAAACGGGGCATCAGGCGGACGGAGCGCCCGGGGGCGAGGCTGTGCTGCATGGCGTCTATGGTACCCACTCAACCGGCCGGTGCAAGCAACGCCAGCAACTCGCCGGCCGTCTCCGGTGCCAGCTCGCCCCGCGCAACCGCGACGCCCACGGCCCGCCGGCCGAGCGCGAGGTAGACGGGCAGCACGTCGGGAGCCAGGCGGTGCAGCGCGTCCAGGTGCGCCCGCACCGTGCCGAGGTCGCCGCGGACCACCGGGCCGGTGAGGGCGGCGCCGATGCCGAGACGCGCCGCATTGTCCAGCCCCTGGCGGGCGAGCCCGCCGTACGTCCGCAGGGCCTCCTCCTCGCCGAGACCGGCGGCGGCACCGAGCTGCGCGATCGCGTCCAGGAGCGCGACCAGACCACCGGCCGCCAGCACGGCCGCCGCATGATGGAGCGGCTTGCCGGCCGCCGTCACCCGGATGGCGCGGGCGCCGAGGGCGCCGGCCAGGTCTTCGAGGAGCGGCATCAGCGGCTCGTCGCCCTCGATGGCCACGGTCGCGCCGGGAAGCGCGGCCAGCGCCGCGTCGAGTTCGGCGAACGCCACGAGCGGGTGGAAGCTCCCCGCCTCGGTGCCCGCGGCCATGGCCGGTGCCAGCACGGAGGCAGGCAGGACGCCGCTCGTGTGGACGATCGCCTGGCCGCTGTACAGGCGCAGCTGCGAGGCAACGCCGGCGATCGCGTCGTCGGGGACGGTCAGGAAGACCACGTCGACCTCGTCGAGGACCGCGGGGGCCTCCGCGAACCCGTGGGACCCCGGGATTAGGCCCACGAAGCGATCGCGCCGACCGGGATCGCGCGAGGCCACGGCGGTAATCGGCCAGCCCGCCCTCCGCAATGCCACTCCCAGCGCCGTGCCGGCGCGGCCGGCTCCCACGAACCCGATGCGTGGCAGGTCCGGGTTCGGGGCGAGTTCGGCGGAGCTGCCCGGCGCGGACGGGGCGGGACGTCCGGGCGTTGGCTCGCCGGAGTCACCCGGCGCCGGCTCCGCGGAATCGCCGGGCACCGGCCCGGCCGGTTCATCTCGACTCGCCGGCACCCCGCCCCCGGCGCTCCCGGGGCCGCCACGGTTGCCCGGCCAGCCGGGAATGCCCGCGGGCCAGTCGCCCGCGCGGGCAGGGGGCCGGGCACTGCCGGCCGACCGCGGGTCGCCCCCAGCCGGACCAGGGGCGCCACCGCCGGAGGGCCGCGCGCCACCGCCCGAGGGCCGCGCACCACCCGCCGGCGCGCCACCCGTCGGCGCGCCACCCGCCGGCGCGCCACCCTCGCCCTCGCTGCGCCGCTCGCTCACGCGCCGCCACCAGGACCGCACGGCGTCCTCCCCTCCTGCACGGGTGCCGGCCCGCATCTGTCCCGGCCTCCCTCGTGCTCGTCCCGATGCTACCCACCCGGGACCGCGGCGTGCGAGCCCGGCGACGCGGGGCCCCGGATCTCTGCCGGGGCCGGTGGAGGGTCACGCGCGCGGGACACAGGATCGAGCGTCACGCGCCCGGGCCACACGATCGAGGGCACGCGCGCACGGGATGGAGGGTCACGCGCCCGGGATATACTCGTCCTCTTCGTACGTCTCGACCCGAGGCGGGCGCTCCCGTCAGGTGCCGATGTTCCCGCGCCGACCGGCGCGGTTGGGAGGTTCGAGCACCATGCCGTCCCGTCCGATTCGGCCCGATCCCTTCGGTGCGCGCGCTCCGCTGGGGCCCGGCCTGCCCGATCACTACCGGCTCGACGCTCTCGCGCCGCTCGGCTTCCGCACCGAGCGGATGCCCGTCACCGTGAAGATCCTGCTCGAGAACGTGCTCCGTCATGCGGGCGGCGGGATCGTCGGCGAGGATGACGTCCGCACGCTGGCCGCCTGGCGGTCCGGATCGGAGGTGGAGGCCGAGATCCCCTTCATGCCGGCACGCGTGCTGCTCCAGGACTTCACCGGCGTCCCGGCCGTGGTGGACCTGGCCGCCATGCGCGACGCGATGGCGGACCTGGGCGGCGATCCGGCCCGCATCAACCCCCTGGTGCCCGCCGACCTCGTCATCGACCACTCGGTCCAGGTGGACCGTTACCGGCTGCCCGACTCCTTCAGCTTCAACGTCGAGCGGGAGTACGAGCGCAACGGCGAGCGGTACCAGCTGCTCCGCTGGGCCCAGACGGCGTTCCGGGACCTGCGGGTGGTCCCGCCGGGGACGGGGATCGTGCACCAGGTCAACCTGGAGTACCTCGCGACCGTGGTCAGCGTCCGCGACCGCGATGGAGATGCGCGCGCCGTCGCCTTCCCGGACACGCTGGTCGGGACCGACTCGCACACCACGATGGTGAACGGCCTCGGCGTGCTGGGCTACGGCGTGGGCGGCATCGAGGCGGAGGCCGTCCTGCTGGGCCAGCCCCTCTACCAGCCGATGCCGCGCGTGGTCGGCGTCCGCCTGTCCGGCGCGCTGCCGCGCGGCAGCACCGCCACCGACCTGGTGCTGTCGGTGACCGAGATGCTGCGCCGGCAGGGCGTGGTGGGGTCGTTCGTCGAGTTCGCGGGGGACGGCCTCGCGACACTGCCCCTCCCCGATCGCGCCACGATCTCGAACATGTCGCCGGAGTTCGGCGCCACCGCCACGCTCTTCCCGATCGACGACGAGACGCTGGCGTACCTGCGGCTGACCGGTCGCGACGCGGCGCAGGTGGAGCTGGTCGAGCGGTATGCCCGGGCCAACGGGCTGTGGCGCGAGCCCGGCGGGGTTCCCGAGTTCGACGTGGTCCTGGACCTCGACCTCGCCTCGGTCGAGCCCAGCGTCGCAGGTCCGCGGCGCCCGCAGGATCGCGTGCCGCTCCGCACGCTCCGGGAGTCGTTCCGCGCCTCCTTCCCGCCGAAGGACGGTGCGGCGGCCGACGGGCAGGCCCCGGGCAATCCGGCCGACGGGCAGGTGCCAGGCAGCGCGGCCGCGCCGGCCAACCGCGAGGTGCCGGGCGCCTCGCCCTATCCGGCGGTCGAGGTCGCGCTCGACGGGGCGCGGGCCTCCGTCCGCACCGGGTCGGTCGCCATCGCCGCCATCACCAGCTGCACCAACACGTCCAACCCCACGGTCATGGTCGGCGCCGGGCTCCTGGCGCGCAACGCGGTGGCCCGCGGGCTGCGCGTGGGTTCCACCGTCAAGACCAGCCTCGCGCCCGGGTCGCGCGCGGTGACCGCGTACCTGCAGGCCGCGGGGCTGATGGAGCCGCTCGAGCAGCTCGGGTTCGAGCTGGTGGGCTACGGCTGCACGACCTGCATCGGCAACAGCGGCCCGCTCGACGCGCCGATCGCCCAGGCGATCGAGCAGAACGACCTGACCGTGGCCGCGGTCCTCTCCGGCAACCGCAACTTCGAGGGCCGCATCCATCCGCTGGCCCGGGCCAGCTACCTCGCGTCGCCGCCGCTGGTGGTCGCCTTCGCGCTGGCCGGCCGGGTCGACGTGGACCTCACGCGCGAGCCCATCGGGCACGACCCCGACGGGCGGCCGGTGATGCTCGAGGAGCTCTGGCCGTCCTCCGACGAGATCCGCTCCGTCATCGACACGGCCATCGACCCCGAGCTGTTCCGGCGCACGTACGCCGGCGTCTTCGAGGGCGACGACCGCTGGCGGGCGCTGCCGATCCCGTCCGGCGACCGGTACGCCTGGGACGCCGCGTCGACGTACGTGGCACGGCCGCCGTTCTTCGAGGGGCTGGCCGCCGATCCGGCACCGATCCGCGACATCGACGGCGCCCGGGTGCTGGCGCTGCTCGGCGACTCGGTCACCACCGACCACATCTCCCCCGCCGGCTCGATCGCGGCCTGGAGCCCCGCCGGGGAGTGGCTGCAGGCGCGCGGCGTGGCCCCGCTCGAGTTCAACAGCTATGGCTCGCGGCGCGGCCACCACGAGGTGATGATGCGCGGCACGTTCGGGAACATCCGGCTGCGCAACCGCCTGGTCGATCGGGAGGGGCCGTACACGGCGCACCAGCCGTCCGGCGAGCTCCTGTTCATCTACGACGCGGCGATGCGCTACGCGGCCGAGGGCGTGCCCCTGGTGGTGATCGGCGGGCGCGAGTACGGCTCCGGCAGCTCCCGCGACTGGGCCGCCAAGGGCACCAACCTGCTCGGGGTGCGGGCGGTGCTCGCCCAGTCCTTCGAGCGGATCCACCGCTCGAACCTGGTGGGGATGGGCGTGCTCCCGCTGCAGTTCCTGCCGGGGGAGAGCGCCGAGACGCTCGGGCTGACGGGGCGCGAGACCTACGCCGTCCTCGGGCTCGCGGCCGGCCTCGAGCCCCGCCAGGAGGTCACCGTGGAGGTCACCGGCACCGACGGGGCCGCCCGCAGCTTCCGCGCCGTCGCGCGACTGGACGGCCCCATCGAGGTCGACTACTACCGCGAAGGGGGCATCCTGCCGGCCGTGCTGCGCCGCCTGGCGAGAGAGGGCACGTCGGAGCACTGAGCGTGCCCGGGCGCGAGAGTCCCGGCGGCATTGCGGCCCCGGCCGTGCCGGCGAACCGAACGGCGTCGGCGCGCCGCCACGCCGTCACACGACGGGCGACGGTGGCAGGAACGACGGACCGGGCACCGCGCTCGGGACCGGTGTCGCGAGCCCGATCGAGGGCCCGTAGTACGCGCCGAGCACCACCAGGCCGGCAAGTACGAGCAGGGCGATCAGCGCCAGGATCAGGGCGTACTCCGCCAGGCCCTGGCCGCCGCCTCGCCGCCGTGGCGCGCGGCGCTCCGGCACTGCCGCTTCCTCGTCGTACGCGTCGCGCAGCCCGCTCATGGTGCCTCCCGGCCATCAGGGTCGGGCACGCGTGCCGCGGCGTCAACCGCCCGGGCGGGGTCCGGGCGACAATGTGCGGGAACCGCGGCGCCGTGCGGTCCGGACCGGGCATGCGGTCGACGCGGCGGGACGTCCGAGGAGGTCGTGCGCGTGAATCAGGAGGCTGCGGTCGAGCGCGGCAGGTCCGGGATCGAGTACAAGTGGATCGCCCTGTCGGTGACCACGCTGGGATCGGCCATGGCCGCCATCGACTCGTCCATCGTCGTGCTCGGGCTGCCGACGATCATGACCAGCCTTCGCTCCGACCTCGTCACGATGATCTGGGTGCTCATGGGCTACATCCTGATGAGCACGGTGTTCCTGATGCTGTTCGGCCGCCTGGCCGACATGTTCGGGCGCGTCCGGATGTACAACGCCGGGTTCGCCGTGTTCACCGTGGGATCGCTGCTCTGCGCGTTCGCCGGCAGCGGTGCCGAGCTGGTGCTGTTCCGGCTGGTGCAGGGGGTCGGCGGTGCGATGCTCATGGCGAACGCCATGGCGATCATCACCGAGGCGTTCCCCGCCGGCGAGCGCGGGCGGGCGATGGGCATCAACGCGATCACCTGGGCCATCGGCAACATCGTGGGGCCGGTCGCGGGCGGCCTCATCCTCGCGTTCCTCGCGTGGCAGTGGATCTTCCTGGTCAACGTGCCGATCGGGGTGGCCGGGACCCTGTGGGGCTACCTGGCGCTGCGCGAGAAGGGCCGGCCGAGAGGAGGCGAGCGCTTCGACCTGCTCGGGATGCTGCTGTTCTCGGGCGGCATCTCGTGCCTGCTGGTGGCGCTCTCGCAGGGCATCTCGTGGGGCTGGTTCTCGGCGCCGACGCTGGGACTGTTCGGCGCGTTCGTCGTCCTGGAGGCGCTCTTTGCCGTCTCCGAGCGAGGCGGCGGCACGCACTTCATCGACCCGTCGCTGTTCCGTTCGCGGATCCTCGCCTTCGGCACCGCCGCCGCGACGCTGCAGAGCCTGAGCATGTTCGCGGTCAACTTCCTGATCGTGTTCTACCTGCAGGCGGTGAAGGGCACCACCCCGCTGCAGGCCGCGCTCATGATCCTGCCGCTCTCGCTGGTGCAGTCGGTGATCGGCCCGGTCGCCGGCCTGATCTCGGACCGGGTGGGTGCCCGGACGCCGGCCACCATCGGGCTGCTCCTGCAGGCGGCCGCCTGCGTCATCCTCGCCCAGCTCACGGCGACGTCGTCGTACGGCGCACTGCTCCTCGGCCTGGTCGTGCTCGGCGTGGGAGGCGGGCTCTTCTGGTCGCCCAACACCAGCGCCGTCATGGGCGCCGCTCCGGTTCAGCGGCTCGGCGTGGCGAGCGCGACGCTCGCGACCTTCCGCCAGACGGGGATGGTGACGAGCTTCGCCCTGGCACTGGCCGTGGCGGCGGCGGCCATCCCGCCGCGGCTGGTCGGCGCGATCTTCCTGGGCACGTCGGTGCAGCTCGGCGCGCCGACCATGGCGGCCTTCACCGTCGGCATGGCGCATGCCCTGGCGGTCTCGGCGCTGATCGTCGTGGCCGCGAGCGCGATGACGGTCATCGCGGGCGACACGTCGAAGACGCGGCGCGCCCCGGCGCCGGCAGTCGGCTGACGCCGAGCGGCACGAGCGCGGCCCGAGGAGGAGGCGATGTTCGGCTCGCTGCTGGTGATCGTGCTGGCCGGCCTGGTGGGGCCCCTGGTGGCCGCCGGGCGCAGGCCGCTGATCCCCGCCGTGGTGGGCGAGCTGGCCGCCGGCGTCCTCCTCGGGCGATCCGGGCTGGGGCTGATCGACCTGGCGACCCCCACCAACGCGCTGCTGTACGGGCTGGGGTTCGCCATGCTGATGCTCGTCGCGGGCACGCGCGTGGACCTCCGTTCCCCCTCGCTGCGGGCCGGGGCCCGCCCCGGCGGGATCGCCTTCGTGATCGTGGTAGCGCTGGCGGTCCCCGCCGGCCTGGCGATCGGCGCCATCGGCGCGCCGCCCGCGCCCGCGCTGCTCTTCCCCGTGCTGGTCGCCGGCAGCTCCGCCG
>VFSW01012523.1_pt1 | contig 11839 bp, 5 predicted proteins | sample 5358111 | NCBI WGS metagenome assembly VFSW01 (sample SAMN11554181, study PRJNA540505) | mine drainage metagenome | isolation source: sediment from site ElyBrook_90M | place: USA: Ely Copper Mine, Vershire, VT | collected 2017 | reverse complement strand
TTATGACAGCGGCTGCGGTGTGGCCGGTGCGATGTCATATAATGGCAGTTGCGGACAAGTTGATCCATTCTTCCCCGGTCATACCGGTTGGGTGGCGATTGGCTATCTCGGCATGAGCGATGCTGCGAATATCACCGGAAACTCCACCGGTGCTTTGAACCTCACGGAAAACGGCGTGGCAATGAGCGACGGTGCCATCGAAGAAGCCCAATATTCCTTCTGGGGCCATGAACATCTGTTAGGCAATGTGAACTTCACCAGCACCCAGCAACAATCCGTTGCTACCAAACTGTTCAACGGTGTGATCACTACACTCGGCACCGCTGGAAGTAATCCGCTCGCTCAAGACCCTGGCATTGTGGCTAGCTATATGCATGCCACCAAGTCCTCGGACACGGCTTATCCGACCCACAACTAATTTGAAATTAGTTGGCTGATTCACGCCGGCGTGGACCTTGATTCACGCCGGCATTTTCCTTGGGGGAGCGGGGCCAATGCAGGTGGGGCGCGTGGGCTGGAAGCAGCTCCGGGCACGAAGCCGTGCGCGCCGTTTGGTTTGCAAAACACGCCCCGGCGGTCAGCTCCGGCGGTCACGGGACTGACCGCCCTACGGGGTTGCGGCCGGTAGGGACGCCGCGCTGCGGCGTCCCCGTCCGAAAGGACGGAACGGATGTGGAACGAATGCGGAAAACGTGCGTTTTACATTGGTTTGTGCGTGCGTTTGGTTCCGTCGCCTGACGCTGCGCTCGGCGACGCGGACGGCGCAGCGCGCTGTCCCTACCGCTAAATAAATGATTGCCATGAAGACGATGCTGAAAATATCAATTGTTTTGAATTTGGTTCTGGCCGGCGGTCTGGTTTTTATGCTGCACCAAAAACCGGTGGCCGACGCGGAACTGCGCGTGGTTGCTGAAACCCCGCCGCCAATGACCTTGCCGGCTGCGACGGCACCGCAAAATCCAATTCAGGCGGAGCCAAAGCCGTTTCGATGGATTGATCTCCTTTCCACCAATGGTTATTGGGATTATGTGGCTAACCTGCGCGCGGCAGGTTGTCCCGCGCCAACTATTCGGGACATTGTCAATGGCGACGTGGCAAGGGTCTATTCCTCCCAACGGCGACGATTGGGCTTGGACGGATCCGGAAATGGTGCCTGGTCGCTTAAACAGGAAACGCAACTGGTGGCAAGACTACTGGGGCGACCGGGCGAGCGGGAACCGGCCAACGCGGAAGCCGCCTCTGTTCCCAACCCTGGCGCGAGTCAAGCGGCGGACGCGACTGTGGCCTCCCCCAAAGCGGACGCGCCGACTGCAAGCGGCGGGGCCGGGTCATCGGCGCAAAACGCCCCATCAACGCAGCCGGAGATGAATGCGGCCGGGACGGTTGCCCCTCGATATCCGCTGGCACTTCAGCTTCCAGACACGGCCCTCAATGATCCGGCATTGAATGCCAGCCAGAAAGCGGCCATCCAGCAGGTGCAACAGCAGTTCACAAAGGATGTTGGCGGCCCGAATCAGAACCCTGCCGACCCCGCCTATCTGGCCAACTGGCAAACCGCGCAAAACAACGCCGATCAGGCTTTGCGCGGCATCCTAGGTGACGATGCTTACAATGCTTATGAGCAGCAGATTTATTATAATAATTTCAAGCAATTGCTCATCAATTCGGGCGGGAAGCCTTTAACCTTTAACCCGGTCGAGCTGGCCCGATGAGTGTTTAACATTCCGCCGCCAGCCAGTCCCCGGCATTTGCGGATCATGTCTTTGACGAACAATGGCGTTGGTAGGGATGGCAAGCGCGCACGCCCGTATCGGGACGGCAAGTTTAAGGATGTGCCGGAGCATTCGTCATGGCCAGCGCCCGGGCGAGATTGGCTTGCGCGGTGCCATAATCCGGTTTCAGGCGGAGAGCCTCCTGAAACTGGCTGATCGCGCCATCAATCCGGCCCTGATCAATGAGGGCGAGACCCAGATTGTTATGCACTTGAAAGGCATCCGGTTTTAGGCGCAACGCTTCCTGAAACTGGCTGATGGCCTCGTCGGTCATGCCCTTTTGGAGGAAGGCGTAGCCGAGGCTGTTGTGTGCTCCGGCGTAATCCGGGTTCAGGCGCAGGGCGATTTGGATTTGTGGAATAGCTTCATCAACACGACCTAGGCTGATGAGAGCAAGGCCGAGGTTCCAGTAGGCAAGGGCATAATCCGGCTGCAAATAGATGGCGGCTTGAAACTGCCTTATGGCCTCTTCCAGCCGGCCTTTAAGGAGGAGGATATAGCCCAGGTTGTTGTGGGGGACGGAATAATTCGACTGCACCCGCACGGAGGCTTGAAACTGGCTCATGGCCTCATTCATTTCACCTTTCTGGAGCAGGGCTTCGCCCAGGCATTCGTTGGCAATGCCGCTCTCCCCGGTCACCGCAATCGTGTGCCGGAACAGGGTTTCGCTGTTCTGCCAATACCCCAACTGCTGCCGGGTCAGTGGCACGCACGCCGTCAGCACCGCCAAACCTGCCGCCGACAATCCCACCATCTGGTGCCGCCAGGTGCGGGTCAGTTCAGTCACTCCCCAGACGGCAAGGACGAGCACGCCGATGGACGGCAAATACGCATACCGGTCCGCCATGGACTGGCTGCCCACTTGTATCAGGCCAATCACCGGCACCAGTGTCCCGATAAACCAGCACCAGCCCGTGAGAAAATACGCCCGCCGCCGCTGCCACCAAAACAATAAAGTCAGGCCCGCGAGCAAACCTCCCTCCAGCACCACCTCTCCGACAGGCCAATGCCTCGGATACGGATAAAACACGGCCAGATCCGTCGGCAAAAAAATTTTCGCCAGATAACGGCCATAGGCAATCAGGGCATTCCCGACCCGCGCATCCAATGGCTTGATATCTAAAGTAGCTACCGCACCGGCGGATTTCTGCACCAGGAAAGTCACGACACTCATCCCGATCACCACGGCAAAAAACGGAAGTTTCTCCCACACCAGCCGCCAACCGGCTTGCCGCCGCGCCAACGGCCAGCAGTCCAGCAGCAGCATTACAAACGGCCAGGTCACCAGCATCGACTTGCTTATCAAACCCAAGCCCAGGAAGAGCAGCGCCAAAAGGTAATTCCCGATCTCCGATTTCCGATTTCCGATTTTTTCCCGCGCATAACGCGTGTAAAAGATCAGGCAGAGCAAACCAAAGCAGGCGCTCAACACATCCTTACGTTCGGCCACCCAAGCGACCGATTCCACATGCACCGGATGCACTCCAAACAGCGCCGCCACGGCCCAGCTTCGCCAGGTGGATCCGGTGAGGCCGCGCAACAGCAGGAAAACCAGGGCGGTGTTGACGGCGTGAAGCAGCAAGCTGGTCAGATGGTGGCCCCAGGGCTTCAAGCCGAACAACTGGCAGTCCAGCATATGAGATAATACTGTCAGCGGATGCCAGTTCACGGCCATGCTATGGGTGAAAGCCCACTTTAGATTGTCCCAAGACAGGCCGGCTTGAACGTGCAGGTTTTCCGTGACATAGCCAGGGTCATCGTAATTGACGAAATCATGGGTCAGCGCCGGCCAGTAAAGCGCCAGCGTCAATAGTAACAGCAGTCCCGCCGGCAACCACACCTGAAGAAACGATCTTGCCCGGACCACAGCGGCGGCTTCCGGCGGATTGGATTTAAATGGGGTTGTCGGCTGGCTCATGCGGCTGACCTGATTATCGTAGCAACCTATAAGGTTGCACGACACATAAAATATGATCTGTGCATATCCGGTTGCTCGACGAAATTGAGGCTGGTAGGGATGGCGCGCTGCGCCGTCCGCGCCGTGTTGCGGCGCTGGCACGTCGCCTGACGCTTCGCTCGGCGACGGGACATCGCAGCGCGATGTCCCTACCCAGTTTGTCAACCAACCGGATAAGCATTACAAAATCATTCAGCCAACTTGGTGGTGGAGTTGGTCGAGCGCGCAATTCTCGACTTGATCAATTGGGTGTGGAATTCAGCCACCAGCCGGCGAGCCTCCGCCAGTTGGTTGGTGGTCAGCCGGTGGTGAAAATCATAATCCTCAACAAAATGCTTGCCGACCGCATCCCCCTGTTCGGCGCTTAACGTGAACCACATGTAAGCGTGGACAAAATCATGGGGAACGCCGGTGCCGTCCTGATACATCACCCCCAAATTGCCTTCGGCCTTGGCATTGCCCTTTTCAGCCGCCAGGCGATACCATTTGAACGCTTCTTCATGATTTATTATCCTGTCCCGGCTGCCGGTATCATATAAGAAGCCGACGTTGTTCATGGCGTCAATGTTGCCTTGTTCGGCGGCCAGCCGATACCATTTGAGCGACTCGTCATAGTTGATCAGTTTGGCGTCGGGGGCAGGCCCGCCATAGAGATAAAACTCTCCGAGGGCCAATTGGGCTTCAAGCTGTTTGTTTTCGGCGGATTTTTTCCACCATTTGACGGCTTCGTCCAAGTTCGTATCCACGCCCCTGCCATGCGCATAGGCATAGCCCAGACAATACTCCGCCAGCGGGTCATCCTGGGCGGCGGCCTGGCGATACCATTTGACGGACTCCGTCAAATTCTGCGGCACGCCAAAACCGCGAGCATAGTAGGAACCGAGATCGGTCTGGGCAAAGGCATGGCCATGTTCGGCTGACCGGCGCATGAAATCTGCGGCTTTGACCTCATCCTGATTAGTCCCCAAGCCCCGGGCAAAACAGCGGGCAAGATAATATTCCGCTTTTGCATCCCCCTTTTGCGCCGCCGCGTTGGCCGTTTCAGGATTAAACCCCTCGGCACTCAACCGGAACTGCGAATTGAGAAAGGCTCCGAAAATAATCATCGCGATTGACTGATAAACCGTTGAAAAACTCATTAATTGTTTCATGCCGTCAGACTATTCATCCAAGTTGGGGTGTTCAAGTTACGATTGTATGACGATATGTCGCAAATTTATTCAAACTGTTACAATTGCGTTACAAGGGACGCGGTTCCCGCAGCTGGCTTCATTTATTCTGCCTAAGTAATTTATAGGTGTTAATATACGGAAGCGACAAAATTGCATTTCGGAAGCTTCACCTGTCTGGAAAACGGTTGTCTTTGGAACGGTTATGAATTAAAATTTGCTTTCAATTTAAAACGCAAGATCGCAGACAAATTAAACCTACAATAAACATGATTAAATTAATAAAAATTGGAGTTTTGTTCGCCATAGCATCTTTGGCCGGTTCTACTTCGACGGTTGCATTCACGGCCGGTGACCTTTATCTTGGGTTGGTTTATAATTCAGCACAAGACGACTATATTATCAACTTAGGGTTGTGTTCCACACTCACTAACGCCACGTCTGTAGTTGACCTAAGCAGTGATATTTCGTTGACCACGTTCAACAATATCTTTACCGATGGTTCGGAAGGCGTTAAAATGGCAGTGATCGGTGAAAAGTCGCAGTTAGGGACATACTATGTTTTTGCTACGGCAACCCGATCTAGCGGTGCTGGCAATCCTGGATCAGCTGGTTCTTTTCCACCCATTAACGGCACTGTCACTGTGGGGCAGATTTCATCGTCATCTACTACCATTAGTGGCAACTCTACTTGGCCCACCGCTGGACAAAGCTTGAGTGACACCGCAAAAACATATACTACCACCGTAGGCTTGGACACTGCTACACCAAACACTTTCTGCTCTCAAATGGGAGTTATACCTTACGGAACCATCGGAATTCAACCCGTTCTGTATGAAGACCTTTATGTGGCCACTGCGAATGCAACATTCAGCTACATTGGATTCTTCACGCTGGATCTTTCCGGTGCAACCGCCAAACTAACCTATACGCCTTCTTCAGCGGCGGGTTCTGCCCCTGTGGCCGCCTTTACCGGCACGTTAACGAGCGGCATGGCTCCGCTTCAGGTGGTCTTTACCAACACCTCCTCTGGTAGCTTCACCAACTCGGTCTGGAACTTTGGCGACGGCCACTCGCAGCCCAACACCACCGGCAATGTCACCCACATCTACACGGCAGCGGGCAGTTACACGGTGAGCCTGACGGTGAACGGATCCGGCGGATCGAACACCAAAACCCTGACCAATTATATTGTGGCGTCTGCCGCCTCCAACCCGAAATTTGGCAGCACCGTCCTCTTGGGTGGAAAATTCATGTTGAGCGGCACCGGCGGTGCCGCCGGCGCGCAATACCGCATTTTTACCACCACCAATGTGGCCCTGCCGTTTGCCAGTTGGATCCCGGTGACGACCAACACGTTTTTGAGCGACGGCAGTTTCGCTTGGACCAATGCGACGATCAATGCCGCCGGTTATTTCCGCCTCGTCTCGCCTTGAGGTGAGATGATCCTAAAATCCGCAGTTGAATTAATAAAAAGCAACCAAGTAACGGTTCTTTTGCGTTTATATCGTTTCACCTTGCGGGCAAAACGGGTTGCCACTGATCTCCGGCCCCATGGCTTCGTCCCCGGCTTGGTGGCTTCGTTCCTTTGTTGTTCAATTGCGGTCTTTAGCGGAGTTTCAATCAACATTGGGCAATTGCCAAACCGGTAGGGCTGACCTGCTGGTCAGCCAACCCGGCGGCGCAGCAGTGCCGCCCTACCACCGATGCGCCAAAGTGGTTGTGATCTGGCTAGTGCGGTCCTTTGACCGCCGAGGTTTGGGACGTTGCGCGGCGTCCTATCCGGCAGGACGGAACGAAGATGGAAACCCTCATTGTTAAACCGTGAAAGACGCCGAATACGCGAAAACAATCTGGTTCTGGTGTGGCATGATTCGCGCGAAGAGCGCAAAGGGGGCGAAGGGAATGGACTTTTGGCTTCGGCTTTCTTCGCGTCCTTGCGCGACATACAAAATTTCTTCAAGCTATACTCTTACCCAGGTTTTCGGTTTTGTGTATTTCGTGTATTTCGCGGTTAAAAAGATTTTTAGCCGAATCCATACAGAAAACTTTTAACGCAAAGACGCCAAGATGCCAAGAAGCAAAGCTGTTGCGGTAAAAACTTGAATGAAGCAGACGGCGGTTTGCGCCCACCAAAGGGTGAAGCCCGACATCAGCAACAAAGGTGTTCAAATGCTTTGCGCCTTTGCCACTTCGCGCCTTTGCGTTAAAAGTCTTCTGCTTGGGTTCGGTTAGGTCGCCTTGGGCAAAATCACGGTGACGCGCTTGATCCGGTGCAACAGCGGCAGGCCTTTTTTCTTCTTTTTGTCATCGTCATCCGATCCGCTGTTGTTGCTGGCGACCTGCTGCTTGGCGTCACTGCTGGCCTGGCTGGCGGCGGCCTGACTGGTGGCGGTGGCGGTGGCAGTGGTTCCGAGCGTGGAACCGCCGCCATTGACGCTTGTGCCCAACAAACTGGCGGTGACAGTGCCGCCACCGCTGGCAGTGACACCGCCGATGCCGACGACCGTGCCGGAAACATTGCCGCCAACAGACAGATTGGCCGTGCCGCCGGCCAGCACCGTGCCGCTAAAATTCTGGGCGGCATTCACATTCGAGTTTTGCCGGGAGATGATCAATCCATTAATGTTGCCGCTGGCAGTGGCATTGATGGAACCGCCGATCGCTCCGGAATTTCCCAGATCAATGTTGCCGACGTAGATTACCTGGTAATCGGATTGTCCGAAAGTTCCCACTGTAGTTCCCGCCGTCAGGTTAATGACTGGACCGGCAGCGGTGTTGCCATTGAGCGCCTCCTGCAATATACCGCCCTGATTGGCGATGATGTCGCCTCGAGGCGTGCTGACGGTGATATTGCCCGGCAGACTGGCATCCCCGGGATGTGACGAATCCGCCAGGGTCTCGGCCGCGATGCCGCTGGCATAGACTTGTTCCCCATAAAATCCAGCCTGCCCGGTGCCGGCATTGACGTAAAAAGAAAGAACCGGGATGACACTGGCACCTCCGCTGCCGGCATTGATGTTTCCCTGAAAAGACATAATATTGACGTTTCCGCCATTGAAAGCCGCGATGCGGGAACTGTCTATATTGATGTCGCCCAAAGCGGTCACGTTGACATTGCCAGCACCCGTATTGTAAATGCCCAAGGCGATGTTATGCGCCCTAGTAACCTGCTCCTCCTCATCAATCAGGTCTTGGGAACCCAAATCCATGGATCCACCGGTGCTGGTCACCGTGACATTGCCCCCGCCAAGGGCAGCGATGCTGGAGGCGGGCATCTCCAAATTGCCGCTCACGGTGACGTTCACCGCCGCGCCGGATGCGGTGTAGGGTGCCAGATACGAATAATCACCGCCAAACAATGTTCCACCCCCAAGTGAAATGATTCCGTAGCTGTAGCCCAATCAGATCCCGGCCGCGTTGACATCAACTTCCCCCGGGCCACAGACGACATAGCCACCACCACCCGCGTTGAGTGCCGGCGCACCTTGGCTGGCGGTGTAAAGGGTTTGAATCACTGAAGGGGAGACCCAGTTATAAGTCACTGTATCGGTTACAAAATGGCCGGTCGTTTTGTCCACCTCCGGCAGGCCGGTGCTGGGATCCAGAACCAGAACCGTCAACGGTTGGTCCAGAACATTCTCGTCCGCCGAAGACATCGAACCAATAATGGTAAGCCTCCCGGTAGCCGGATTGTAGGAAAACATCTGGTCGAAATAACCTTGCGGATACAAAAGAAGATACTTGGCCAAAGCGGCAACCTGCGATGGCGTGACATTGCCAGTTACTTTCAAGGCGGCGACTTGAGCCGGATTCACGGCGGCATACAATAATGACAAGTAATTATATATGCCGTTGGGAGACCAGTCGGTGAGGGGCAGAATTTGAACGGGCTGATTCAGAAGAACCCCGTTGAATGAACCGGGGTTGATCATCTGGCCAGTCACATGAATGGAGGTGACATCGCCGGGATGCAGGTTCTGCCCGGAAAAGCTGCACCCGTTCATATCGCCACCCACGGTTATTTGAGTTTGCTTGGTCGTGTAAAGCGCGAGGTTTTCCATGTCGCCCGAAATGTTAATCAGCACAGGATTGGGATTGTTCAATTCGCTGGGAGTGCTGCCTTTGTCAGAGATACCGAAAGCAGTGGCGTTGACCCATTGCGTCAGGGCGCTATCCGACATGGACAACTGGGAACCGGTATTCCCGATGAAATTTCCGCCGTCCGTTGTGGTAATGTTCAAGTTGCCGTAGGGCGAAGGGAACAAGATGAGGGAACCTGCCAGATTCACCCCGCCAGAGCCGGCGGTGATGGTGAGCGTGGAAGGGTAGATTACAGGAACGGCGGAGTTTGGCCTGGGAAGGCTTGAACCCGTCAGATACACTCCATCGGCAGTCAAATCCACAAAATCCTCAAGGCCGTAATCAAAAAGATGATAGGCGGGCAGGGTGGTGTTGGCGGGTTCAACAAACACACCGCTGGGATTCCGCACTTCCTGAAGGTAGATGTTGCCATTGGGGGCGTTCAAGCTCCAACCGCCGTTGATCAGGCTCAAAGCCGCACTATGATTGGCGTTGCCAATGTCCACTCCAGCGGTGATGGAGCCGACCCCGTTGGCCACCACATAGTGACCGATAACGCTGCCGCCGGCGGTGATCGTTACATTTCCCGCCTGTTGCCCAAAAGCCCCGGTGCCGGGATCGAAGTTCGCCGATGATCCGCTCGCGCTGGTGCTTGGAAAATAACTGATGACGTTGCCGCCCGCGTTAATGCTCACATTCCCGCCTTTTTCGGTGCTGATTCCGCCAAGTTGTGGCGAAACTTTGTAATACGGCACCGAAGACTGGAAGCCTGCACTGCTGTAAGTAAAACCATTGACATTTCCGCCGGTATTGACAGAACCATAGAGAGCATTCACCGTAATGCCGCCACCGCCGGTGGTGGTGATGCGACCCGTGCCAGTATTGAAAGTAGTGGCGCTCCCGCCAGGCTTGCTGCCAGTGCCGCTATTTCCCACCTGCACTTCGTTGGCGGCCCAGAGGTTGATGCTGCCGTTTTGAGTTTGTAGATAAGCCGTGCCGGTCAGATAAATACCATCGCTCTCCGTGCCATCGCTGACATGAGGCGGCCGGGTTTCGGGAGCCAGGCCTGTGCCGGCAAGCATATAAATGCTCCAATTGTTTGCGGCGATTATGGCTGAACCGGTGTTTAAAATGATGTCATTGCCGGCGGACAAGGTCAGCATGACAGACGCGCTGGCGGCGGGCAGAGTCCAGTTTGCGCCGAGTTTGATATTATCCTGCGCCTGAAGGTCAATCTGCGAATAGGCGGCGAGATCGTTTAAGTTGAAATTCACGTCCAAATGATTATTGGCATCATGGGATGTGCCGGTGGAACTTGAAGTGAAGGTGAGATCGTAGGGATTGATCAAAAGGGCGAAATTGTCGCCAATCATCGCATGAACCGAGGTGGCATCGGTCAGATTGTTGCCAAAGATTTCAACCATCCCGTTCTGGCCTCCGTTCTGGCCGGCAATGTTGATGGCGGACGTCGGAGTGTCGGAATAAGCATTGCCGGATTGCAACATCACAAATCCGCCGGGACTTCCACTGGCAAAGGTGGGATCGCCACTGGCGGAAATGTGAGCATGGTCGCCCAGTGCCAGGCCGCTGCCCGCGTCAATTTCAACGACGCCGTTGGCATTTTGAATGGAATTGGCCTGAAGCAGGCCATTCTCATTCACCTGGCTCGCTTTAAAGGTGATGTTCCCGCCATCCGCCTGAATGCCGGCACCGGCATCCACGGTGATCGTATCGCCCGCGAGCAGTGACGCCGTGTCGAGCTGGCCGCTCTTATGGGCCAGGTTCCAAAGCGCACTCACTTCGATATCGCCCGTCGCCTTGAGGTTGATTTGAGAAAATCCCGAGGACAATGAGTTAACATTAAGCGCAAGCTGCCCGCTCACGGCACTGCCGTTGCCATTCAAAGTGATATCGGCCGTGTCAATCGTCAGGCTGCCGTCCGCATATCCGGCGATGGACTGGGCGTTGATGACGGACTGGAGCAGGCTCATCCCGGGCGCGGCAACCGTCACCTGCCCGGCGTTGCCGCCCTGCGTGCCGCCGACGACATTGATGACGGAGCCGGCTTGATCGGAAAACGCATTGCCGGACTGAATGGCAACGGAACCGCCGGGACTGATGCCCGTGGCACCTCCGTTGGCCGTGATGATGGAACCGGCCCCCAGGTTGAGGGCGTCGCTGGCGTTGATGTCAATGACGCCGCTGATGTTTTGGATGGAATTGGCCTGGAGCGTTCCGTTTTGATTGACGGTTGGCGAGGTGAGTGAAATTTTTCCGCCATCCGCTTCGATGCTGGCACCGTTATTCTCCGTGACCGTGTTGGCCGCGTTCACCGCCACGGATCCTTCGGTCGTAAGGCTGGTGATCGTCGGATCGCCATCGGCGATCATTTGAGAACCGGAACCCAGATTGACTGTGCCGCTGGCGTTAAGTTCAATCTTCCCATTGGCATATTTGATGGAATCGGCCTGGAGCCGTCCGTTCTGGTTGATGGTGCTTGCGTTGAGTGAAATGGCTCCGCCATCAGCCTGGATGCCGGCACCGTTGTTAACCGTGATCGTGTTGGCCGCGTTCACCGCCACCGATCCTTCGGTCGTGGTGCTGGTCAGGGTCGAGTTGCCGTTGGCATTGATTTGGGAACCGGCTTGCAGCGTGACGCTGTCGGCCGCGACCAGTTCGATGGTTCCGTTGACATTCTGGGCGGAATTGGCCTGGATAAGTCCACCCTGGTTGACGACCTGGGCCTGCGCGAGAATGCTGCCGCCATCCGCGATCAACTGGCCTTGATTATTTATCGAACCTTGGGGCAGCGTGACGGCGGCGCTCAACCCGCGTCCATCCGGGCTCGTGGAAACCAG
>VFSW01012522.1_pt1 | contig 11839 bp, 11 predicted proteins | sample 5358111 | NCBI WGS metagenome assembly VFSW01 (sample SAMN11554181, study PRJNA540505) | mine drainage metagenome | isolation source: sediment from site ElyBrook_90M | place: USA: Ely Copper Mine, Vershire, VT | collected 2017 | reverse complement strand
TCTCCCATTCCTCATCCGGTACTTTCTGCATCGTCAACGCGAGGTGGAACTCACGACGGCGGCGCTGGCGGCGGCGCTGGCCCTGAACCACTTGCTCTCCTCTGCGCCCGCGCATTCTCTATCGCAGATCGAGCTCGGGCGCCAGGTCTACATCTCGGAGGGATGCATCAGTTGCCATTCGCAATACGTGCGTCCCAATTCGCCGGACGTGCCGATGTGGGGCCCGGTCGAGTCGCTCCAGGAGATCCGCCTGCAACACCCGCCATTGATCGGCAACCGGCGCCAGGGTCCCGATTTGTCCAACGTGGGCGCACTCCGCTCAGCACTTTGGCTCAAAATGCATTTCTACAATCCCGCCGAAGTGAGTGGCGCCTCCATCATGCCTTCGTACGGGTTTCTGTTCGATGACCAGCGAGGCGACGAACTAGTGGCATACCTGGAGAGCCTGCGTGGAGCCGGCGTGCAGCAACACATCGCGAGTGAGTGGTACTGGCGACCTTCAGCCGCCGTCCTCGATCAAGCCAACGCAGCCGATGGCCGTCGCCTCTACGTCCGCTTTTGCGGAACATGTCACGACGCCAGCGGGACCATCCGCAGTGCATGGTACTCCAGTTTCAAACACCTTCCTTCGGACCTAACGCAAGCTTCGTCGGTGGATGTGCCGGCCACCGCAACGCGACAGCAGCGACTGACTCGGCTGGCGCAAATTACGAAGTTTGGAGTCCCCGGAACCGACATGCCGGGGCATGAATACCTGCCCGATCAACAGATTGCATCGATCAGTCTCTGGGTAATCGAGAACATCGACCAGCCCATGCAGAAGCCGTAATACTCTCACACCTCCCAGGAGAAGATTCATGAAGACCATTGCAAGAACTCTCTTTTTTGCACTCCCGCTGTCGTTCGTCTCCGTCTCGTTCGCGCAACATCAGACATTCACCGTCGATCCCGATGCCAGCCAGGTCGCATTCGCGTTGGCAGGGAGCGGGCATCACGTGCAGGGGACGTTTCATGTTCAGACCGGTTCTATCGTCTTCGACCGTTCCGCGCCGGCATTGTCCGGTGAAATCGTTGTAACGGCAGGGAGCGGGAACAGCGGCGAGCCCAGCCGCGACAAGAAGATGAACTCGGAGGTTCTCGACGTGTCCCACTATGCCGAGGTCACGTTCGCCCCAAAGAGCTACGAAGGCACGATCGCGCCCTCAGGGGACTCGAGCATTCGAGTGTCGGGCGTTTTTACCCTGCACGGAACGCCTCACGACATCACTGTGCCAATGCAGGTTCACATCGATGGAAAAACCATGACGGCAAAGGGCGATTTCACCGTTCCTTATGTCCAATGGGGGCTGAAGGACCCAAGCATATTTATCCTCAAGGTTGCCAAGGACGTCGGCATTGACCTCAAACTAGTCGGCAGCTTATCCGACTGATCGAAACCATCCTTCATGCATCTTTAATCGCCGGGAAACCGCGGCGAAGTTCACCATCATCAGCACTATACCGGCAAGCCAGAGCCGGGCAGGAACACCGTTGCCCAACTATTGTTTCCGACCCTACACACGGTCCTCGTCGTTTGCTGCGCAGGTCCCGCAGGAGGGCCTGCAAACCAGTTAATTGCAGAAGCCTCGACGGGAAAGGCTGATGAGATGTGATGTAGATCACTTCTAGACTCGATGCAAAAAGCCAATCTAAGGGTGAGAGTGTGAAGGGTCGGCTTTAACATTCGAGATCCAGGAACGCGGCTTCACGATCCATGAGTGGCAACGGCAATCTCGGGGCGTGGCGCGGCAACCTTGTCCTTTGGATGAGCGGGCTGTGGATTGTGCCGCTTGCCGCGCCGCTGCTCGTGCACGGCCTCAACTCCGCGTGGAGCGCAACGGCCGCCGTTGTTGCCTTCCTGCTGGCGCCTGTGCCTGCATTGATCTATCTGCGCAGGCAGAGGTTTCAAATATGCGCAGATGCGGGCAAATCTGAGGAAATGGCGGCGCAACTCAAACTTCAATTGGATACCGTGCGGTATCGCACCTCACGTCTTCGGGAGGAATTGCAAGTGGCCGACAAGCAGGCGCGGCTCTCCCATCAACTCACGCTGCTGGGCCAGTTTACCGCTGGATTCATGCACGAATTCAACAATCCGCTGGCCATCGTAGGAGGGCGGATAGAAGTTCTGCTCCAAGAGCGCAAAGAGGACCCGGCACTTTGTGCCGATCTGGAGCAGATGCTCAAAGAAGCCCGCTATATGGGCAAAATCGCAACGACTTTGTTACAGGCGCTGCGACGGGAGCGCGGCAGAGAGGTCTTTGAGGCATCTGCCCCGCACCAAGCTCTGGAAGAGGTGTTGACGGCTCTGCGACCGTCAGTAACAGCCCAGGGAGTGAACCTGGTGGAAGAGATCGCGGAAGTACCTCGTGTGGATGTTCCTGAGCATGTGATCGTGGAAGTAGTGCGCGGATTGTTGAACAATGCGCTGCAGGTGTTGAGCGGACAGGATCATGGGACCGTCTGGGTGTGCATCGCCCCCTATCGCACGGCCGGCGCCAAGGTCGTAATCAGGATTGAAGACGATGGGCCTGGCGTTCCGGAAAGCATCCGCAAGCACCTTTTTGAGCCATTCATTTCGCACAGCTGCGGGCGCGAGCGGCTGGGATTGGGGCTGTTTTTAGCCGCGAGCCTCCTTGATATGTACGACGGCTGCATACGTTACGAGACAAGAGAAGGCGGGGGGGCGAGTTTTGCCGTCGAGCTGCCGCCGGCGCGATTCACCCGCGGCCAGCCCTATCACTGGTTTGCCGGAGGAGTATCTGAGTGAGCCGAATTCTTGTAATCGACGATGAAGCCGCGCTGGGCGAGAACATCCAGCGAATGCTGCGCATGCCAGGCACGTCGGTTTCCGTGATTGTGGATCCGATCAGGGGCCTCGGCGAAGCTGTCGCCAACCCTCCCGATCTGGTTTTGCTGGACATGAGAATGCCGGGGATGTCGGGAGAGGAACTGTTTACGCGCCTGCATGAAGCGCATCCCGCACTTCCCATCATATTTCTCACCGCGTTTGGATCGGTGGAGGGTGCGGTGCTGGCCATGCGCAACGGGGCATTCGATTATCTGCAGAAGCCCTTCAAACGCGAGGAGCTTCTGCTGGTGGTGAAGCGGGCTCTCTCGCACGCGTCGTTGGAGCATGAAGTGGCCCGGTTGAAGGGCCGGCTGGAATCGCTGGGCGAGGGAGAAGCTGCCCAAAGCCGCAGCCCCGCCATGCTCGAACAGATGGAGAGGTGTCGCCGCGCGGCCGCCACCGAGGCGACCGTCATGATTTTAGGCGAGAGCGGTACAGGCAAGGAGGTGATGGCGCGGCTCATTCATCATCAGAGCCCGCGTAAAGACGGGCCGTTCGTTCCTGTGGAATGCAGCGCTATGCCGGGTTCCCTTATTGAGAGCGAGTTGTTCGGCTACGATCGCGGAGCTTTCACGGGCGCGGAGCGCACCAAGAAGGGGCTTATCGAATCGGCGGACGGAGGCACGCTGTTTCTTGATGAGATAGGAGACCTGGGGATAGAGCTTCAGACGCGCCTGTTCCGATTCGTTGAGGAACGGGCCATAAGGCGCCTGGGCGGGTTGTCGCAGATTCGCGTGGACTGCCGAATTGTATGCGCAACCAACCAGGATCTTCAGGCCAAGATCAAGGCCGGCACCTTTCGCGAAGAGCTCTTTTACCGTCTGAGCGTCGTCACGGTGAAGCTTCCGCCCTTACGGGAGAGGCCAGAAGACATTCCCAACCTGGCGCGCTTCTTCCTGGAGCGATTCTCCCGCCGCTATTCCAAAAGCCTGTCCGGCTCGCCGCAATTCTACGAAGCGCTCTTGAAAGAACGCTGGCCAGGGAATGTGCGCCAGTTGAAGAACGTCATGGAGCGTTTTGCGGCTCTGCATGCAGGCGGCGTACTGAGAGCGGAAGATCTGGAGGAGCCATCCACCGGGACCACGGACGTCGCCCAGTTCGCCTCCATTCCATGGAAGGATGCGAGAGAGAAATACCTTTCCAAGTTTGAGAGCAGCTATGCCCAGGCAGTTCTGACGCGATGCGGAGGCAACGTGAGTGCCGCGGCGCGAGAGGCCGGGGTTGACCGCAAGACCTTTTACGCGCTGTTCAAGCGGGAACGGGAACAACAGTCTGGGGAATCCATTCCCCAGTCTCAGCCCAATTCTGCGGAGTAAGTTCCACAAACCCTGGGCACCTTGCAACACAAGTGCTTTAAAGCACTGCAAATGAGTTTGGACACCTGCATGCTTTGAATTATCGCAGGAGTCCAGCTCATGAAAGTGCAGTTGATTTATCCAAGAGTCCTTCTTTCTGCGTTTGCACTGCTTTTCCTGATTCCCACGCCAGGCCACGCGATTCCGGCGTTTGCGCGCAAATACGGCGTGAAGTGCTACACATGTCACACCATTCCGCCCGTTTTGAACCAGAACGGCTATATGTTCAAGCGCCTGGGATACCGGATGCCGCCGGACGAGATGGACGGCAGCAAGCCGGCTCCAAAGGTGAGTTAGCGGGACAAGGGCATCAAGTTCAGCCTGACCAATTCGCTGGCGCTGATTCTGCAGGGCAGCTTCACCGATGAAAAGACGGTGGCGGATGCGGGGAACACGACTTCGGCGTCGCCGGCCTCTTCCTGCAACAGCGGAGTGGACGGCACACAGCAGAGCGCATCGTGTTCGAGCTTCAATCTGGACGAGGCGGCGCTGTTTTTAGCGGGTACGGTGCCGCAGACGGGCTTCTCGTATTTCGGCCATTATGAGCTTTACCAGGGCGGGACGAGCGATCTGGAGCAGGGCTTTGGCGAGTACACGGGCGGCCGGGCGAACTCGAACTACTTCATCAAGGCCGGCGAGATGCACATGCAGGAAGGCGAAGGAACGCGAGCGGCGATGTTCTACAACCTGTTTTCCGATCCGGCATACACGCTGAGTAATCATGACCCTCTTAACTTCGCTCTTGACCAGCACCCGGTGGGAGTGGACGCGGGCTATAGCTGGGCGTCGAACTACTTCAAGCACATCTTTGCGGTTTCGGCCAAGGTGACGAACGGGTTGAATGCTGATGGGAGCGAGATACTGGATAGCTCCACGAAGAACTCGAAGGACTTCTGGGTGGATGCGGATTACTGGTACGCGGCGGAGAGCGGCGTGACAGTAATGATGTATCGCGGCACGAAAGACCAGATTCAGAACTCCGGCGCGACGAGCCAGTTCACTTACCGGCCTACGATTTACCGGTCGGGCGCGTTTGGCAACTATATGTTCTTCCAGAAGCTGGATGTGCTCGGCGGCTACATACATTCGCAGGATGATTGGCAGTGGGTACAAAGTGGTCCGATGTCGCATTACAAGCAGGACTCCTATCGGGGTGAAGCGGACTACTACCTGAAGGACGGAACGGCGGTGATGGCGCGGCTCGACCGGGCGACGCAGGCCATCGATCCGCAGCCGACAATGCACACGCGCGCGTGGGGCATAGGCGCGGAACATGCGCTGACGGATATTGGCAACGTGATTGCGCGCGCAACCTACTCGCAGGAGCACGATGGGGACCCCGTCGCGTTGATGGGAACCACCGATAAGAAATTCATGCTCGATGTACGAGTCATGTGGTAAGGAGAGACGGAATCATGCAGAGCATTACGCAGAGCGTATCACGCAGCCTGGCGGTCGTCCTTTTGGGTGTGCCACTTGTTGTGGCAGCCCAGACCAGCAATGTGACGTTGCCGCAAGACAAAGGGCCGGCCACCATCAATGTCTCCAGCTATCCGCCGGAGCAGCAGAAAGCGTACAAACTGTTCGAGAGCAAGTGCGCGAAGTGCCACACGATTGCGCGGCCGATCAACACGACGATGAGCCGGGATGAGTGGGAGCGCTATGTGAAGCGCATGATGCACAAGCCGAGTTCGGGCATCAGCGATGTCCAGGGAAAAGCTATCTTCGAGTTCCTGGCCTACGACCAGCAAATGCGCAAAGACAAGAACCCGACGGCATTCTACAAGTCGCTGTCGGACGAAGAGATTGAAAAGCTGAAAGCCCAACAGTAGAAGATCTTCCATCTGCCGAACCTGGGTGAGTTTCGCCCAGCGGCGGATGGAACTGGATTCACGGGGAAGGCATGCGCTACTCGATCACCATTCCGGACCGGGAATACTTCGACAAGAACATTCCTTGCCAGTCGGCCTGTCCCATCCATACCGAATGCGGGCGGTATGTGCAGGCGATTGGCATTTCGAAGGACGAGGAGGCATACATGCTGGCGCGCGCGCCCAACCCTTTCGCGTACGTACTTGGAAGGATCTGCGCGCATCCCTGCGAAGATAATTGCCGCCGCGGCAAGATCGATGAGCCTATCGCCATCTGCGCTCTAAAGCGGTATGCCACCGATCGACACAATCTCGGCATGGGCCATGATCCAGCCCGCAAAGCCCTGCCCCAGCCTCCAAAGCGCGACAAGCGCATAGCGATAGTTGGAGCGGGTGTCTGCGGGCTGACCTGTGCCCACGATCTTGCTTTGCTCGGCTACGCGGTTGAAGTATTCGAGTCGGCTCCTGTCCCTGGAGGGATGCTTTACCTCGGCATACCGCAGGTTCGCCTCCCCCGGGAAATTATCAAGATGGAGGTAGATAGCATCCTGGCATTGGGCGTAAAGCTCCACACGCGTGTCACCATCGGCCGCGACATCGCATTTGCCGATCTGCGCTCCAGATTCGACGCGGTGCTCCTGTCCACGGGCCTCAACAAGGGTCGCGACCTTAACATTCCTGGAGCGCACCTGGCCGGCGTTTATAACGGCATCGATTTCCTGATCAATGTCAATCTTGGCTTTGAAATCGAGCTTGGCAAGCGAGTCGTCGTCGTGGGTGGCGGAAATGTGGCCATTGACGTTGCTCGAGCCGCGGTGCGCCTGGTCCAGGAGGCTGCGGATTTCTCCGCTCCCTCAGAGGATGAGAAGAGCCTGCAGCCCGCGCTCGATGCGGCGCGTTTGGCCATGCGCTCCGGCGCGGAGGAAGTGGACCTTGTCAGCCTGGAAGCGCGCGCGCAGATGCCAGCGTGGGAGGGAGAAGTAAACGAAGCCGAACATGAAGGCATCGTGGTTGACAACGGCTGGGGGCCCAAAGAGGTCGTAGGGCTGGATGGCATCGTTACTGGTTTGAGAGTCCGCCGTTGTCTTTCGGTCTTCGATGAAAACGGCCGATTTAACCCCGCATTCAGCGATGAGGAAAAGATCATTCCGTGCGACAGCGTGATCCTAGCCATTGGCCAGCAGGCCGACCTCTCCTACATCGGTCCGGGCGATGGGGTACAGGTAACGCCCCGCGGGATTCTCAAGATCAACGAAGACCTCAGCACCACCGCACCCGGAGTGTTTGCCGGCGGGGACGTAGCCTTTGGTCCGCGCATCCTGGTGGAAGCGGTTTCCAACGGGCATCGCTCCGCGCGGTCCATTCACCTGTATCTGAGCGGCAAGACCGCAAGAACGGTGCGCAGCCGGTTCCGCGTTCTTCCCAATTGGAAGATGCCGCGCGGTTTTCTGAGCACGCCGCGCCAGATTATGCCCGTTCTTGCAGCCAATCGCCGCATCGGGATCGCCGAAGTTGAGCTTGGCTTCGATGAGGAGCAGGTTCGGGCCGAGGGTCTGCGATGTCTCAACTGCCAGGTAAACACCATCTTCTATGGGTAGAAGTGCATCCTCTGCGCCGGATGCGTCGATGTGTGCCCGGAGAATTGCCTGCGCCTGGTGGACCTGGTGCAGGTGAGCGGCGATGAACGTTATGAGGCGCTCATCCAGCAGCGCTACGGAGTGCCTGCCAACGAACTTCATCCGGGTCAGGCCGGAGCCATCATCAAGAACGAAGAAAAGTGCATTCGTTGCGGGCTATGTGCGGATCGCTGCCCGACCGGGGCCATAACCATGGAGACGCTCGAACGGCAGGAACGGGAAGTCTTTGAATAGGGGAGCAAGCAGATGAATCGTCGAGCCTTTTTCAGTTGGGGAACGGCAGGATTGGCCGCGCTATGTTCCGGAGTCGGCATAAGCCTTGGGGCAGTGGTCCGGTTCCTGGTGCCCAATGTCTTTTATGAGCCGCCTCAAACGTTTAAGATCGGTAACCCCGCGGACTATTCGTATGGCCCTCCCACATTCCTGGCCGATGAGAAGATTTTCGTGTTTCGCGATCGGGAAAAGGGGTTCGCGGTGGCCAGCGCAGTCTGCACCCACCTTGGCTGCACGGTGGGATATTCGCAGAGCGATCAGCGCTTCCACTGCCCGTGCCACGGCAGCGTATTCGCCGCGAATGGGTCGGTGCAGCACGGTCCGGCACCGCGGGGCCTCAATTGGTTTGAGGTAACTCTTTCGCGCGATGGTCAACTCCGCGTAGACAAAGACAAGGTTGTGCCTTCGAACTACAAGTTGATGGTGTAGCCATGAATATCATTCGCGAAATCTGGCAATCGATTGTTCGACGGGATCCTCTGTCAACCGACAAGGGTAAGTCCGAACTGGTCTTTCTCAATGTATGGCTGCATATTCATCCGGCCAAAGTGAAAAGGGAGAATCTCAGGTTCAAGCACACGTTTTACCTGGGGTTCATCACCTTCTTTCTCTTCATAATCCTGGTGACAACTGGAATCGCCCTGATGTGCTATTACCGGCCCGATGCGCCGCAGGCATATCAGGATATGAAGGATCTACAGTTTGTCGTATTCATGGGGTCTTTCCTCCGCGCCATGCATCGCTGGGCTGCACACGGAATGGTGATTTGCGTATTTCTCCATATGTGCCGCGTATTCTATACCGGCTCCTACAAAAAGCCGCGTCAATTCAACTGGGTGGTCGGCGTGCTTTTGCTGCTGCTTACACTCGGGCTCTCTTTCACAGGTTATCTACTTCCGTGGGACCAACTGGCGTACTGGGCCATTACCGTCGGAACAAACATCGGCAGTTATGCGCCCATCGTCGGTGGTCAGTTGCGTGAACTCCTGCTGGGCGGCCACAGCGTAGGCGAATCGGCACTGCTGCGGTTCTACGTTCTGCACGTAGCTGTTCTGCCTTCGTGTTTGATCCTGCTGACCATTGTCCACTTCTGGCGGGTGCGCAAAGATGGTGGACTTTCGCGGCCGGTGTGGAAGCTCACGCCGAAGAAGACAGAACAACTTATCACCATTGGTGCGCCTGCGGATACCGCACCCCCGAAGACAATTGCGGCCGCAAAGGACAAGACCTACGGCCTCATGGAAGTGGTGACCGGCAAACCGATCTTCGAGACCGTCACTTCTGAAGAGGAGGAGGATGCGGTCTTTTCCTACCCCTACGCATTCTTCCGCGAAGCTATCGCATTGATGGTCACTGTTACGGGTGTCATGGCCATCTCGCTCTTCTATCACGCGCCGCTTGAGGAACTGGCCAATCCGGCCCGGACGCCCAATCCGGCCAAGGCGCCATGGTACTTCCTAGGCCTGCAGGAGTTGGTCAGCCACTCCGCGCTACTCGGCGGCGTGGTGGCGCCTGCGCTTATGGTTATCGTGCTGCTGGCAATCCCTTACTTCGACCGCAATCCGAGCCGCCGCCCTTCTGACCGGAAATGGGCGCTGTGGGTATTCTCTTTCTTTGTTGTCGCCAACCTAGCCTTGATCGTCATCGGCACATTCTTCCGTGGCCCGGGCTGGGCGCTGGTTCCACCGTGGGTTCACGTTGTTTCGGGGGCGGAGTAATGGGACGCAGACTTCCGCAGATCTTCTTTGTGCTAAGTACGTTGGCTCTTGTGTTGATTGTCACGGCGGTTTGGCAGGCCAGCACTCCGTCCTGGAAGGCCTACCAGCGCAGTTTCTTTCAGCTTGAGGCGCAGGGCGAACCCAGTGAAGTGACCAAGGCCGCCGTCCTGGCCACACCGCCGCAGATTCACCAGGTCATGCTGACCGGTCTGCAGCGTGTGGACCGCTGCACCACTTGCCACCTCGGCGTGGACGATCCCACGATGAAAAATGCGCCGGAGCCCTATCGCTATCACGCGGGGCTGGACCCGCACATTCCTTCGAAGTTCGGGTGCACCATCTGCCACGGTGGCCAGGGCCTGGCTACTGAAAAGGACGCTGCGCACGGCGACGTATCTTTCTGGCAGACGCCGCTCCTCTCGAAGGACTACATTCGCGCCTCCTGCGGACGATGCCACAAGGAGGGCAACGTTCCCGGCGTGCCGGAGCTGACCGAGGGCCGGCGACTCTTCGAAACCCAGGGATGCCGCGGTTGCCACAAATTGAATGGTGTTGGTGGAAGCATTGGCCCCGACCTCACAGAAGAGGGCGCAAGCCGTCGCTCGCCCGAGTGGCTTGAGCATCACTTCCTCGCGCCCAACGAAGTCTCCGCCGGTTCCGCCATGCCGAATTTTCATTTCACGCATGAACAGGCCAGGGCCCTCACGTATTACATGCTTTCCCTCACCAACGAAGAAATGGGCACATATTACTCGAGTGTGCGCCTGATCCCCAGCCCTGAATATGGCCGTCAACTCTTCGTGGAGAAAGACTGCATCGTTTGTCACGCGGTGGGCGGAGTTGGCGCGAACTCCGGCCCCGACCTTTTTGGCGTCACCAAGCGACATTCAACGGAGTGGCTCGATGAACAACTGGTGAACCCGGAGCAGGTCTATCCGGGAAGCTCGATGCCGGAATACGATCTGGAAGCCAATGCCCGCAAGGCGCTGATAGCCTTCATGGCTTCAGCCACGCCGCAGGATGCGCAGGAGATCCTGTCCGGCAAGGGTCATGTGCTGACGCCCGATGAAGCCGCAATTGAAGCGGGCAAGCGCGACTTTGCGCGATTTGGCTGCGCCGGCTGCCATGGCACGGAACTGCAGGGCGGCCTTCCCAATCCCAATGCGCAAGGTGGCGAAGTGCCCTCTCTTCTGCATGTGTCGGATGATTACACCGAGGATGAGATCGTTGAAGTCATTCGAAACGGCCGCGCGCCGCCTCTTCAGAACGCTGCCGGCCCCACAACGCCTTTGTACATGCCTTCAAGGAAGCACCTGCTGAGCGATGAGGATATCCACCAGATCGTCGCGTTTCTCTGGTCAAAGCAGCAGAAATCCAAGGAGAGTTGGTAGGCGATTCATCGCGCAATCACGGCCCACCATCGTCAGGACGGATTAGTCCCCATTTACCCACTGCGGAGACTTACCCATTGCAAACATCGTCAACATTTAGATCGGGCGCTTTTTGTCGCGCGCTCGGCGAGGGCCATCTTTGCGGCCATGATAGCACCTGAGTATCCGCGAGGTTCACAGAGCGCCTCGGGAAAGTGGCGATCTGATCCGTCGCATACTTTTCCCGCGCCCATCAACCTGAAGATGCCGCCCAAGGACATCACGGGGCGGAAGGTTCACGACGTCATGGATCAATGGGCCAACTCGCTTGGCGCCCATGTGCCCCTATCGATCATGGAAGGGGCGCAAGTTGTGAGGGCCGTCATGGCCTAGCAAGGCGCTTACCGAGAATGACCCCGTTTCCGTGATTTTCGATTTCTAACACACTACCGCCAAAGACGTGGATGAAAAACGTGAGGAATGCCATGCGGAAAGACGACCAATCGATGAGCTTCGCGCAATCCATCTTCATCGGGTTCAAAGAGGCGCAGGCTATACAGCACCGAATAAATCTACCGCAGGCGGTACTACTGGATCGCGCATAGTTTTATCTAAATCTCGACTCGAGCTGTCCTTCGATGGTGACGAATTGCGGCTCGGGTGTCCGTTGACATAGGTGATCGGGAAAGATTGCCATTTCCCTTTGCGCGAGAGATACTTCTTGT
>VFSW01012521.1_pt1 | contig 11840 bp, 5 predicted proteins | sample 5358111 | NCBI WGS metagenome assembly VFSW01 (sample SAMN11554181, study PRJNA540505) | mine drainage metagenome | isolation source: sediment from site ElyBrook_90M | place: USA: Ely Copper Mine, Vershire, VT | collected 2017 | reverse complement strand
ACGGATCGCCACGGGCCGGGACGCGGCGGAGCGGGCGGAGTGGTGTTCGTTTCAGGCGCCACGGCTGGCATCGGTGTGGGCGGCGGTTCGAATGGGACGACGCTGAATCCGGGTGTCGCCTACGGAGCGACTCCGGGGAATGTGGGAACCAGTTCGACGAGCGCCACCTTGTCGCAAGTCACGGGAATCCAGTCTTCCGCGCTTTGCGTCGCGGACCTGACGTTGGGCAAGAGCCACGTGGGGAACTTCACTCGTGGGTTGAGCGCCAGCTACACCATTCCGGTTTCGAATGTGAGCACGCTAGGGGCAACGATCGGCGTGGTCACGATGAACGACACGCTACCGATTGGACTGACTCCGACAGGCGCGAGCGGGACGGGATGGTCGTGCTCGGTTTCAGGGCAGACGGTGAGTTGCACACGGTCGGACTCGCTACCGCCCGCCGGCAGCTATCCATCAATCACGGTGAATGCGAGTGTGCTGCAATCGGCACCGGCTACAGTGACGAACACGGCGGTGATCGCCGGCGGAGGCGAGGCGAACCTTCTGAACGACATGGCGACAGACGTCGCTAACGTTGGGTCCACCGCGGATATGGCGGTGACCGATGCCGGATCCCCGAACCCGGTCGCCGCGGGCGCCAACATCACTTATACGCAGGTCGTGACGAATAACGGGCCGAGCGCAGCGGACAATGCCACGATGGTGGCGGGAGTTCCAGCGAATACGACATTTGTTTCCGTGGCCGCGCCGTTGGGATGGAGTTGCCTGACCCCGGGCGTAGGCGGAACCGGCAATGTGGTGTGCACGAATACCAACATGGCCGGACTCACATCCGGAACGTTCACGATAGTCGTGAATGTGAATAGCGGAACCGCGAATGGGACCGTGATCACAGGAAGAGTCTCGGTGGCCTCGGCAGCGACGGATCCGAATTCTGCCAACAACACCGCCACGGTTACAACGATTGTTGGAGGGACGGGGCCGAACCTATCGGTGACGAATGCAGCGTCGCCGAATCCGGTGCAGGCGGGGAGCAACATCACCTACACGCAGGTGGTGACGAATACGGGGTCGTCGGCGGTGACGAGCGGAACGTTTAGCGAGTCGACGCCGGCGAACACGACGTTTGTGTCGATCACGCCGCCAGCGGGATGGACTTGCACGGGATTTCCGGCAAGTCCGTGTACGAACCCGAGCGTGGCAGCCGGGGCGTCAGGGACGTTCACAGTGGTGTTTAAGGTGACGGCGGGTACAGCCAGCGGAACGGTTATCACCGATACGGTGACGGTGAACGGCGCGAATCAATCGTTTGGAGCTAACTCCGCGGTTGCGACGGACGTTGTGGGGATGGCGACTCAGGCGGACCTGGCGCTGAGCACGGCGGCTGCGCCCTCGACGGTGCTGGCGGGGAATGACATTACATACACGCAGACGGTGACGAACAACGGTCCGGCGGCGGCTTCCGGGGCGACCTTTACCGAGGCGACGCCGACGAACACGACGTATCAGTCGATCTCGGCGCCGGTTGGGTGGATTTGCACGACGCCGGCGGTTGGCGCGACGGGAACGATTACCTGCACGAACCCGAGTGTGGCGGCGGGGGCTTCGGCGAACATCATTATTGTCGTGAACGTGCCGTCAAACGTTACGGCGAGTTCGATTACCGCGGCTTCTTCGGTGTCGGCGACGACGTCCGATCCAACGTTGTCGAACAACAGCACCAGCGTCACGACGAGTGTGAATACGGCCTGCGATCTGACAGTGACGAACAGCGGCAGCCCGAGTCCGGTGGCAGCCGGATCGGATATTACCTACACGCAGACGATCTACAACCATGGTCCTGCGAACTGCACTGCGGCTACGTTCACGCAAGCAACTCCCGCGAACACGACTTTCGTGTCCGTCACGGCGGTATCTACGGGCGGAGGAACGTGGACCTGTCCGGCCTCGGCACCGGTTTCGTGCTCGAATCCAAGCGTACTGCCAGGTTCCACTGGGACGATCACAGCTGTGTATCAGGTGGCCGCGGGAACGGCCGCGGGAACGATCATCAGCGACACCGATACGGGCGCGACGAGCACACGAGACACCAATCCGTTGGACAACTCCGCGACGGTGAATATTGCGGTTGCCTCCGGGACGCAAGCCGATTTGAGCGTGACGAACTCGGGGAGCCCGAACCCGGTCACGGCGGGGAACAACATTACCTACACGCAGAGCGTGACCAACGCGGGCCCGGCGACGGCGAATGCTCCGGTGTTCACGGAGACGCTTCCGGCAAATACGACCGCGGTTTCATTGAGCGGTCCGGCGGGATGGAACTGCGTTCTCGCAAGCCTGACGTGCACCGATACGACCGCAATGGCAACGGGGACGGCGAATTTCACCTTCGTTGTGAAGGTGAATACGAATGTGGCGTCGGGCACGGCGATCACACAGACAGATTCAGTCTCGTCTTCAACCAGCGATCCGAATAGCGGGAATAACAGTGCGGCCGTTACCGTCTATGTCGGAAGTTCGGCGGATCTTTCGGTTACAAATACGCCCAGTCCGGTGCCGGCGCAGGCGGGCTACACGATCACGTATACACAGGTCGTGAGTAATGCCGGCCCGAGCGCCGCGAGCAGCGTGACACTGACGAACACGTTGCCGGCCAATACGACTGCCGTGTCCCTGACTGGTCCGGCGGGGTGGACTTGTACGCGGGCGACACGGACTTGCACGAATGCGAGTTTGGCAGCCAGTTCGCCGTCGACGATCACTTACGTGGTGAGCGTGAATGCCGGTACGGCGGCGGGAACGACGATCAACGAGACGGCGACCGTGAGTTCGACGGTGAGCGATCCAAATACGGGGAATAACACCGCCGTTGCTGCGGACGTGGTTGCGACCGCCACGCAAGCGGATCTAATCGCGACGAATTCGGCTTCGCCGACTTCTGTCGCGGCGGGGAGCAATGTCACTTACACGCAAACCGTGACGAATAATGGTCCGGCGGCGGCGACTGGAGCGAACTTCACGGAGATCACGCCTCCGAATACGAATTTCCAGTCGATTACCATTCCGGCGGGATGGACGTGCCCGACTCTGCCTACGGTTGGCGGCACGGGGACGATTATTTGTAACGACGGCAGCAGTCTTGGGGTTGGCTCGGGCAGCGCGGCCAGCTTCACGGTGGTGCTGCAGGTGAATTCGGGCACGCCTTCTGGAACGAACATCACCAATATAGATACTGCGACTGCGACGAACATCGTTCCGGGGATCACGACGAACACAGCCAGCGCCACGGTGACCGTGGCCAGCGCCGGCAGTGCGGACATGGCGATCGTGAAAACCGCGACACCGAATCCGGTGTCTGAGGGAACGACTCTCCCGTATTCGCTGGCAGTGACCAACAATGGCCCGGCGACGGCGACCAATGTGACGGTGACGGATGCGCTGCCTTCGACCGTGACATACCTCTCATCGACGGCGACGCAGGGATCGTGCTCGGAGGCTGGAGGAACCGTCACGTGTCAGTTGGGTACGATGGCGAATGCGGGTACGGCGACGGTGACCGTCCTGACGCTTCCGACTCAATCGGGCATGATTTCTAATACCGCTACGGTAACGGCCGATCAGACCGACCCGACCCTGACGAACAATACGTCGACACAAGTCGAGACTGTGACGGCTCCGACACGAGTTACTTTGCGTTCGTTTTCGGCGCATTCTGGCAGGGACCAGAACGGCGCGAATCGAGTGCTGCTGACCTGGAAGACCGGAGGAGAAGCGCACAACTTGGGATTCAATGTGTATCGCGAGATGAACGGAAACAAGGTGCGCATGAATCCTTCGCCGATTGCAGGATCGGCGCTGCTGATGAGCGGGGCGTTGCCGAAGCACGCAGGCAGAATCTACGCGTGGATTGATCCTTCCGCGGGGAGTGCGGGCGCTTCATACTGGCTGGAAGACATTGATGTGAACGGCACTCGCACGATGCACGGCCCGGTTTCAGTGGTTGCGGATACGCAGCCGGCGAGCGACGCGCCATTGGCAGAGACGCGGATGTTTAACCAGTTGAACCATGCGCAGGGGCCAACTCCGGGCAGCCACGAGAGTCAGATGGTGGAGACTCTGCCTGCGATCTTAGTTCCGAAGATCGCGCAGATTCAGAAGCAGTTCGAATTGGCGGAGCATCCTGCGGTCAAGATTTATGTGCGGCACGAGGGATGGTATCGCGTGGGGCAGCCGGATCTGGTGAAGGCGGGGCTCGATCCGAATGTCGATCCGGCATTGCTGCATCTGTATGCGGAGGCGGTGGAGCAGCCTTTGCGGATCACAGGGGCGACGGCAGGTCCCGGCGGATTCGGGCCGCAGGCGGCCATCAATTTTTATGGTACCGGCATCGATGCGGTCTTTTCGGGAACGCGCGTGTATTGGCTGGTGGCGGGCCGAGGACCGGGGATGCGGATTCCGCACCTGCCTGTTTCCGCAGGATCGAACCAGCCTCCGGCGAGCTATTCGACAACGGTGCAGTTGCAGCAGCACACAATTTACTTTTCGGCGTTGCTGACACAGGACGGGCAGAACTTCTTTGGAGCTTTGGTTTCGCCCACGCCTGTGGACCAGGTGCTGGAAGTGCCACATCTCGACACGAGTTCCATGCAGGTTGCGCGGCTTGAGGTATCGCTGCAGGGCGTGATCGTTGGGTACCCGCACGATGTGACGGTTGCACTGAATGGAACGACCGTCGGGGATGTGATGTTTACGGGACAGGATAAAGGGACGCTCACCGTAAATATTCCAGCGGGAGTGCTGGTGCCGTGGAGCAACACGGTTACGTTGACGGCGCAGAATGGGGATTACGACACGAGCCTGGTGGACTATATCCGGATTACGTATCCGCACCGGTATGTGGCGGATTCAGATCAGTTGAAATTTACGGGACGAGCCGGCGATGAGATCACGGTGAAGGGTTTCACGAGCGCTCCGACGGTGCTCGACATTACGGATCCGAACATTCCAGTTCAACTGACGCCGCTCGTGACATCGAGCAACGGCACCTATGACATTGCGGTGCAGGTGCCGTTTACGAGTACGCGTACGTCCGCGCGAGGCCAGCACACGTTGCTGGCGGTGGCAGACGACCGGATTGCGTCGGCTGCCGGTGTTTGGCCGAATCATCCGTCGCATTGGCATAGCGCACAGGCGGGCGCAGATATCGCCATGGTCACGTACGGGGAGTTCGCCGGAGCGCTGGCGCCACTGGTGCAGGCGCACCGGGCGGAGGGGAAGACGTCGGCGGTAGTGCCGATTATCGATTTGTACGATGAGTTCAATTTTGGCGAGCGCAGTCCAGAGGCGATCAAGCAATTCCTGCGGACGGCCAGTCAGAATTGGAAAAAAGCGCCGACGTACCTACTGTTGAACGGCCGGGCGTCGCTCGATCCAAGAAACTATCTCGGTTTTGGCAACCTGGATATGGTTCCGACACGCATCGTGGCTAGCTCCAGTTTGATGACCGCGTCGGACGATTGGTTCTCGGATTTCACGAATAGCGGCATGCCTACGATCGCCACAGGGCGCTTGCCGGTGAGCACGGTCGACGAAGCCAACACCGTTGTTGGAAAGATCGTCGCCTATGAGGGACAGTCGACGAATGGACCGTGGACGGCGAATGCGCTTATGGTGGCCGACAGGGACGACACCGAGAGTTTCACGCAGGACAGCCAGACCGTGCAAGAGAAGCTGCCTACAACGATGCCGGTAACGGATGTATTCGTCGATACGACGGGGACTACCGCTGCGCGCGGGGACATTGTCAACGCCATCAATGCAGGGCAGGTGTTGGTGAACTATCTGGGACATGGTTCGGAGGAACAGTGGGCAGGGTCCGACATCTTTGACGAAAATACGGTCAGTTCGCTCACGAACAGTTCGCAGCTTCCCGTATTCCTGATCATGGATTGCCTGAACGGATTCTTCCAGGACGTTTACGCGGAACCGCTGGGCGTGACGCTGATGCTGGCATCGAACGGAGGGGCAGTCGCGGTGCTGGCTTCAAGCGGCCTGAACCAGCCTGCGCCGCAAACGGCTCTTGACGCTTTGGTTGTGCAGGATGCGTTTGGTGCGAAGAGATCGACGCTGGGCGAATCGATTGTGAACGCGAAGTCGAACATCACCGATCCGGATGTGCGCAAGACGTTCGTCTTGTTTGGAGACCCGGCAATGCAGGTCAAGCCGACGGTGACGACTTCAGCGGCACATTAATAGCGGGAAAATTCCGAAATCAACTTGCAGCTGGCGCGGAACGTGCCGGCTTGAGGTTTCCTCCAATGAGGGCTCAGCCTGGGCTTCGGGAATTGCCGACTTGTATGGTTCGCGGACGGGTGTTCTATTTCATCGACTGTTCGCTTTCTCAGACCGTTAGAGTCCAGAAGGTTAGGTGAGAGTCGACGAGCAGGCTTCCTCGATCGGACTCGCAGTCGGGTGGCAGAGGCGATCATAGTTTTGTTGCGGCAGTGCTACAGTGTCTATCCGGATTCGGATCAAGGCATGTGTCAGGCGGCAGCGGCTAATGCCGTTTACGGGATGGTGACCGCCGGCGGCATCCCTAAAGCGATGCCCGGATACGAATCATTGCTCCCATTCCCTGCAAAACTACCGTTTATTCTTCAGCAGGACTCCACCGTCACAATGACGCTGCGTGCAGCGTTGCGGGCAGGCTGGCGGTTTGCCGCAACGGCTCTGCGAGAGCGCGCATGACATTGCCGAACCCGGCGAAATCCAGAGACTGCGGGCCGTCGGACAAGGCGCGTTCCGGGCAGGGATGGACTTCGATGATCAGACCGTCGGCTCCGACGGCGACGGCTGCGCGGGAGACTGCTGCGATCAGGCTCTGCTTGCCGGTTACGTGCGAGGGATCAGCGATCACGGGCAGGTGCGAGAGATCGCGGGCTAACGCGATGGCGGCGAGATCCATGGTGTTGCGCATCTCGGTTTCGAAGGTCTTGATGCCGCGCTCGCAGAGCACGACCTGATGATTGCCTCCGGAGAGCAGGTACTCGGCGGCAAGGAGCCATTCTTTGACTGTCGCGGAGGGGCCGCGCTTCAGCAGAATCGGTTTGTTGACGGTGGCGAGGCGGCGGAGCAGGGCAAAATTCTGCATGTTGCGGGCGCCGATTTGCAGCATGTCGACATGGTTGCAGATGACGTCCACATCTTCGGTGCTCATGACTTCCGTGACCACAGGCAGGCCGGTTACTTCTTTGGCTTCGCGAAGGATCTTTAGCGCTTCGAGGCCGAGTCCCTGAAAGTCATAGGGCGAGGTGCGGGGCTTGTAAGCGCCGCCGCGGAGCATGGACGCTCCGGCGCGCTTGACGGCGTGGGCGGTATCAAGCAACTGTTCACGGGATTCGACCGAACAGGGGCCGGCGATCACGACAACTTCGGGGCCGCCAATGGAGACGCCGTTTATTCTTACGATCGAGCGCTCCGGCTTTACCTGGCGGCTGACGAGCTTAAAGGGCTGCGCGATGGCGACGACATTGTCGACGCCGGGCGCAACCTGTAGGGCTTCGATCTCGTGACGGCGTCCGCTACCGACCGCGGCGACGATGGTGCGTTCGGTGCCGCGGGTGATGTGAGGCTGGTATCCGGCCTCGCGAATGCGATCGATAACGTGGTTGATCTCCTGCTCGGTGGCTTTTTCCGACATGTTGACAATCATGGGACTGAGTTCTCCTTGAGAATTGTTCCGATAAAGCAAAAGCCGCGATTCTGGATCGCGGCTTGCGGTTCTAAGCTTGTTGCGACTAGGTGGCCGTCAGTGGCCCATCCTTGCTCCAAGCTGCTCCGCAGCCGCTACCGAAGTAAATCGGTAGTAAGCGGTAAATCGGAAGCCTGGAGTAAATCGTGTCATAGAGATGTCAATGTAACGAACAAGTTATTCCCCACAGATTCAGGAGGGTTAACCAGCTACTGCAGAGAGCTGGCGACGCTTGAGAATGCATTGTTCGCATTCGACCCGATCAAGCGCACGGTTCCCACTACCAAAACCAAAATCACGGCCAACATCACTGCATATTCAGCGATGTCTTGTCCCGTATCTTCCGACCAGAGCCTGCGAATCAGTTTGGACATTGCTCTCCTCCACGCCCGCTGTCAGTTCCTGAGAGGGAAGAACTGAATTGGAACTCAGTGGACCCATGATGCACGTGGGGGAAGGTGGTTGTCAAATGAGCTTTTGATGTTTTCCACCGCGGAATTATTGCTGTGGAAGGGGTGCCGGAGGCGGGATTTGGGCTGCACTCGGGGCGGATTGCTGCGGGAGTAAGTCCTGGGCGGAGTGTTGCGCTGTCTGCAAGACGCGGTTGGGAAGTATGCCGAGGTAAAGTGTCGCCAGGATGCTGACCGCGAGCGCCGTGCCAAGGCCGAAAGAGATGGGAGTGACCGGAACCTCTTTGCGGGCTTCGCGCATGTACATGACCACGATGATGCGGAGATAGTAATAGGCGCCGATGGCGCTGTTGAGCACTCCGATCAGGGTGAGCCAGATCAGGTTGGCTCTTAAGGCGGCGCTGAAAACGTAAAACTTGGCGAAGAAGCCGCCGGTCATGGGAATGCCGATGAGCGAGAGCAGAAAAATGGTAAGGATTGCGGCCAGCAACGGAGAGCTGCGGCCGAGGCCTTCATAGTCCTCGAGAGTGACGTAGCGCTCGCCGGCATTGGCGAAGTGGCTGACCACGGCGAAAGCTCCGACGTTCATGGCGGCGTAGGCGGCGGTGTAGAACATGGCCGCGGAGATTCCGGTGGTGGAGTTTTCCGGCGTGGTCATGGCGAAGGCCACGAGCAGGTAGCCGGCATGAGCGATGGAGGAGTAGGCGAGGAGGCGCTTGATATTGGTTTGAACTAGAGCGCCGATGTTGCCCAGCGTCATGGAGAGAGCCGCAGCAACCCAGAGGAACCAGAAATGTCCGGGTGCGTTGATGGAGAAGACCACGCGCAGCAGAACCGCGAATGCCGCAGCCTTGGGAGCGGTTGACATGAAACCGACCACCGGGGCAGGGGCGCCTTCATAGACGTCGGGGGTCCAGACGTGGAATGGGGCAGCGGCGACTTTAAATCCTAGGCCCACGAACATCAGGGCCATGGCGGCGTAGACCAAGAGTTCCACCGGGCCGGATTGCAGTTTCTGGGCGATGGTGTCGATGTTAGTCGAACCGGTGGCGCCGAACATGAGGGCTACGCCGTATAGAAAGAACGCGGTGGCGAAGGAGCCCAACAGGAAATACTTGAGCGACGATTCGCTGCTAGAGGCTTCGTTGCGGCGGAAGCCGGCCAAAATATAGGTGGAAATCGAGGAGATTTCCAGGGCGATGAAGATCATCACAAGTTCGATGGCCGAGGACATCAGCGCCATGCCGACGACACCAAACAGGATGAGGGCGTAGTATTCTCCGGCGCGGATGCGCTGGACTGCCATGTATTCGAACGAACTCAGGATCACGACTGCGGCGATGGCTATGACGAGGAACGTGAAAAAGACGCTGAAGCTGTCGCTGCGAATTGTGTTCGAGAAGGCGAGGCCGGGAGACTGCGCCATGTACCAGGTGGAAAGCAGGCCGGCGATGGTTCCAACGAATGCGATCAAGCCAAGAGTTTTCTGGCTCTTTTCTTCGTCGACGAGGGGATCGAGGAGCATCACGACGATGCCGAAGGCGGACAGGATGAGTTCGGGCAGGATGCGGATGTAGTCAACGCCTTGGGGAATCGTCTGCAACAGGACGGCAGGAAAGGTTGTCATTGTCCCACCACCTTGCTAAAGACTTGCGCGGCTGGATTGAGGGCCGCTTGTACCGCCGGGTCGATGGCGCCCAGCCAAAGGATCGGAGCCACCCCCATTACCAAAGCAGCCACGGCACAGGGCCAGACGGCGGCTTTTTCGAAGCCCACAAGATCGGGAAGGGAATTATTCACCGGATGCGTGACCTTTCCATAGAACACACGCTGGAACATCCATAAGAGGTAGCAAGCGCTCCAGATCACACCGGTGGCGGCGAGAATTCCGTAGATCGGCTTGGCCTGGAATGCGCCACTCAGGACGAGGAACTCGCCGACGAATCCGTTGAGCAGGGGCAGGCCGGCCGAGGCCAGCACAATAAAGAGGTAGGACGCGGCGTAAACCGGCATGGGAGAGGCGAGGCCGCCAAATTCTGAAATTTCGTAGGTGTGGCGGCGCTCGTGGAGAATCCCGGCAAGCATGAAGAGGGCGCCGGTGGAAACGCCGTGCGCGAGCATGACGAACATGGCGCCGTTCAGGCCGGCTTGCGTGAAGCTGAAGATACCGAGGACGACGAATCCCAAGTGACTGACCGATGAGTAGGCGATCAGCTTCTTCATGTTGGGTTGGACCATCGCAACGAGAGCGCCATAGACGATGCCGACGAGCGCGAGAATCATGATCCAGGGAGCGTTATGGCGCGATTGCTCGGGGAAGAGGCCGAGGTTGAAGCGCAGCATGCCGTAGGTGCCCATCTTCAGCAGAACACCGGCCAGCAGGACCGAGCCGGCGGTGGGGGCCTCGACGTGGGCGTCGGGCAGCCAGGTATGGAACGGGAACAGCGGAACCTTGACGGCGAAGGCCAGGAAGAACCCCAGGAACAGCCATTGAGCAGCGGCTGGGAAGTTGGGTACAGCGCCACTGGCGATCTGATCGCGAATCACGACGAAATCGAAGCTGTGGGTATGGGCGTAGAGCCACAAGATCGCTGCGAGCATGAAGACCGAGGCGATCATCGTGTACATGAAAAACTTCACTGCGGCATACACCTTGCGCTCGTGGCCGAAGACGCCGATCAGTAGCGCCATCGGGATGAGCGTCGCTTCCCAGAAGAAATAGAAGAGGAACAGATCGAGCGAAGTGAAGACTCCAATCAGCGCGGTCTCCATGATCAGGAGAAGGATGAAAAATTCTTTCACGCGATCATGGACTGACTTCCAGGAGATGAGCACGCACAGCGGTGTGAGAAAGGTGGTGAGTACCACCAGCCACATCGAGATGCCGTCGATGCCCATGTGGTAGTGGATGTTGGGGCTTGTGATCCAGGGATTGTCGATTTCGTATTGAAAGCCAGCCTGCCCGCGGTGGAAGTGTACCGGCAGGTGCAGGGAAACTACAAAAGCGAGCAGCGAGACGACGAGCGAGAAGATGCGGATGTCGCGGTCGCGGCGCGGGAACAGGACTAGCAACAGGGCGCCTGCGAGCGGAGCGAAAGTGACCAACGTCAGGATGTTGCGATCGAGGGCGTTCATCGTCCCACCCCCAGCCAGATCATGTAGGCGATCACGACGGCTGCACCGGCGGCAATCCAGCCGGCATAGGAGCGGAGGTTGCCGGACTGCAAGTGGCGGACTTCATCGGAAACTTGCCGTGCGCCGTCAGCCGCGTTCTTGACGGTATTCTCGATTACTTTGCGGTCGACGCCTTGCCACAGAATGCTGGTCGATCCGTCGACCAGGGGTTTCACGAAGAGCTTTGCGTAGATCTCATCCACGTAGTACTTGTTCAGGACGGCGTCATAGAAACTGCCAAGCGAGGCAGCGATCTTTTGCGGGAGGTACGGTTTGCTGACGTAGAGGATGTAGGCCAGAAGGAATCCAAGAATTGAGACTGTCACAGATACGGCCATAAGCAGGAGTTCCATACCGTGGCTGGCGGCTTCTACCGCTTCGCCGGAGCCGAACACGGGCGCAAGGAAATGATCAAAGCGATCACCAATTCCTACCAGACCCCCGACTACGGACAACAGCGCCAAGACCATCAGCGGGGCGAGCATGACCATGGGGCTCTCATG
>VFSW01012520.1_pt1 | contig 11840 bp, 5 predicted proteins | sample 5358111 | NCBI WGS metagenome assembly VFSW01 (sample SAMN11554181, study PRJNA540505) | mine drainage metagenome | isolation source: sediment from site ElyBrook_90M | place: USA: Ely Copper Mine, Vershire, VT | collected 2017 | reverse complement strand
CACATCACCCCCAAGCGCAGGCCGGGGGCGCCCGCGCGCGCGGCGTGGATGGCCGCGCCCGCCTCCGCCACCGAGGGCATGGGCTCGATCACGAGCAGGTCCGCGCCCACGCCCGGCCCACCCTCCGACAGGGCCGCGACCTGTTCGGCAAAGGCGGCGCGCGCCTCTTGCAGGCTGAGCTCGCCACCCTGCGGTTGCAGCCGCACGCCGAGCGGGCCGATGGCCCCCGCGACATACGCCTCCGCCGCCTGCTTCTCCGCGATCTGCACGACGCATCTGCGCGCGATGCGCACGCCCGCAAGGTTGATCTCGCGCACCTTGTCGCGCAGGCCGTACCGCTCCAGCCGGCAGGCGTTCGCGCCAAAGGTGTTGGTCTCAACGATCTCCGCGCCCGCCTGCAGGTACTCGGTGTGAACGCTGGCGACGGTCTCCGGCTGCGAGAGGTTCAGCTCGTCGTAGCAGCGGTTGATGAAGATGCCGTGGTGATAGAGCATGGTGCCCATGGCACCGTCCGAGAGCACGCGGCCGCCCGCGAAGAGCCTGTCTAGCGCGCCAGGCACCGCACCGCCAGTCAACACTCCGTGCGGCGCGTCGTCCTTCGCTCTGCCCTTCGACACAGCCGCCGTTCTCTGCGCCACACTCAATTCCGCACCTGCCATCGCATGTCCCCGCAGCCATTTCCCTGAAACATCCCGCCGCAGCTTCCCGAATCGCGCAGCTCCATCCCCAGTATTGTGTAGCTCCATCCTAAGCTACGCCTAAAGACAGCGCCAAACCGCCGCCGGACGGTCTTCGGTGGCCTTCTTCGTTTGATATACTCTGGGGGTAAGCCTAGGCGAAACCCTTGCAGTACGAAGGTTGGAGTTGTCCACGTTGAAGAATCGAAGTCTCTTTGTCCGCCGGGCAGACGCCCAACCGTTCCCCAGCCCATCGCCGGAAGCCCCCTTGATGCAGCCCTCGCGCCCTGCGCGGAAGACCTCTGGTAGCGCCTACGGATCCCGGTTCCTGTATGGGTTGCTGCTTGCGCTGTCGACGCTCGGCCTCTGCTCCTGTTATCCCGCGTACTACTACGACTACAAGTTTCCTCAGTTCAACTTTGCTGGCAGGCCGGAACCGCCCAGCATGCTCGCCCAGCGCGTAATGATCGGCGTGAGCGCCAACGGCAGCTCTGGCAGCCTGCAGATCGTCGACGCCTTGCGCGATCTGCGCAACAACATCGAGAACACCATCCCGAACTGGTCGATCAGCGGCTACTCGTCGGGCTATCCCGGCACCATCATGAACTTCCCCGCGGAGATGACCGGCTTTGTCTACTCCAACAGCGATGGCAGCCTGTTCAGGATCAATTATTCGACCGAAGCGTCCGTCGGGCAGGTCGGCACATATCAGTCCGGGGCGGGCGCGGTCGCGGTGCCGCCGTCGTTCGGTCACTACTACGCAGCCGAGGAGGCCGCGGGCCTGCTGGAGGTCATCGACAATCTGACAGGGCAGAGCTACGCGCTCAACCTGCCCAATGTCTTCAAGGTGATGGCAAATAGCGGCGACACAGTTGCGCTTGCCATGGTGCGTTATTCCAATGTTCTGTACCGTATCTTCAAGTTGAACCAGAACCAGTACCCAACCCAGCAGGTGGCCATTGCGGCCACCGGCTCGGCCGACTGCGAACCCAGCCTGCTTCCCGTCTACTGCGTGGTCCAGGTTCCGGGAACCTACGACCGGCCGATCAACGTCTACTACTCGCTGGATGGCACCACGGCCTATGTGCTGAACTGCGGCCCCGAGTGCCGCGGAACAACAGCCAGCGTCACCCTGCTACAGCAAGGCCCGCTGAACGAACTCGTGATCCCCACGTCGACCGTGCAGCCGAACCCCATGGTCCCAGATGTCCCCAACCCGGTCCCCGTGCCCGGTGGCGTCACCGATGCAATCTCGGACGGCACGACGCTCTACCTCTCCGGACAGCAGCTTCAGCCGGACGGCCTCTTCGAGGGCTTCCTGTCCACCATGGACCAGAGGCCCAACCGCAGCACCACAGACACCATCACGGGGATATATCCCATCTCCGATGGCAACCACTCCAAGATGCTCTTCGCCGACAACAACACCCTCTGGGTCGGGTCGTCGCAGCAGTGCGCCAACGGCGAACGCGCCAAGCTGGGCGAGAACTACAACTGCCTGACCATGGTTACGCTCAGCGGGACTGCGTCCTTGCCGCAGACCGTTGTTTCGACGCAGATCGTCCCCAACGTCACGCCCGGCTCGCCGACCGCTGTGGTGCCCTATCCCAACCAGAACGACAACCTGTACTACTACGGCGACCTCACCGGCATCTGCTGGGTGCAGAACTATAACAAGGTCTACACTGCGTATGGCGGACAGGTGCACATCTTCAGCACCGTCGACGGCTCCGAGCTGGACAACGAGTTTGTGGTGGTGCAGGGCACCGCGCTCGATGTCGCCTACATGGACGCGCTCTCCGACGGCGCCGACTGAAACGGTGTCGGTACTGGGCTTTCCTAGGACCTGTGCGGCCCCGCTACGGTCTGCGACTCCGCGCGCACCTGCGACTCTCAGCCACGGCTCAGCCGCGCCAGTTCACGCAGGTACTGCTTCAACGGACGGGCCGGCCTGCCCCAGAAGACCTCGCCTGGGCCGCGCACCTTCTTGTGGCTGAGCACGCCCGCGCCACCGCCGAGGATGACTCCGGGGCCGACGTGGGCGTGCTCTCCCAGTCCCACCTGGCCGCCCAGGACCGCCCCATCTTCAATGACGCAGGAGCCGGAGATCCCAGTCTGCGCGGCGATGACGACGTTGCGTCCCACAACGCAGTTGTGCGCAATGTGTACCAGGTTGTCGATCTTCGTCCCCGCGCCGATGCGCGTCTCGCCCAGCGCGCCCCGGTCGATGGTGCTGTTGGCCCCGATCTCCACATCGTCCTCGACCGTCAGCGTCCCTTGCTGCGGAAACGCAATGTACTCCCCGGTGGCCGGGTTGCGCGCGTAGCCGAACCCGGTGGCACCCAGAACCGCTCCCGCCTGCACCACAACGCGGTCGCCAATCGCGGTACCTGCATAAATCGTGACATTGGCCATAATCTCGCACTCCGCGCCGACCACGACGCCATCGCCGACGACAGTGTACGCGCCGATGCTGGTGCCGCGCCCCAGTCGCACGCCAGCGCCAACCATAGCCGTGGGATGGATATGCACGGCGCAGTCGCGCGCGGTCGATTGGCGGGAGTGGAGGTATCGCGCAGCAAGCGCGAAGGCAAAGCGCGGATCGGCAACACTGAGCAGGCGTGGGTTGGACAGATCGATGCTCCGCGCAACCTCCGCCTCCTCCGCGCTGTACGCATCTTCGCCCCGTAACAACAGCGCAGAGCGCGTAAGAATCGCGCCCGCGGGCGAGCGCAGCGCGGCGGCGAGCGTGGCGGCATCGCTGGCGAAGACAAGAGAATTCGGCGTCGCGCCTTCAATGTTCGATACGCAGAGAACCTCGCCCCCTGCACCAAGCGCGCGTGGCGCAGCGGCACCCACCAGTTCCGCAATTTCACGGATCGTCGCCAACGCTCCTCCTTGCCCCTCTTAGGATGGCACACTTGCCGTTGGTGCGGCTGGGTTTCGCTCCGCAGCAAGCATCCCGTAGTGGACGAGCGAGGCAGCGTTGGGATGGCTGAGCAGTTCAGGCGCCACTGTCAGCAGGGCGTTGCGCTCGACCTCGCGTTGCGCGCGCAGCCGGGTGACAACACGCTCCAGATCGCCGTCGTTGTAGCCCGGATGGCAGCAGATCTCGTACGTCCCGCTGGACGGAAGCGCGCGCAGTATCTCCGCAAGCGTTCCGCGGTCGAGATGTCCGGTGGCGGAGATCGCAACCGTGCCGTCGGTCGTCTGCAGCTGCCCGGCGCGTATCTGCGCGTGGGCGTCGAAGCGTGGCCGCAAAAGCCCGATGAGGCGAATCGCGGCGCGGCGTGCGCGGCTGCCGTGGTTAAGAGCGAGCGACCACTCCGGCTCGAACGGGTTGCGCACCGCGCCAATGCCGCATCGTTCGGCAACCTGCAAGAGCGGGCGCGCAATCGGGGGGAAAAGATGCGCATGTTTGTGCGTGTCGAAATGCGTCACCCCGATTCCGGCATGCTGTATCTTCCCGATCTGCGCCAGGGCCTCGCGCGCAACTTCGTCTTCGTCGATGCGTCCGAGTAAGACCGCCCGCACAAAATCGGCCAGCGACGGACGAAAGTTCTTGCCGTCGCTCCCAATCAGGCTGGGGATCGAGCCGGGCGGCGAGACCGGGGTCCCATCGGTGAGCACAATGTGGCAGCCGACGCCCAGCGTGGGGTGTGCGAGAGCGACCTCGACCGCGTCGTCGAAGGCCCCGCCGTTCGCCATCAACGTTGCAGACGAGACCGCGCCAGCCGAATGCAGTTCGCCAATGGCGCGGTTGATGCCCCGGGTGAGGCCAAAGTCGTCGGCGTTGAGAATAAGACGCGCGGGCATGGCCTACGGGCAGACCTTCGCTGCGGGTGCGTAGTCAATCAGGAACTTGTTCAGGTCGTAGCCTGCCAGTTGCGCGCCCTTGCGCGCGGCGGCGACGCAGTCCTCGATTGCGCCGATGCCGTTGGGCTGGGCCGCACCCGTCTGGATCGCTTCACTGCCGGCGATATCGAGCAGAGCGGGCAGTTGAAGCCAGGTCAACAGCTCCTCAAACCGCTGCTTGTTGAAGTAGGTGATACCGGCGGCCAGATTCACGCCGCCCAGCCAGCGCACATCGGGATCGGCCCATAGAGCCTCGCTGTGGATGGCGTCCGGCGCAACGGCAACGGGAGAGAGCAGAGCGCGCACCTGCGCCGCGGCCTGCCAACTGGACTCGCCCTCCATCCCCATCGAAGAGAAGTGCTCCGCGAGCGCGTGGCGGAACAGAAGCCGGTCGAAGAGGGCCACGATCTCTGCCCGGTCGCCGTTTGGCGTGCAGTAGGCAGGAATGCTGCGCAGCACGGTCCACGCCAGGATTGGCGCCCATGTGCATTCCCCACGCAGGGCCGGCGCGTTGCCGGGCAGCATGGGACGCGATTGCGCGGGCCAGTCGGTGGAGAAGGTCTGCGCCAGTGCCCGCAAGCGCATAGCCGCAGCCAGCAATGCGCGGAATGTCTCTGCGTAGGTTGGATCGCAAGCAGTCTGGTTGCGATCAACATGCGGTTGCGATCCAGGGACCGCTTGCGTTGGCCCACGCTTACTCTGGCCAGCAGGCAAAATAGATGAGGCGTCCGCCATCGAAGCGTCTGGGCCCTGAATGGACGCGCCAACAGTCGGCGCGGCTTTCATCGACGGGATGAACTGCGGCGCGCGGTTCTGCTCGGGGAGGTTTGCCAGCAAGCGGTCGAAAAAGATCTGGCTCTTGTCGGCCATGCGGCGCAGGCGCGAATCCACTTCGGCCTTGTTACGCTCGTTTGCAGAGCCGCTTCCCTGCTGCGCGGTCTGCTGCCAGAGCTGCTGCGCAACTTCGTCGGCCAGGTCGGCGAACTCGCGGACGTTGGCCGGGCTCAGGACTGCGCGCAGCGCCTCATGCAGCGGGCGCAGGCGAAGCTTGACCATCTCGTCGTGGATGCTGCGCACCCCGGTTCCGTTGAGCGAGTCGCAGAGCCGGTCCCACGGCCATTCGGCGTTGGGCTGCATCACCCGCCAGTCCAGCAGGACGACGCACTGGAAGCCGCGCAGATCGAAGGTAAGACCGTTCCAGTGGAGGTCGGTGGCGCGGCGCAGGTACTCCAGGCCGTTCGTGTCCCGGTAGGCGATCACGACCGACTCGCCGGTGGGCAGGCCGAGTCCGTCCGAGAGGCTGCGCTGACGCAGCACGCCGCTGCCCTTGTCCATGAACGCCGCGGAGATATGGACCGTCCCGCGCGTGCCGTCGTACTTGTTGTTATAAAGCACCAGAGAACGCTCGTCCCCGAGGCGGTTTGAGTAGGCGTAAACGTTCTCGTCGACGAGGCCGTAGCCGTTCCAGAAATCGTAGAGAGTAAAGTCGGAGCTGCCCGCGAAGATGTATCGTTTGGCCAGCAGCGGCGCGATCTCGCGCTGATGGCGCAGGACAAGCCCGTCGTTGGGCCACTCGTCCAGCCGCGCCTGCTTGAACTCCATGCCATAGCGCTCGGTGAACCCCTCGATCTGGCCGTGCGCAAACATGGGCAGGCCGGGCAGAGTGGCCAGCAGGGTGCATACGCCGAAGTACTTGTCGCCCGTGCCAAACTGGTCGATGGCGGTGCGCTCGTCGGGGTTGCTCATGAAGTTGACATAGCGCTTCATAATGTCGGGGTCGAACTCGAGGGTCTTCTTCAGATAGGAACGGAACTTGGCGTTCTCCTCGTCGCGCAGCATGTTCATGAACGCTGAGTTGTAGACGCGGTGCATCCCCAGCGTGCGCACAAAGTAGCCCTCCAGCAGCCAGAAGGCCTCGGCCAGCAGCAGCGTGCCGGGCACCTCGGCCGCCACTCGGTCCACCACCTCGCGCCAGAACTCATTGGGCATCAGCGCGTCGAACTCCTCCTGCGAGATCGCATCCTCCGCGCGCGATGGGATTGACCCGCCCGCGCCGGGCAGTGGGAACCACAGCCGCTGGACGTGCCGTTTGGCCAGCACCATCGCCGCGTCGAAGCGGATGATGGGGAACAGCCGCGCTACATGCAGAATGGTCTGTATGACGTGCTCGCGCACCGCGGCCTTCGAGTAGTCGAGCTGCGCGGTGTCGTTCCACGCAAACGAGGTCCCGTCGTTGCCGTGGTAGACGTAGCGCGCGCTGCCGTCGCCGTGGTGGCGCAGCCGGAACGCCACCGCGGCGTCCGTCTGGTCGTAGTAGCGGTCGTCGATCTTGATCTCCACGCGACTGTCGGTGGAGAGGTCCGGCCCGTTGAAGCTGTAGGCCGGAAATGGACTCTGCCAGCGGTACAGGAACCAGTCCGGGTGCTCCACCACCCACGGCGAGTCGATGCCCATGTGGTTGGGCACCATGTCGCTGGCCAGGCGCAGGCCGAAGTGCGCCGCGCGCCGCTTCAGGTGGTTGTAAGCATCCCAGCCGCCCAGGTCTTCGGCGATGTCGTAGCTCTTCAGCGAGTATGCGGAGGCCACAGCATCGCCGTGCCCGCGCAGACGCTTGATGGTGCGCGATGCAACGCTCCGCTCCCACAGTCCGATCAGCCACAGGCCCGTGACGCCGCGCTCGGCCAGCAGACGCAGCTCCTCGTCCGGGATATGATCGAGGCGATAGATGTGCCGTTGGTACTTCTTGGAGAGCTGCTCCAGCCAGACGTAGGTGCTCTTTGCGATCAGCACCACGTTCGGCATCCACGCCTGGTCGGCGCTGAAGGCCTCGTACTCGTCCAGCGGCGCCTGGTAGCCGTGTGCGTAACGGCGGCGGCGCAGTTCATCGAAGCCGATGTACTCGTCACCCTCGAAGCCCATGCTTCCCCAGCTCGGCGCGCCGTGGCGGAACTGGTCCGGCCCCGGTGGATGGAAGCGCATCCAGATCGCGACGTCCTCCTCGCGCAGCACGTCGATGGCCAGCAGGATGCGCTTGAGGTCGTCGCCCAGATACGGCGCCCAGCGTTCGCGGATGAAGTCGAGCTGGCCAGTCAGCGAGTCGGGCGAGGCCAGCAAGGGCGCGCGCAGAGCGTCGTACAGGCTGCCAATCTCCGGTGCCAGCGGCGGGCGCGTGCTGAAGTACTCGGGAAAGGCCGCGGTGATCTCCGCGTACACTGTCTGCTGCTTCAGCCGTTTGTCATCGAAGAGCGCATGAAAGGGCTTGAAGGCTGGATTGCTGTTGGCAATCCAGAGCATCAGCAGCTCTTCCAGCGCGGCCTCGCGATTGGGCCGGCCATCGGTCGAGCCGCGCAGCCACTCGGCGGCGGTAAGTTCGCCTCGGAAGACTGCGACGTTGGGAAACTGCTCGGTGAAGGCGAGCAGAAGAGCCGCCAGCTTCTTCGGCCCGGCCTTGCCTGAACCGACATGCGCGGAGAACCAGCGCACCGCCTCGCTCAGAACAGAAGGATCGATCTGCGTGCGATAACGCGCGACCAGCGCATGGCTCAGCTCGTCGATCAGCCCCATGGCAAAGAGCGCGCCAGCATGGACCACGCCTGCCGGGTCGGCCCCCGCGCCGCGAGACCGGTTGAGCGCCTCGGCCAGCCTGCGGCTCGCCCCCACATCGGCAAAGACCACGTTTCCGGTGTAGCTGAAGAGAAGGTCGTCAACCTGGGTCGCTTCTCGGACAGCGCGGGAGATGTGAAATTCCATTGTTCAGACGCCTCGACTCTGCGCTACCAGTATCGCCTGAAAACGACGGCCGGCGCACTGCGCGCATGAGGGACGGAGCATCGCAGTCGCGAATTCGCCTCGATTGCCGCGACGGTGTGCCGTCGGGATATCCGCGGAATAGCCGGGGATGGCTGCAAACAGTCAGCCCCCGGCGCACTCAGAGGATCGGGGCGCAAGCGGGGGATGGGCGGTGCGACGGGGGCAAGCGATGGCCTCAGTCGCTACGCGGTCTGGCGCAGGGTGTAGCTGCTGAGGGTCTTGATGTAGTTGCCGCGCTCGAACGCCACTGGGTTGGGGACGGACTGGCGACTGAGGCTGCCGCGCATCTGCCAGACGGACTCGTACTCGTGCTCCTCCATCCAGCGCAGAAGGTCGGACTGAACGGCGGCGAGATGGGGGATGCCGTCGACCAGCAGCGCCGAGGTCATCATGGCCACCTGCGCGCCCGCCATGATGGACTTCAGAACATCCTCCGCCGTATGGACTCCGCCGGTAACGGCAAGCTCCGCGCGCAGCGTGCCATAGAGAATTGCAGTCCAGTGCAGGCGCATCAGCAGCTCCTCCGGACGGCTGAGGGCCAGCTTGGGAGTCACATTGAGACCTTCAATGTCGAAGTCCGGCTGGTAGAAGCGGTTGAAGAGGACCAGCCCGTTGGCCCCGGCCTGATCCAGCATGGCGGCCAGGTTCGGAATGCTGGTGAACTGCGGTGAGAGCTTGACCGCAATGGGGATATTCGTGCTCACCTTCACCTGACGCACCAGCTCGACAATCCCCTCTTCGATCTCTGCGCTGGCGACGCGAGGGTCTATCGGCAGCGAATAGGTGTTCAGTTCGAGCGCGTCCGCGCCGGCCTGCTCAATCTCCCTGGCGAAGCTCACCCAGCCGCCGGCCGTCGCGCCGTTCAGACTGGCGAAGACCGGAATGCCGACCTCACTTTTTGCGCTGCGGATGTGGTTCAGGTACGTCTCATGCCCCTGCCTGTAGCTGTCGTACGCGGGGAAGAAGCTGAGCGACTCGGCGAAGGACTCCGTACCGCGCGAGAGGTCGCTGTCCAGTGCGTTGCTCTCCAGCGTGAGCTGCTCCTCGAAGATCGACGGCAGCACCACCGCGGCGGCTCCAGCCTCCTCCAGCCGCTGAATGCTCTGCACCGATTCCGTCAGCGGCGAGGAAGAGACCACAAAGGGACTTTTCAGCTTGAGGCCAAGATATTCCGTGCTCAGGTCGATCATTGTCTGTCTCCTCCCGATCCCAGCGGCGCAACGTTGCCTTCTTTTTCCGGCGGCGCAATGTTCGGGGTCTCAGAGCGTCCGGCCATGGCAGCGCGCCCGGAGTAGACCCGCCATGTACGTTCGACGTCGTCCTGCGCCTCCTGTAGCAGCCTCTTCGCCACCTCGGGACGGCTGCGCGTCAGCATGGTGTAGCGCGCCTCGTGGTAGGCGTACTCCTTCAGCGGGATGGAAGGCGCCTTGGAGTCGAGTTGGAAGGGGTTCTTGCCCTCCGCGCGCAGCATCGGGTTGTAGCGCATCAGCGGCCAGTAGCCGCTGAGCACCGCGCTCTTCTGCTGCTCCATGCCGTAGGTCAGGTCGTACCCATGCGCGATGCAGTGGCTGTAGGCCAGGATGAGCGCAGGGCCGTTGTATGCCTCCGCCTCCTGAAACGCCTTCACCACCTGCATGTCGCTGCTGCCCATGGCGACGCGCGCCACATAGACCGATCCGTAGGCCACCGCCTCCATCGCAATGTCCTTCTTGCTGTTCGGCTTGCCGCCATCGGCAAACTTTGCCACGGCACCGCGCGGGGTGGACTTGGACATCTGTCCGCCGGTGTTCGAGTAGGTCTCGGTGTCCAGCACCAGAACCTTCACGTTCTGCCCCGAGCCCAGCACATGGTCGAGTCCGCCGAAGCCGATGTCGTAGGCCCAGCCGTCGCCGCCCAGGATCCATACGCTCTTGCGCACCAGCGAGTCGGCGACGGTCAGCAGCGCGCGCGCCTCGAACAAATCTACGCCAGTCAGTTTGGAGCGAAGCGCAAGCACGCGCTCGCGCTGCGCTTCGATCTCACTCTCCTTCGACTGACTGGCGGTGAGGATCGCGGTGACGAGATCGTCGCCTACGGTGGGCGCAAGCCGATGCAGCAGGCTCTCCGCGTACTCCTTCTGCTGGTCCAGAGCGAGACGCATCCCCATGCCGAACTCCGCATTGTCCTCGAAGAGCGAGTTCGACCAGGTGGGGCCGCGACCGCTGTCGTTCTTGGTATACGGCGTGGTGGGCAGGTTGCCCCCGTAGATCGACGAGCAGCCCGTGGCGTTGGCGATATACAGCCGGTCGCCGAAGAGCTGTGTCAGCAGCTTGATATAGGGCGTCTCGCCGCAGCCCGCGCACGCGCCGGAGAACTCGAAGAGAGGCTGCAGCAGTTGGATGTCCTTGACCTGTGTGTGCGAGAGGCGGTTGCGGTCCATCGAAGGAATGGACTCGAAGAAGCTCCAGTTCTGCGCCTCGCTCTCGCGCAGCGGTGCCTGCATCTCCATGTTGATGGCCTTGTGCTTGGCCTCGCTCTTGCTCTTGACCGGACAGACTTCGACGCACAGCTTACAGCCGGTGCAGTCCTCCGGCGCCACCTGCAACGTATACATCTCCTGCTCCATGCCCTTCCACTTCGGCTTGGCGCTCTTGAACGTCGCGGGCGCGTCCGCCAGCAGGGCTGGGTCGTAGACCTTGGCCCGGATCACCGCGTGTGGGCACACAAGCACGCACTTGCCGCACTGGATGCAGAGGTCCTCGTCCCACACCGGGATCGCCTGCGCGATGTTGCGCTTCTCCCACTTCGCGGTGCCGGTGGGGAACGTCCCGCCGGGCGGCAGCGCGCTGACCGGGAGCAGGTCTCCGCGGCCCGCGGCCATCTCGCCCAGCACGTTATAGACGAAGCCCGGTGCCTCCTTCGGCAGCATAGGCAGCAGGTCGAAGGTCGCGCTCACACTCTCCGGCAGCTTCACCTGGTGCAGGTTGGCCAGCGTCTCGTCCACCGCGGCAAAGTTCTTCTGCACCACCGCGTCGCCGCGCTTGCCATAGGTCTTTTTGATCGACTTCTTGATCTGTTCGATGGCCTCGTCGGCGGGCAGAACGCCGCTGATGGCGAAGAAGCAGGTCTGCATGATGGTGTTCAGCCGGTTACCCATCCCAGTGTCCCGGGCCACCGCGTAGCCGTCGATCACGTAGAACCGGAGCTTCTTCTTCAGGATCGTCTCCTGCGTCGTCTTCGGCAGATGGTTCCACACCTCCTCCGGCCCGTAGGGGCTGTTCAGCAGAAAGACCGCACCGGGTGCCGCCGCAGACAGGATGTCCATCCGCTCCAGAAAGGAGAACTGGTGACAGGCAACAAAGTTCGCCCTGCTGATGAGGTACGTCGAGCGGATCGGGTTCGGCCCAAAGCGCAGATGCGAGGTGGTGACGGAGCCGGACTTGCGCGAGTCGTACACAAAGTAGCCCTGCGCGTAGTTCGGCGTCTCCGCGCCGATGATCTTGATCGAGTTCTTGTTGG
>VFSW01012519.1_pt1 | contig 11841 bp, 10 predicted proteins | sample 5358111 | NCBI WGS metagenome assembly VFSW01 (sample SAMN11554181, study PRJNA540505) | mine drainage metagenome | isolation source: sediment from site ElyBrook_90M | place: USA: Ely Copper Mine, Vershire, VT | collected 2017 | reverse complement strand
GCTCACATTGCTCTCCGACGCCTTGCGGTTGGGAAGAGAGCGTGGTTTTGTCGGTCACCCCTGGCTTCTGCCAGTCTTCATGGTGCCGTTGTGCGCCAAGGCATTGGCCGCAGGCATCGAGATGGACTACGTAAAAACACTGATCCGCCAGCTTAAGCTCGCGCCGGACGCGCCGTCCGCTGAACTCGAACACTGGCCGTGGCCAGTCAAGGTCTACGTGCTCGGGCGTTTCTCACTGGTCAGGGACGGCAAGTCAGTGGCTTTTGCCGGCAAGGCGCAGAAGAAGCCGCTGTTGCTGCTGCAGGCGCTCATTGCACTGGGTGGACGCGAGGTCGATGAAACCCAGTTGGCTGAATTGATGGCAGGCGATGATGACGATGTCGTGCAACCCTTGGGAATGAGGTTGCTGCGCCTGCGCAAACTGCTCGGCCACGCGGATTCAGTCATCTTGTCACGCGGCAAAATAAACCTTAACCCCGAGTTTTGTTGGGTGGATGCATGGAGCTTCGAGCGCGATCTCAACGCACCACAGGCGGATAAGGCAGAGTCGGCGCTGGCACTCTATCAAGGTCAATTCCTCTACCGTGAAACAGCACATCCTTGGATGCTGGCGACGCGTGAACGGTTGCACAACAAATATTTACGCACGTTGCTTGCGTTGGGACATAAATGGGAAGAAAAAAAACAATGGCAAACAGCAGCCCAATGGTACCGGCGCGGTCTGGAAACCGATCCGCTGAGTGAAGAACTGTATCGACGTTTGATGATCAGCTTAGAATCCCAGGGGGAATGGGCGGAAGCAATGAAAGTGTATCAAAGCTGCAAACGCATGCTATCCATGCTGCTCGGCGTCAACCCCAGCGCCGAAACTGAAACGGTGTACGCACGGATAAAGAACCAACAGTAGTCTGACTGCCACATTCCTGCCATTTCCCTTACGCGCTTAAAAAACCAGCACGGTCTTGAAAAGTGCAACTAGGCCTGATTGCATAGGTATTTTGGTCTATATGCAGCAATCTGACAGTATGATTAAATTACCCTAAATGCAGAAGGTTAATGTCGCTGGCATGTCAATAACTTTGCGGCCCACCATATTAATGGGGAAACAGATGCATTTCGTGAATTCATTAAGTGTCATCAAAGCGAGTATGTTTTACTCAAGCACTAGTAGTAAGGTTCTCAACATTTTCTGACTGTACTCAACCTAAAAATGGAGAAATATCATGTCTGAACACAAATTCGTCTATACGGTATCTGGCGTTAAACTGACAGAAGAGCAACAGGCCACTATCTCTCGGGAAATTGGCGCGGTCGTTTCACGCGTCCTGGTCGGCAGTTCACCGCAAACCTTAAGGAGTGATTTTCTCAACATCGGCAAAATTCATGGCGGAATGTGGATTCCAGTTGCACAGGTTGCCAAGGAGAACGTCGGCGAGATCGTAGCCCGTGCCTAAGGGTAATGAGAGGTTAGCGAAACGCCCAATGATGGGGTGTGCTCCGCCGCCGAGTCACACTCAGTCCAAGCTTTCCAAGACCTGTCCCAGCGCTCCAGCTGAACCCGGTTCGATCCTGCTGGGAATAGTGACAGGTTCTGGACAAGTGGCTTATTTGACTCCCAATATTCCGGTGACGAGCGAATTGCTCGACGAATTAAGCCAAAGCGGCATTCCCATCGAGAATCGTATGCGCTTTGCTTGCACGTGCATGGAGAGTGGCTGTATACAATGGAGCAACGACAGCGAAAAAGGTCGTTGCGGTTTAGCGGATCGCGCCATTGAGGCCTTGTCAATTACATCAGGCCTCGATGACTCGCCAAATTGCGGCATTCGTTCAACATGTAGGTGGTTCGCACAACACCAGACTAAAGCCTGTGCGGCCTGCCCCGAAGTGATCCGCCGTCCAGCGGAAAAATAGAAAAATGCTGTGCAGGTAAGTGTTTGAAAAAACAGCATCGCTGTAACGTGTCAAAAAGCGGGCACTGCCGAATTTCCGTCGCAGCAGCACGCGTTTTATGATTTTTCCCTCATCTGCTTGACTATCATGAGGCTGGATTTTTTTCAATAAGTGATCAATCCGTTACTTTTTTTCTTGACCGCAGGTTTATAGTAGCGCTGACATTAAGGTATTAATGAGTGTCAATGAATCGGGGTGTGTTGAACGCGCGTTTCTGTTTGTCAGGGTTAACCAGAATCCAGGGCTATCCTCTTGACCGACATTATGTCATCCAAGTGTTCAATTTCTCCAGAATACGCACGGATTAAATGTTCTATCAACAAACGACAAGCAGTTCAGTTAGGGAAACGCCTATCACCCTAACGCCTCGTTGGTTGCATTACCGGATAGGTCACAATGAAAAGAGGGAGAGCGATCATGAACAATTTTCTTTCACACACTCGTTTTATTTCCACGGTTTTGTCAGCAGGAATGCTTGCAGGGGCACTTTCCATGAGTGCTGCCAATGCCGCCACGGACGAATTTCTGCAAGTGTCAGGTGCCAACGGTAGCTCTACTGCTGCGGGACATAAAAACTGGATCGATGTTAATTCGTTTTCCTGGGGTGTCTCTGTTCAGACTTCAAACATTGGACAGCAGATCAGTAAACCGTTATTTCAGGACTTTAGCTGGACGCAGTTTATCGATTCGAGTACGCCGGCCATTTTTTCAGATATTGCCACTGGCAAACACATTAAAAACATCACCTTTGACGTGACAAAGCCAATAGGAAGTAAACAGCAGACGTTTTTCCAGATGACCTTCACGAACGCACTTATTACGAGCCTTTCGTTTAGCGGTTCATCGGGAGGAGTCGCTCCGATCCTGAACGGCTCGTTCGATTACCAGGCAGTGAAAATAGAGTACTGGCCCACAAATGCTGATGGATTCCTGGGATCTGGTATCAGCGCGTCATACGACCTGCGCACCAACCACGGGAGTCTTGGCGCGTTGGCTGCGCTTTACGGCGCAGGCCTTTCCGGAGGAGTGACTAGCCCGGTTCCAGAACCCGGCGAATGGGCGCTGATGGCTTCCGGCATTGGGCTGCTGGGTTTTATCGCGACCCGCCGCTCGAAAGCGGCTAAAGAGGTGTCCTGAAAAACGAAGTTGAATTATAAAATGGGGGAAAAGCCGTGCAATACAGGAATCTGCAAGTAGTGGTCTTGATGATTGCCGTTATGCTGGCCTTGTCCGGCTGCAACCGGGAATCCGGCGCAGCCAGTGAAGTACCGGCGGCCATCAAATTCACCACCGAATATCAGGCCGTCCACCTGGACGACGGCCAGATACTTTTCGGCAAGCTGGAACAGGCCGGGAGCGACTACCCGGTTTTGCGCAACGTCTTTGCCGTGCAAAATCAGGTCAACCCGACCACCAAGGAAGTCACCCGCAATCTGGTCAAGCTCAGCGTCGAACTGCACAACCCGGATTATATGGTGCTCAATGCCCGGCATATCATTGCCATCGAACCGGTCGCCGCCAGCTCCCGCGTGGCGGAGGTCATCAAACAGGCAGGCACCCGGCCGACCGCGCCGCACTAATCAACAATAAATAGCCAAGGGGATATATCATGAAAACAAATGCCTGCAACATGAAACCGAAATTGTTGGTCCTGGCGCTGGCCTCGGCCTTTTCTCAAACCGTGCTGGCGGCGAGTGACTACTGGGCATGCGGAAGCGGCAACTGGACTGACGCCTGTTGGAGTTCCACGCCAGTGGCTGGAGACGATGTATACCTCACCGAATCCGACGCTATCAATCGCACCGTCACCTACAACGGCAACTACACCACTCCCGGGTTGAATTCGTTGACCATTGATACCACAGGCACAGGCACCATGACACTTCAGCAGTCCGCGAACTCATTGGTGGCAACCAGAGAATACATCGGCAACTTAGGCGCCGGCGCTTACACCCAGAGCGGCGGCACGAATACGGTAAATAAGGGCCTGTACCTTGACCAAAGCGGTGGCACCGGCAGCTACGCCTTGAGCGGAACTGGGAACCTGACGGCGGGCTACGAAGACATCGGCTACGCCGGCACCGGCACCGGCACCTTCATCCAAAGCGGCGGCACGAATATGGTGACGGGCGTGGGAGGCTATGGACTGATCGTCGGTGACGTAGGCAACGGCTACTACACCCTGAGCGCCGGCAGTCTGTCGGCAGCCAACGAATTTATCGGCAACAGCAGCGGCGGCACCGGCACCTTCATTCAGAGCGGCGGCACGAATACGGTGACGGGCGTGGGTGAGCTGATCCTTGGCAATAACTACGGCAGCACCGGCAGCTACACCTTGAGCGGCGGGAGCATGTCAGCGGTCATCGAAACCATCGGCGACGAAAGCACCGGCAGCAGCTTGGGCAGCACCGGCACCTTCACCCAGAGCGGCGGCACGAATGCGGTGGGTGCGGGTGGGCTGATCCTTGGCAATAACCCCAATAGCACCGGCAGCTACACCTTGAGCAGCGGCGGTCTGTCGGCACCCATCGAATACATCGGCTACGGCAGCAACGGCACCTTCACCCAGAGCGGCGGCACGAATACGGTGACCAGCCTGTTCATTGGCTATTACTCAGGAGGCACCGGCAGCTACTACACCCTGAGCGGCGGGAACCTGGCGGCGGTTCAAGAAACCATAGGCGACTACGGCTACAGCGGCACTGATACCTTCACCCAGAGCGGCGGCACGAATTCGGTGGGTGCGGGTGGGTTGTTATTTGGCAGTAACGGAGGTACCGGCACCTACACCTTGAGTGGCGGCAATCTCACCGTCGGGACTCTCAGCACCGGCGGCAGCATCTCCACCGGTACCGGAACCAGTTCGCTGATCATCGACGGCGGCACCCTCAGTGTTGGTGGTGGCAATGGCAGCATCAACGTCACCAATTTCACGGTCGGTGATGCCGCGGGGTCTGGCAGCTACACCCTGAGCGGCGGGAGCCTGACGGCGGTGAACGAAGCGCTCGGCATGGGTGGCAGCACCGGCAGCATCACCCAGAGCGGCGGCACGAATACGGTGAGCTCTAACTTGATCCTTGGCAGTAGTCTATTTATTCCTGGCAATAGTCATTTGGGTCCCCACTTTCTTATTGGCACCGGCAACTACACCCTGAGCGGCGGCAGTCTCAACGTTGGCGGCAATATAGTAAACGGCGGAAACAGCTCACTCACGATTGATGGCGGCACCCTCAGCGTCGGCGGCGGCAACGGCAGCATCAACGTCACCAACTTCACAGTAGGTGATGCCGCGGGGTCGGGCAGCTACACCCTGAGCGGCGGGAGCCTGACAGCGGTGAACGAAATCATCGGCAACAACGGTACCGGCACCTTCACCCAGAGTGGCGGCACGAATACGGTGGGAGCGCTAAGCATCGATAACGGCACTTACACCCTGTCCGGCGGCACGCTAACGGTCAACACCAGCCTGAACAATGGTGACACATTTGCACTGTCCGGCGGCACGCTCAACGGAAGCGGTGCGCTGGCCAACAATGGGCTGATGAGTGGCTACGGCACTATTGCCGGCAGCGGGGGATTCACCAACAACGGGCTGCTCACCCAGAGCGGCGGCAACCTGACGCTGTCCAATACCGGTGCCAATATCAATTACGGCAATATGGATCTGGCGGGCGGCTTGCAGTTGAAGCTGAACGGCAGCACGCTGGATAACAGCGGTACAATCAATCTTAATGGCGCACTGATTTCGGGTAGCGGCACACTCATCAACGACATCGGCGGCAATATCGCCGGACGCGGCAGCATCACCGCCAACAGCTTCAGCAACGCCGGAAATATGGCCGTCTCGGGCGGCACACTCAATATCAGCAATTCGTTTGCCAACAGCGGCACCATTGAGCTGGGCGGCGTCGGCACGACGCTGGCCGGTGGCCTGATCGCCAACAGCGGCACGATTCAGGGCACCGGCAATGTCGGCAATGCCATCGCCAACACCGGCACCATCGAAGCCATGGGTGGAGCACTGAACCTGACAGGCGTGGTGAACAATAACGCAAGCGGTATCATCCGCGCCAGCGCGGGTACCAAGGTGCTGGCCGTGAACGGCATTGCCTCGAATGCCGGACTGATCAGCCTGGCGGGCGGCACAGTAGACACCAACGGCAAGACCTTTGCCAGTGCAGGCCAAATCACCGGCTACGGCGTGCTGGCGACCGGAGGCTTGAGCAACAACGGCAGCATGACGCTTAGCGGCGGCACCACCACTGTTAACGGCGATGTCACCAACGCGGCGGGGGCAAACCTAAAAATCGCCTATAACCCGGTGATCTTCACCGGAAACTTCATTAACAACGGGACGACCAAGATCACAGGGACGACGGTCACCTATGCCGGTAACTTCGCACAGAACGGCGCCTACACCAGCGACCCCGCGACACAGAGCTTCACCAATCTCACCGTCGGCGCGAACGGATACTTCGTGGGCGGCGCGGGCGATGTATGGAAGGTCAGCGGCAACTTCATCAACAACAGCACGCAAAATACGCTGTGGAACACCGCCGCCTCGACGCTGGTTCTGAACGGCACCGGCCTGCAGAATATTTACCTGGCCGGAGCCAACAAGGGCGCGTCGATGAGCGGGTATAGCAACAATTTTTCCTGGGGCGATCTCTCGCTGGCTGCGGGTTCGAGTCTGGATGTGACCAACACGAATGGTGCTGCGCTGTATGTCGGTCTGTTGCAACTGGGAGGAGGCATCGGACAGATCTCAAGCATCACCAGTCCTGACAACATTTACTACAACGCAAACCTGGCAGGCAATGCTTATCTGGGCGATAAAAACTATCCGCTGATTGGCGGTGGACAATTGATGGCAGCCGTTCCCGAGCCAGAAACCTACACCATGCTCTTGGCTGGTTTCGGTTTTATTGGATTCATTGTGTATCGCCGCAAAAACGATTCATCTGAGATGCCGATGGCAGCATAGTATGCACTTTACAAGAAGCCACGGGAGTAATTCCCTTTGTGGCTTTTTGTTGTCGCATGACGGATTGTTCTTGGAGAGTATCAGACTTTGTCTCTTCACTTTCATGTGACTGGATTTATTTTCAATAAGTGATCGATCCGTGATTTTTTTCTTGTCAGCGGAGTTTATAGTGGCATCAAGACATGCAGGTTCACGGATCAACAGTGCCGGGTCTATAGTGGTTTCATCAGAGCCTGTCGAGCCAACCAACACTTCGACAAGCTCGGGTGAACGGATTTTTAAACAATTTGTTGGCAGACTCATAAGTGTTCGATATGTAGTTTTCAGCCGCATGGAAATTATACAAGGGAGATTATTATGAGCACAGTAAGCTCAATCAAAGCCAGTTTGATAGATCTGACCAGCTTGTGGGGTACGCGATGCGCCCACGTTGCCGCTGTACTCGTAGCTCTGTTTGTCGGGGGGTTATTTTCTACCGAATCCTTCGCTGCGACAGTACCTCTTGCGTATTTTGATGTTTTTGCCGACGGGTTGCCTTCGCAAGAGATTAGTGGTCCTGGTACCGTCTCCGGCAGCTACTGCGACACCCCCAGCGATCCCACCGGTGGGTGCGAAAACAGCTCTGCCTCGGCGTCTGCCGGACTGGCCGTTTCCGCGCACGGATCGAGTAGCGGCGGCCTTACCACGCCAGGGGCGAGCGCGTGGGGGAAGATTCTTTCCTACTACGAGATCACTGGTCCCGGCAGTGTGCCCGTGCCACTGATTATTTCCGGTAGCGCTTCGAGTTCGGCCTTTGGTTCTACTGACAGCGCATGGGCGAATGCTTCCATCTGGTATGGCGACACTGTTTTCTCGACATGCTCTTCGACGGCCGCGGGTGGATGCACGGTCCCGCAATCTGGAAGCTTAAATGCCGTATCCTTCTTCGAGGTCTCGAATACTCTAGAGTACGTGCAGGTGGTTGCGATTGGTGGTGGAAGTTTAGGTAGCGGCTCATTCTCCGCTCAAGTTTCCGGTGTTACGCTTGGCATCGATCCCACGTGGCTGGCGAGTAACCCCGGATACAGTCTGAAGCTCAGCTCCAATATTGCTGCTGTCCCAGAGCCCGACACCTACGCCATGATGCTGGCAGGATTGGGACTGATGGGCTTCATTACAACTCGCCGCTCGAAGGCAGCCAAGGCAGCATAAACTGTTCCGTACAAAATGTTTATAAAATCGAGGGGGGAACATCATGAAAAAACTATCTCTTCTGGCCAAGTCACTCATTGGAACTCTGAGTTGCCTTTTTGTTATCGATGCTGCACAAGCTGTACAGATAATACCTCCACCGGGCACGACCATAGTATTGGCCTCTGCCAGCTTTGAAGCCAACTCAGGCCCATATACTGCGTTCAGCACGTCGGCTCCTGTCTCCGAGTCCTATAGCGTGCCGGGCAGCCCTTACTATTTGTCTGGAGGAGCAGCAACAACCGCCTATCCAAACCCTGGCGCTACCGCATACGGTGGAGGCTATGGGCTCTTTGGAGGAGGGAATTCGATGACCACATTCCAGTTTGCCGTGGTGGAAAATCCCGGCTTTACTGGACCGCCTGGCATGTTAGTTCCGGTCGATGTCAATGCAATGCTGTTGGCGTCGGGATTAGGACCAACATATACAGCCAAAGCAAATATTTCGGTCAGTGGTGCTTCTGGCAACGATTTGGTTGCCTCCGTTTGCAATGTACAGGCATATGGAACACCATTGTACACATGCCCTGGAAATGGGAATATCTCGACGACCCTTCTGGAAGTTCCGAACACACCCATTACTGTCGGGCTTGGCGCGTTAGCGGGCTCAAACAATGGTTCGGCAACAGCGTCAGCAGATCCATCATTTTTTATTGATCCTTCGTTTGCATTGGCACAAGACTATTCAATCATTCTGAGTCCAGGGATTGGTAATCCTGCTCCCGTTCCCGAACCCGGCGAATGGGCGCTGATGCTTTCCGGCATCGGCCTTCTGGGCTTCATTGCAACCCGCCGTGAGACAGTAGCTTCTTAAACAACATGCATTTCGTTGTTTCGGTCTGTAAATTATATGGAGAGGTTACCATGAAAAATATTTCTGTACAAAAACGTATTTTTTCTGCATTGACGACGGCGCTGATAGGAGGCCTTTTCGCTTCAGCGGTACAAGCCAGTCCAGTCGTGCCTGCTGCAACCTTTGAAGTATGGGCGGGGACAAGTAATCCAATCTACACTCCCGGTACCGTCACGTGGACAGGATGTGGGGCTGATGGAGGATGTGCATCCAGTAGCGCGACGGCGACCGCCGCGCTAACCTTCTCAGCCAGTGGAAATTCAACCGGAGCAGAAGCTATTGCGTATGCCACAGGTGATTTTTTCTATACAGTCACAGGCCCTTCTAATGTGTATGTGCCACTGATATTATCCGCCAGCACTTCAACCTCGGCTTCTGGCGCCAACACATCTGTATATACTGACATAAATATTAGAAACGATAGCACTTACGCTGGCTATAGCTTCCGTACCTGCGCAGGGTATTTGTGTATGGCACCTTCATCCAGGAGCATAAACTACGCTTATTCCCTGACAACGAATACTCTTGGTGATGTATCAATGTACGCGTCGGGCAGTTCCCCCCTCGGCTCGTTCACGGCTACGATTGACCCAACGATCAGCATCGATCCAGGCTGGCTTGCGCTCAACCCTGGTTACAAGGTGGTACTCAGTTCTAACATTACTCCCGTTCCAGAACCCGACACCTACGCCATGATGCTGGCAGGTTTGGGTCTTCTGGGCTTTATAGCAACCCGCCGTTCATAATGTGTGCTGAACAGTAGATTCTTAAACAACATGCATTTCGTTGTGTATGTATTTATATAGGGAGAAAGCATCATGAATATCCAGAATTGCAAACTCAATGCAGCCCTAACTGCCTTCTATGCTGTTACCTCGGGTGTGTCATCGATTCGATGCGCCCGCGTTGTCACTGTACTCGCCGCCTTGATTGTAGGGACATTGTTTTTTACCGAATCCTTCGCCGCGACATTACCTCTTGCGTCATATACGGTTTCTGCCGCGGGTTCGCCTGAGATTAATGTTCCCGGTACCGTCTCAGGCAGCGACTGCAACGGCAGTGACGGGTGCGAAACCACCTATGCATCGGCGTCTGCCGGGCTAGCTATCTCAATCCACGGGTCGGGCAGCGGCGTTAACCCGGCAGATGCGTCCGGGCAGGGATCGATTACTTTTTACTACGAGATCACCGGTCCCGGCAGTGTGTCCGTGCCACTGATAATTTCTGGCAGCGCGTCGACCTCGGTATCCGGCCCTAACGCAACGGCGAATGCTTACATCGAGTATGGAAACGGCGATCTCTATACATGCTCATCGACGGTTGCGGGTGCGTGCGGTTCGGAAGCGGCTTCAGGAAGCCTGAACTTGGTACGCTTTACCAATGAGTCATCAAATACTCCTTACGATCTGGGTGTGATCGCAACCGGTTATTCCGCTGATGGCACTGGCTCATTCTCCGCACAAATTTCCGGTTTTAAGTTCGGCATCGATCCCGCGTGGCTGGCGAGCAACCCTGGATACAGCCTGAAGTTCAGCTCCAATATTAATATTGCTGCTGTCCCAGAGCCAGACACCTACGCCATGCTGCTGGCTGGTCTGGGCCTTTTGAGCTTCATCACAACCCGCCGTTCGAAAGCTGAAAAAGAAGTAGGCTATGTCACAGTTAAATAGTGGTAATCGTTCAACCCTTATGAGTGCTGGGCATTGAAAACGATCGTAAAATTTCAACATCATGATTTTAAAAGAAATATAAACTTTGTTGTTTGGGCTCAACAATTAACTGTGACATAGCCTTAAAAAAGGAAACGTCGTTGGTGGTGGTTTCTATGCGCAGCACCCGTTTGAATTTGTCGTATATTTTGATGGAAACGCTGCCCAGGTAATGTTTGATGCAGGTTCCCTCAATGCGCGTGGATAAGCGGGAACCGAGTTCCTGTGCCAGTTGCGGGGTGATTTTTTTGCCCAGGAAGGACGAGACATTTTCCGCCTTGACGGAAATGACCGCCTGCCGGGAGAGTTCCTCATAGAGAGGTTGCAATGCAGCGTCGGAACGGAATGCCAGATCGGTTGAGTACTCGGTTTGCATCAGGCTCCAGTGATATTCCTGCTCGAATATATCGAGTACTGGGCAGCACAGCGTGGCGTAGCGGTCGAGAATGCGATGCAGATTGTCGGGTTTGAGTTGATCGGACAGTTGCTGTGCCTGAGCGAAATCGTCAATGCGGATAAATGCGTTGTCGACTTCATGATCAACGTAGCCTCGGAAGATGGAATATGCGGATTTTAACTTTTTTGGTTCCGGCTTGTCCGGCTTAGGGGAAAGCAAAATGATACGTAAATTGGCATATGAGGATTTCGCAGGAAATCGCCCGAGCAAGGAGATTCAAGAGAGACATCGCGCAGAGATGCGCGAGCATGCGAGGAAGGAGTTCCAGAAAAAGATAGCACATGCAAAATCCCGGCGTGAGCAGTCCGAGCCGTACCGCCGCGCCCTAACTGAGTTTTATCGAGCGCACGGCGTGGTAGAGCAGCAGACACCGCGTCGGCCGAACAAATTCGATCTGCAAAAATTTGCGCAGTTCGCGGTGCCCATCGTGCCGCGGCTGCGCCGCCGGATTTTTCAAGTAGGCTCATTCCATATCGTGGACATACCTACGTTCGCTGATCCATTCGTCGCTTGGCTCGATTTAGAACAACACAGCCCCGGTAACAATGCTGAATCATGGGGGCCGGCGCCGGACGGCGCCACCGGCGAAATTTTACTTACGGTCGACGCTGGGTTGGAGGGTGACAGCCCGGGAGGGGGTGGCTCAGCCGCGGGG
>VFSW01012518.1_pt1 | contig 11842 bp, 8 predicted proteins | sample 5358111 | NCBI WGS metagenome assembly VFSW01 (sample SAMN11554181, study PRJNA540505) | mine drainage metagenome | isolation source: sediment from site ElyBrook_90M | place: USA: Ely Copper Mine, Vershire, VT | collected 2017 | reverse complement strand
GGCTTCGGCCTGATGCCCCGAGGCCGTCATGATGGTGTCATCATAATCCAGGGAGATCATGGACAAGACAGCGTCCTTGGCCAGAGGATGGGCGGAACGGATAAATGATTCCGAGCAGCAGGTACATTCCAGACCATGCAGCCACAGCACCGGAGTCCGCGGCTTGCTTTCCATCGCATTCACGATGCGCGGCACGAAGGCCGGCCCCAGTCCCAGCGACGTGGCTGTCAAACTGCAAAATTTGAGAAAACTACGACGCGTAATCCCCTGACGTCGCATGACGTCGTAAAAGGTTTCCACCACGGCAGACCTCCCCTGTGATTATTTATTGCCACCTCAGTTGTGGTGAGCAGTACGTAATCAAGAACCATGCCAACATTTTCCACCTGGACTTCTGTCCGCATTATCAGGGAGTTGTAAAAACTCAGTGCAGAGGTGATTTACGATTATGTAAATAAAATTACCACCTAGAGTGGTAACTTTATTTCACTCCCCCAGGAATTCAAAGTCCACTTGGGGTGACCTACCGCTAACGATCTCGGCCAGCGCCTTTCCGCTTCCGGTCCCCAATGTCCATCCCAGGGTGCCGTGCCCGGTATTCAGATACAGTCCCTTCAGGCGGGTTGCCCCAATCAGTGGACAGTTGGAGGGTGTTGCAGGGCGCAGCCCGGTCCAGAACCGGGGTCGGGCATAGTCACAGGCCCCGGGAAACAGCGCCTGCGTCCGCGCCACCAGCGCCTGACACCGCCGCTCATTCAGTTGGGTATCGAACCCATTGAATTCGGCCGTTCCCGCCACCCGTAATTGCTGACCCAGGCGCGTCAGGACGATTTTATGCGCATCGTCAGTAATGCTGCAGGTGGGCGCCAGGGACGGCGCCAGAACCTCCAGCGTGGCGGAATACCCCTTGACCGGATACACGGGAATCCGGATCCCCAGAGGCGCCAGCAGGGCTGTGCTATAACTTCCCAAGGCCACCACCACAGCATCAGCGCCCAACCTTTCCTGCGCAAGCGGCGCAGCGCCCGGGGCCGTACCCGGAACATCCGGCCCGGCAGCAGGATCCATTTCAGCGGACGGCGCAGAGCGCAACAGGACGCCCGTTACCTGATCTCCCTGCCGCAACAGATCCGTCACCTGATGCTGGTAAAGAAATTTCACCCCCGCAGCCTGGCATTGCTGAGCCAGCGCCACAGTCCAAAGGTGGGCATCCCCCGAGGCGTCTCCCGGGGTGAAGGTAGCGCCCGCCCATAACCCCTGGGACGCGCTCAGGGCTGGTTCATGCTCGAGTGCCTGGGCCTTGCTCCAGGGTTGACGTACATACCCCAGACGCGCGACAACCGCTGCCGCGCGACAACCGCGCTGCCAACCCTGCCCGGTGGCGTACAGGTGGAGGATTCCCCGCTGAAGATGGTGATAGCTGATGCTGGTCGGTTGCTGCAGCACCTGGTGAGCGCTGCGACTGTACAGCCCCAACTGTAGCAACTGCGCCAAATTATGGGCACTGCGCCCGGGCCAGCATTCACGTAAAAACCCCATCCCCCAGCACCATTGCTGCGGATCCAGGCGCGGCCTGAACAACAGGGGAGCCTCTTCCTTGAACCCCCATTTCAGCAGTTGGGGGAAAGTCTCCGGGCTGGCCCAAGGTTCCACATGGCCCGTGGAAAGCTGTCCACCATTGGCAAAACTGGTTTCCAATGCAGGTCCTGCCTGACGCTCCACCACGGTGACCTGATGGCCCGCCTGACGCAAAAACCAGGCACTACTCACACCGATCACGCCGGCGCCTAACACAACCACATGCATAGTAAAAACCTTAAGCAGTTAAAGTGACGAATCAAAATTGGCCCTGGGGTTTGAGGGCACTCAACGGGTAGCGCTATAATGGCGCGCCAACCCATCAACCTGACAGCTTGTGCTGTCCTTCGAGGACCTTTGCATGAACCTTGACCGAGTACCCGCAGGACGGGACGTCCCCAACGATTTCAACGTCATCATCGAAATCCCCATGAACGGAGACCCCATCAAATACGAGTTGGACAAGGAAACCGGCGCCATGTTCGTGGATCGTTTCATGTCCACCGCCATGCATTACCCCTGCAATTATGGCTACATTCCCAAGACACTGTCATCTGACGGTGATCCGGTGGATGTGTTGGTTCTTACCCCCATCCCCCTCATCAGCGGTGTGGTGGTGCGCTGTCGCCCTGTGGGCCTGCTGAAAATGAGCGACGAGGCCGGCGGCGACGCCAAGGTATTAGCCGTCCCGGTGGACAAACTGTGCAATATCTACCGCAGCATCCAAAGCCCGCGAGATCTTCCAGAACTGACCCTGAGCCAGATCTCTCACTTTTTCGAACATTATAAGGATCTGGAACCCGGAAAATGGGTCAAAATCGAAGGCTGGGTAGGTGAAGAAGAAGCCAAGATTGAAATCATGAGCGGCGTCGACGCCTATGCCCAGGCCTCAACCAAACCAATGTTCTAAACATGGCACCACACCCCATGCCGCTGCGTGCCGGAGAGAAGGGTTAAAAACCATTGTGGCCCCTGCCGGCCCCAACCCTTGCAGCCGCATGCTGTAGAGGACTTCAAGCAATCGCGTCGCGGCAGGGATACCCCCCCACAACCGGCGCCGTGTCGTGTTTTCTGGTGGCATGGCAGGTAACAGAAAGCACGGACTTTAAAAATCCGGTGCCGGGGTGCGTGCCACCACCCAGGCGCGCACCCGGCAGGCCCCATGTTCGCGCAGTAATTGCGCCAGGACTTCCAGCGTGGCTCCGGTCGTGTAGACATCGTCCACCAAAGCGATATCCAGGCCTTTGACCGATGATGCTTCCAGCGCAAAGGCCTGCGTCAGGTTTTGCCGTCGTTGCAAGGCGTTGAGCCCGGCCTGTGCCGGTGTATGGCGTATTCTCACCAATTCCGAGCCAAGCGGAATGGCAAGGGCCTGGGACAGGCGTCTGGCAATTTCCCAAGCCTGATTGTAACCGCGCTGGCGTAATCGCCGGCGCGACAAGGGCACGGCAAACAGCTTGTGCGGTAAATCCCTCGGTTGGCCTTGAGGCCGGGGCAAGCCCGGACCAGAGGATGCCAGCGCGCTGTGCTGTTGTGTGGCGCAGGCACGAACCCGCGCGTCTTCCAAACCTGCCCCCTGCCGGGTTTGAATGGCTTGCACCAAGGCGTCGGCAAGCAGGGGGGCCAGATACAGCCCGGCCCCATATTTGAGATGGCGAATCAGGCGATTGACGGGGTATTCGTAAGAGAACGCGGCGATCAGTTCATCCGGGCCTTGTTCCCTCAACCCGCTCCTGTGCCCCGGGTAGCTACTGCGCTTCGAAGGAGAGGCTGGGAAAGTCCCGGCTTGCCCCGGGGAGGAGGCGTTTTCAGTCTGTTCAAGAACGGGCTCCCGGGTTCCCGGCAAGGCCTGCTGACACCACAGGCACAGCGTACTGCCCTGCGCTGCGGGTGCGGCACACAAAAAGCAAGCGCTGGGCAAATGCTGCAATACCTGCTGCACCCAGCGCAGGGGGAAAAGTGCCGAGAAATTCATACCCGTCCTTATAACTGGCCCAAAATGGCGCTTGAAATCGCCTATCGAGATTGACAAGCGCGCGCCGCATGCGGATCATCTCGCTCATGAATAATCATTTTACTGCCCCCTTGCCTGCAGAACAGGCTATTTCCCCCCAAACAAACCAGGAAAACTGGTCTGTTTGTGCGATCGAAGCCCTATTCGAGTTGCCCTTCAATGACTTGATCTGGCGCGCACAGAGTGTGCACCGGGCCCACTTCGACCCCAACGGTATTCAGTTATCCACCTTGCTCTCGGTCAAGACAGGGGGGTGCTCGGAGGATTGTGGTTATTGTCCCCAATCGGCACGCCACCCCACCCAGGTGGCATCACAAGCGCTTCTGTCCAAGGCCGAGGTATTGGAGGCTGCGCAAGCAGCCAAGGCTGCGGGAGCCTCACGCTTTTGCATGGGGGCGGCCTGGCGCAGTCCCAAGGCGCGGGATCTGGAATCAGTTGTCGAGATGATCGAAGGGGTGCGTGCCTTGGGGCTGGAAACCTGTGCCACTCTGGGCATGCTCAAGCCGGACCAGGCCGAGCGCCTTAAAGCCGCAGGTTTGGACTACTACAATCACAATCTGGACAGTGCCCCTGAGTTTTATGGCGACATCGTGCATACGCGAACCTATCAGGACCGCCTCGACACCTTGGATGCAGTGCGGGATGCCGGCATGCATGTGTGCTGCGGCGGCATTGTGGGAATGGGGGAAACCCGTCCCATGCGCGCCGGTTTGATCGCGCAATTAGCCAATCTCCACCCTGCGCCAGAATCTGTCCCCATCAATCTTCTGGTGCAGGTAGAGGGAACGCCGCTATATGGCACCGAGGCGCTGGACCCCTTCGAGTTTATTCGCACCATTGCCTGTGCCCGCATTACCATGCCCACCTCTCGCGTACGCTTGTCTGCCGGCCGGGAGTCCCTGTCCGAGGCACTACAGGCCCTTTGTTTTCTGGCGGGGGCCAATTCCATTTTTTATGGCGAACGGCTGCTGACCACCGGCAATCCGGACGTGGCACGGGATCAGGCCCTTTTCCGCAAGTTGGGACTGCATTCGGAATAATGTCATGTGCCGATTGCGAGTCGGGCGGCTTTCTATGGCCCGGGAGTTGTGATGCTGCATTCGGAATGATGTCATGTGCCGATTGTTCGCCCGTTCATCCTGTTTTAGCCGAGGGCGTTTAGGACGTATGGTCATACCCGGGGTGCGCTTGCCTCTCACCCTCAGGATTGGCAACCTTCAAAGAGGAGCCTCCTCTGGATAAATCCCGCCTGCGTGCCCGTTTTAACCGCAATGTGCACCAAGCCCCGCCCGACATGCCGTTATTGCAGGAAATCAATAACCGTCTGCTGGAACACTTCGAATTCCTCAAACCGGAGGCCTGCTGCATCCTGGATTTGGGCGCTGGAACAGGGGTTGCTGGCGCCGGCCTGCGCGCGCGTTTCCCACAGGCATTCCTGATTGCACTGGACAGTGCCCTGGAGTCCTTGCGGCGTCATTCCTGGCGTCCCAAGCCTTGGTGGCATTGGGGTCCGGTGGATGTCCGAGCAAAGCTCTGTGCCGATGGAGAGCAACTGCCCCTGGCCCCGAACAGCATTGACGTGGTGTGGTGCAATCTGGTGTTGCCCTGGTGTTCTTTGCCGGAGTTATTGGCAGAGGTACGACGGGTGCTAAGGCCAGAGGGGCTGTTCCTGTTCAGTACGCTCGGGCCCGATACCCTGCGCGAATTGCGTATGGCTTATGGTGCAGCGCCGGCCCTTGCACCGTCGCCACTGCCCGAGTTTACAGACATGCATGATATTGGCGATGCCCTGGTGCAGACCGGATTTGCCAACCCGGTCATGGACCGGGAGAACTTGCAGGTCAACTATCCCGATCTGAATTTATTGCTCGGTGATTTGCGCTGGACTGGGGCCCCGCTCGTTGCGCCGTCCCGGCGTGGTCTTGGCGGGCGCGCCAAATGGCAGGCGGTGCAACAGGCCTATGAATCCATGCGCGGGCCAGAGGGACTGCCCGCCACCTTCGAACTGGTCTACGGTCATGCCTGGAAACCTGCGCCGCGTGTAACGGCTGCGGGCAAGCCAATCATTTCACTGCGGGCAGAGTAGATCACATCGTTTAAGTCTTTAAGCAAAACGACCAAGGCAGTTTCCCTTGTCCATTCCGAAACCTCATACCGATTTCTAACCACCCAGTGATCACCTGTCCTGACTGTCAACAATTTCAGCAACGCTGGTTCAGGTATATCATGAGCGGCACCAAAGGGTTGCGTCACCTCATGTCACAGTGAAGATTCATAATATCAACTTAACGCTGTGCATCACTCAATCGATGTACCGATGGGAATGGGGAATGGGGAATGAAGGAATAAAACCGCGCTTGCGATCCGAAAAAAACCGTATCGGGTTATGGAAGCGCGCTAATCAATTAAAGCCACGCCTGCAATCCGGAATTGTTTTATCCCCTATAAATGCTGATACAACATCGGCCACCCTGACTCTTCCGTCCCACATTACACTCGTCCGTTCCTTTCTGGATCAACACAAGCCGCATACGAATGGCAGCGGCGTTTCTTGCCAGGTACCAAAAAACATGTCCTCAATTGTCCAGCTTCGCGACCTAATCCTTAAAGCCAAACACGCCTATTACTACAGTGGTGAACCCATCATGAGCGATGCCGAATATGACACGCTGGAGGACGAGTTGCGCCAACTGGCGCCGGATGATCCTGTATTGGCTCTGGTCGGAGCACCCGTACCGGGCGATGCGATGCTTACCAAGGCAAGGCACAGCATTCCAATGGGCAGCCAGAGCAAGGTCAATTCCGAAGCGGAGTTCAGGCAATGGGTGCTCAAAACGGGTACCGGGGGTATTCACGCCAGCCTCAAGGGCGACGGGGCCAGCGCCGCAGCGTATTACACGGAAGGGCGCCTGGTACAAGCCATTTCGCGCGGGGATGGTAATGTGGGTGAAGACATTACAGCCAACGCCCTGCGTTTCAAAGGATTACCGGCATGGGCGGGGGACGCCCATGGCGGTTTCACGGGTGCTGTGCGTTTTGAAGTCATTTTGACAGTGGCCGATTGGACCCGCATCGATCCAACCCGCAGCAAAAATCCGCGCAACGCCGGCACGGGAATCATGGGCCGCAAAAACGGGTACCAGAGTGACGCGCTGACCATATTTGCATTCGACATTGACGAGAGTCGCGGGGGCACATCAATTTCTTTTGCCACCGAATCAGACAAGGCCGCCCGGCTAGAGGCCCTTGGTTTCAATCTGATTCCTCAGCAACATTGCCCCACCGTGGATGAAGCCGTGGAGTACTTTCTACGGGCCGCCAAAACCCGGGATACACTGCCCTTCTGGATTGACGGTGTGGTAATGAAGATCGAGGAAATTGCGCTGCAGAATGCCCTGGGTTCCATTTCGGGGCGACCGCGGGGGCAAGTGGCGTGGAAATTTGATTCGGCGGGCGTGGAAACCGTGGTTGAAGGTATAGTGATCAGCGGTGGACATACCGGCGCCCTGATCCCAACAGCGCAACTTCGTCCAGTGGATATCGGCGGTACAACCGTCAGCAGCGCATCGCTGACCAACTTCGATGAAGTCGGACGACTGGATGTGGCTATCGGGGACACGGTCTGGTTAATCAAAGCCAATGATATCATCCCGAAAATTGTTCGCGTGACCCGGCGTCATCCCCAGCGCCAACCCATATTGACTCCGACCACCTGCCCCTTTTGTGGCGGCAGTGTGGGGCGACGCAAGACGACGGATGGAGCTGATGGCGCCATCATTGAATGCCAAAACAGCGCTTGCACAAAGAAATCCACAGGCAAGATCAGCCGCTGGATTGCCAATCTGGACATTCTGGGAATTGGAGAGGTGGTCCTGGAGGCATTGATCGAACACTTTGACATGGAAGATGCTGCCGATCTCTATACCTTGAAAGACAAAGCGGAAGAAATGGCCCGACTCGTGACCCACAGGGAGCGTGACCTCAAGTTGGGAGAAAAGCGCACCGCCAGCATTCTCGCGGCGATCGACGCCAAACGAACGCTCACCTTGAGCGAATTTCTGGGGTCATTGGGGCTGGAACACCTGGGTCAGCGCAGGGTTGAAATCATCATCCGTCAGGCGGAGGGCTTGCTCGATACTCTGGATGACTGGCGCTCGGGTAAACTGCGAGACCCCGCAGTGGCGGAAAAGGCAGGCGTTCCCCATATCGGTGTCTCCATCCAGAACAGCATTGATGCCATGTCGCCTGTCATCGACAAATTGCTGTCCAACGGTGTTGAAATCTTGCCACCCCAACAAGATGTGCGCGAAAACGAGACCGCAGAATCTATAAAAACTGTGTGTATCAGCTGTAAGCTGCCCAGCGGCAAGAAGAAGGCAGATTATGAGGCCGCCCTGCGCGTTGCCGGCTATGAACTGGTGGATGAGGTGCGCGCGGGGTTGAGTTATCTGGTTTTGGCTGAGGCCGGCTCAACCAGCAGCAAAGCCCTCAAGGCCGGAAAACTGGGTATCAGCGTCATTTCGGAGGAAGACCTCCTCAGACTGCTCCAACCCCATCGCGCCTGAACGTGCTCTGCCATGTCGTGAGGGGCCGCTATCATGCTGTGAATTTATTGAGACTTCCATAAATCATGACATCACCAGAGGGTAGCTTGTTTCCAGCACGCGGCGATAGAGATATAGCGCATGAGAATCCTGAAGGTTGTCATGATTTAAGGAAATATCAATAGAATGGGGTCTATAGAAATATTTCCATAACGGCGACTAATGCTATCTAGCGCACATACCGACCCAGTAAGCACGCGGATACTGTCAGCAGTAGAAATGCCATAACCATTCCCATACCCGATCCAGTTTTTCTGCGCCCTTCGCGCGATTCCTGCTGCGTGAGCTGCTTCCAAATCCAGCCCATGTGTCGTTAGTTGAGAATGCCTGTCTGTGAGTAATTCAAGCTCTGGCGTTTCAACCGCGACGCCAGGAATGGCTGATACCAACGAGCATTGCTTTAGAGGTGGGGTAAATTGTTCATGAAAACGACTTATAAAATTGTTGCTTGGCTCGCTGGTGCGGTCCTCCTGGTTGCGCTGGGGGTGACGGGATCGTTTTATGCATTCAGTCAGATGAAGGAAGCAGCCGACTCTCGTGGGCATGGCAACACGGTATTGAAAAGTGCAAGCGATTTGCTGTCTGCATTGAAAGATGCGGAGACCGGTCAGCGCGGCTATTTGTTGACCGGTGACGAGACCTTTCTGGAACCGTATGTATTAGCGCGTAACACCATCGGTGGGCAGCAGGAAAAATTGCGTCAACTGACCTTAAATAGTGCTGCCCGGAGACACCTGGACGCAATGGCGCCATTGATCGATGCCAAATTGGCTGTGCTGTCGCATGTCATTGAGTTGCGCCGTAACCATGATATGACTTCTGCACTGGCGCTCATGCGCAGTGGTCAGGGCAAGCAGTTGATGGATTTGATTCGTGTCGAGATGCGTGGCTTCATCCAGATAGAGGAAGACTCGGAGGCGCAGTCCGATGCAGAGTTTCAATCAACCATGCGCCATTTGTTTACCATCATCATTATCGCCAGCCTGTTGACGCTGCTATTTGCACTTGCCTTTGCCTATTTGATCTATCGAGAAACACAGCAGCGGCTCAAGAATCTGGCTCATCTCCAAACACAGCATTTACTCGAGGTTCAGGAGAAGGCGAATAAACAACTGCAGCAGGCCAACGTCTCCTTGCAGCTCAGTGAGGAAAAGCTCGCCGTTACGCTCCACTCCATCGGCGATGCGGTGTTGGCCACCGATGCCGACGGGCGTGTGACGCTCCTCAATCCCCTGGCCGAACGGCTCACCGGCTGGACACAGACGCAAGCCAGCGGTCGTCCGGTGGAAGAGATTTTTCACATTATCAATGAGGGAACCCTTCAAACCACTGTTGTCCCGGTAAAGGAGGCATTGACGCATGGCGCGGTACAGACCCTGGCCAACCACACGGTGCTGATTGCCCGCGATGGTAGCGAGTGCGCTATCGCCGACAGTTGCGCACCGATTCGCGACCGCGACGAACAGGTCATTGGTGCTGTTCTGGTGTTTCGTGATGTCACCGAGATCAAGCGCTTTGAGCGTACCTTGCAAGAAAAAAACGTCGAGCTGGAGCATGCCAGCCGTATGAAATCGGAGTTCCTGGCCACCATGTCGCACGAATTGCGCACGCCGCTGAACGCCATCATCGGCTTTTCCGAAGCACTCAAGGATGGCATGATGGGTAAGATGAGCGATACCCAGAACGAATACATCGGCGATATTTTTACCAGCGGGCAGCACTTGTTATCTCTGATTAATGACATTCTGGATTTATCCAAGGTCGAAGCAGGCATGATGGCCCTCGAACTGGAGCCGGTCGACTTGAACAGCCTGCTGTCTAACAGCCTGAAGATCGTCAAGGAAAAGGCGGCTGCCCAGCGTACCTCTCTCGAACTCGAAGCAGGTGAAGACTTGGGCGTACCCCAGTTGGACCTGCGCAAGACCAAGCAAATTGTCTACAACCTGTTGTCGAATGCCGTCAAATTCAGTGCCAATGGTGGGCGCGTAACCTTGCGCGCACGGCGCGTCTCGCGCAGTAGCGTTGGCAAGCTGTCAGGTGCCTGGCCAGTGCACAGCTTCCCCTTGGCCGACAGTGAGCACAAGGAATTCCTGGAAATATGCGTCATTGACAGCGGTATCGGTATCTCCAGGGAAAACATGGCGAAATTGTTCACGCCCTTCAGTCAAATCGACAGCAGCCTGGCGCGCAAATTCGAGGGTACCGGTCTCGGTCTGGCGATGGTCAAGCAGATGGCCGAACTGCATGGAGGCACCGTTGCCGTGGCCAGCGCACAGGGCGAGGGTGCGTGCTTCGCTGCCTGGTTGCCGCTGCGCATGCCGTCTCAGGCCGCTACCACTGCCATCCTGCCCCATAACGTGGGCGTTGCGGCCGTCGCTACAGCCGAGCCCAAAGAACGCATTGCGCTGGTGATCGAGGACGATGACAAGGCGGCTGACTTGGTTCGCCTATTGCTCGAAGCCGAGGGCTTTAGCATCTTGCGTGCTGCCAGTGCCGAGGCCGCCCTCCTGTTGGCGCCACAGCAAACCCTCAGCTTGATTACGCTCGATATTCAGTTGCCGGGCATTGATGGCTGGGAGTTTCTCCAGCGGATACGCGAAAGCAGTACCCTTGCCCACGTACCAGTGGTGATTATCGCCGGCACAGCCGACAGCAATTTGGCACTGACCCGTGGCGCCGCTGTCGTATTGCAAAAGCCCTTCAGCCGCGCCCAGCTGAAAGCCTCACTGACCAATCTTGGCCTGCATCCGACTCAGGAACATACTCACACGGTACTGGTCGTAGACGACGACCCCAAGGCAGTCGAGGTGATTGCCGCGTTCTTGCCGACTCCAGCCTATGCAGTAATACGTGCGTATGGCGGCAGCGAGGCGATCACCCTGGCACAGCGGCTACTGCCAGACTTGATATTGCTCGACTTGATGATGCCGGAGGTGGGCGGCTTCGATGTCGTTGCAGCGCTCCAGCGCAACACCGATACGGCGCGCATCCCGATCCTGGTGGTGACGGCCAAACAGATTACGGCGCTGGATCGTGCTGTACTCAATAGCAATCCGGGCAAGGGTATCCATATTGTCGAAAAATCCGGGTTCAATAATGCTCGTTTTATCGCCGAAGTAAGGCGTGCGCTGTTACCAAATTAGCCACCCCATTTGAGAGGACAGAAAATGGCCAAAATATTAATCGTTGAAGACAATCCGGCGAACATGAGGCTGGCTTCTCTGTTATTACTTAGAGTCGACCATACACTGCTGTGCGCCGTCGATGCCGAAACCGGTTTGACCTTGGCGCGCGCCGACCAGCCCGACCTGATCCTGATGGACATCCAGCTGCCCGGTATGGATGGCCTGGCGGCGACGGCCTTGCTGAAACAGGATCCGGCCACCGCCGCCATTCCGGTCATTGCGTTGACCGCGATGGCGATGAAAGAGGACGAGGAAAAGGCCAGGGTAGCCGGTTGCGACGCGTATGTCGCCAAACCCTTGCGCTACCAGGAATTATATGCAACGATTGATGCCCTGTTGGCCAACCGACCAATTAAATGATTGAGTGACTGCTATGGAAATAAATACTCGACCCTGAAAAAATAAAGATTGGTGAACCTCGTTCCGTACCATTATCTCCTGCTGCTGTTGCCGTTCTGGAT
>VFSW01012517.1_pt1 | contig 11842 bp, 6 predicted proteins | sample 5358111 | NCBI WGS metagenome assembly VFSW01 (sample SAMN11554181, study PRJNA540505) | mine drainage metagenome | isolation source: sediment from site ElyBrook_90M | place: USA: Ely Copper Mine, Vershire, VT | collected 2017 | reverse complement strand
TGTTCGGTGCGATGTTGATCGTCACTGCCTGCGAAGGCAGGTACGCGCTCGGTTCAAAGTAATACTGGTGATACTTCCCAGTCGTGTAGGTGGGTCCCAGGAACTGGTAACGCAGACCAACGTCGAGGGTCAATCGTGACGTCGCCTTCCAAGTGTCCTGAGCATAGCCTTCATATTGGTACATATGGAACGCACCGAACACATAGTTGTTCGTCTGGCTGGTGGTCGTTGCGTTTCCGAGGAGCATGTTCGCCATGCTGTTGTTGGAGTTGCTGGGATTGTTATTGCTGGCGGAGAAGTTCATGCTGACCGGTTCCTGCCAGCTTCCTTCCTGACCATTTTCATTCAAATCCGCCATGATGCCGAACTTGAAGACGTGGTCCTTCCAGATTTTGGTCACGTCGTCGGTGGCAACAACCGTGTTACCCGTTGAAGTCCAGCCCGCCGGGAAGATTCCGGTGTTGATGTAACCGCCGCCATCGTTAAGTGCCGGCGCCAGATTGTGCGTATTGGTGGCCGGATACAGGTCGTTGAAGGTGAAGCCCAGCGCTGTCTTGTCGTACAGGTTCTTTGAAGTTCCTGGGACGATGTCGACAACCTGCGTCAAGTGAAGCCAACCAACCGTTGCTTCATTGGTCAGGGTCGGGGAGATTACGTTCACCAAGCTCCAAGCCCAGCTCTTGCCTGGCTTCCGCCTGAACATGGGCACGACCGGGAAGCTGGGGCCAGAGAAGATACCGAAGCCCTGCTGTTCCTGCTGCCGGTCATCCACGTAACGGAAGAAGGCATTGGCCTTGGGTCCGAAGTTGTAGTCAACGCGCAAGGCGTACTGGTTCTTGTAGAACGTGTACGTATCCTGGAAGTTGACTTGCTGCATATCGCCATATCCGTTGTTGTAGATGGGGTGAGTGAAGTTTCCCTTGTAGGCCGGGGTAAAGTCCTTGATCATTGCCGCATACTGCGTGTTGAACTGGCCCGCGGGAATGATGTTGCCGGCATAGGGCGTACCACCAGTAATTTCGCCGAAGTTGTTGTAAGTGATCGACCCAGGTTCGAAGGCCTGCCCATTCTGCAAATACCCTGTTCCTGGAGCGCCGCCATTGTTGAAGACAACCGGCGTGCAGGTTGAAGTTCCGTTGTAATCGCAGATGTTGCCGGGCCGGTACATGGGCGTGAGATTGGCATCATGTCCGGGAGTTCCCGTGGCGTCCATGCCCAGCATCGTAGGTACCGGCACCGTGTAATAGGTGCCGCCACTGGGACGGCTGGCGCGTGTGCCTTCATAGTTGAAAAAGAAGAAGGCCTTCTTGTTGCTCCTCGGCGAAATCTTCGGAATGGGAATATATCCGCCGATGTTGGCGCCGAACTGATTGAACCTCAGGATGGATCTTGCTTTTCCTTCGTGATTGCTGAACCAATCGTTGGCATCGTAATCCGTGTTGCGATTGAATTCATACAGCGTGCCGTGGAAGCGCTGGCCGCCACTCTTGGTGTTGACCAGAATCATGACGCCCGGGCTGCGGCCATATTCCGCGTTGTAATTGCCGGTGAGGGTTTTGAATTCGCCCACAGCGTCAATGCTCAGGTCTGTGTATTGTCCGTCGTTGGCGCCGATGTCGGTGTTGATCACGCCGTCGAGGAAGAAGTTGTTGTCGGTGCCGCGCATTCCGTTTACATAGAAGTCATTGGTCCCGTTGAAGACCAGGCGGAATGATGAGTTGTTGTTTGTAACCACACCGGGCGTGGTTGTGAGCAGCGACTCAAAGTCGCGTCCATTCAATGGCTGCTCGACAACTTGGCGCTGGTCAATGACTGCCGCGTTATTGGAACTGGTCGTGTCGATTGTAGGTGTTTCTGTGTTCACAATCACGGTTTGAGAGGCTTGGCCGATAGTCATCTTCAACTCTCCCAAGCCAAGGCTCTGATCCGGATCCAGGATCACCCCTCCCCGAGACAACTGCTGCATCCCTGGGGCGGTAATTTTGATTGTGTAGGTGGCAGGTGTCAAGTTCAGCGCCCGGAAATTTCCGGCCGCATCGGATTGCACTTCACGAGCCACGCCGCCGGTATGCTGATCCATGATGCTGATGTCGGCTCCAGGGATCACCGCGCCGGATGCGTCTACTACTGTTCCGTTGATCGAACCGGTCTGGGCCTGAAGTTTGGTGCCGGACAGGAATACGACAGCAAGAGCCAACATCGCCAACGGCAGGATCAATCCTGTCCTGAAGATGCTGTTCGGTCGTGTTCCAAAGAGTCTGGCCCCCCATCTACGGTGTGTTTTGCCTTCGCAACCCAAGCTCTTACTGACTTGGTCACATGCGCTACTGGCACTCATAATTCGAGTCATAGCCGTGTTTTTCCTCCATTGAAGCGTGAATCGCTTTTGTTGTGTACGATCGATCGCAAGAACCGCAACCAATCGCTCATGCCAGGTTCTGGTTCCACCTGGACGCACATCAATAGCGCTGCCCGTCTGGTGCAGCTAACGTGATAACGCTATCAGGTACGCGCCATGAACGATAGTCAATGCGGAATGGGGTTGTCAAGCATTTCTTTTGGCGGGAATTCAGGGCTCAACCTCGTCAGATGGGAGCCAGGCAACGGTCTTCCAAAAATGGAAATAAATGAAATCCGGGCTACTGTAAGTCATATTTTCACGGGGGGTTGAAACTTGCTAAAACCTTTAACTTCTGGAAGATTCTTGACACTGCTGCAATGGTTTCGATACCATCGCCGGTTTACTGACAGATCCCCTAGCGGGTCTTTCAGTAAGAGGGGGATAGCCTATGCATCGCAGAGTTTTTTTGACCAGTCTTGCCGCAGCCGGCATGACCGGGATGTCCGCACCACGCTTCCTTTCTGCAGAACCCGCCGTCTCGGCCGAACTTCCCGCTGCGAGTCCCAAGCACATCCCGCGGTATCGCGGCTTCAATCTTCAATGGGAGCGGCGGCCAGGCGACACCACGAGGCCAGCCTTTGAAGAGGCAGACTTCGCCATGATGCAGGAGTGGGGCTTCAATTTTGCCCGCCTGCCCCTCTCCTATTGGATCTGGGGCAAGCCGACCGACTGGACCTATATTGACGATGAGCCACTGACGCAGATCGACCGCGCCATTGAGCTGGGTAAGCAGTACGGCGTCCATATCAACCTGAACTTTCATCGCATCCCCGGCTACTGCATCAACGGCCGCGAGCTGGAGCCGGCCGACCTGTTTACCGGCCACAAGGACGAGGGCCCCCGCGCGCTCAAGGCAGCCTGCTTCCACTGGGCGCACTTCGCACGCCGTTACAAGGGGATACCGAGTTCGCAGCTTTCATTCGACCTCATCAACGAGCCCCCCAAGATGCGCTCGTACGAAGGCTATTTTGAGGATCGTTACGTGGAGGTCGCCAGCGCGCTCGTGGCTACCATCCGCGCCGAAGATCCTAACCGGCTGATCTTCGCCGACGGCATCAATATAGGACAGAACCCCGTGCTGGGGCTCGCCAGCCTGGGCCTCGTACAAAGCAATCGTGGCTACCAGCCCAAATCCATCAGCCATTATGGAGCCACCTGGGTTCCGCTTGATGAGTACGAGACCATGAAGGCGCCCACATGGCCGCTGACCGACGATAAGGACCACCTCTGGGATCGCGCCAAACTCAAGCAGGAGTGCGTCGACAAGTGGAAGCCGCTCACGGACCTGGGCGTGCAAGTGCACGTGGGAGAATGGGGCTGCTACAACCAGACGCCGCACGAGGTCGCGCTCGCCTGGATGTCTGACTATCTCGCGGTCTGGCGCGAGGCCGGTTGGGGAAACTCGCTCTGGAACCTCCGCGGCACCTTCGGTGTCCTCGACAGCGACCGCAAGGACGTGGCCTACGAGGACTTCAGGGGCCACAAGCTCGACCGCAAGATGCTCGAACTGCTTCGCACCGCTTGATCAGGTTCGCCTGAGCGCAAAGGGATATATTTCATGACACGCCGTCGTACTTTGATTCACCTCATTCTGCCAGTCACGCTCGCTGCCACCGCCGTTCCCGCTCTGCTCGCGCAGAGCGCCGGCCTCCAACTCAACAAGAAGGAATATTTTGAGGCGCCTGGCATCAACGTCATGGCTTTTCAGGATATTTATCCCGACGGCCACCAGGGTGGCGTCTCCATCATCCAGAATGGCGTGCGCGTCGCCACCAACGGCGACATTCGCCTCGATCCGGCGCCCGGCCAGTTTCAGTCCATGCCCAAGCAGGATGCGCGCGTCGTGGACACTGCTTCAAACACCATCACCACCACACTCTCTTACCCTGACCCATCCAAAAACCGTGTCGGCTTTAACCCGATCGACTACCCTGACCTGAACTTTACCTATAAGGTTCGCGTTCATGGCGAAGGCGACTCCATCCGCGTCACTGTCGATCTCGACAAGCCCATCCCTGCCGCCTTCATCGGCAAGGTCGGCTTCAATTTTGAGCTCTTCCCCAACGATCTCTTTGGCAAGAGCTGGTACCTGGGCAACTCCTCCGGAATCTTCCCGCGCCAGTCTCCGGGGCCCGAGACCTATGACAGCTCCGGTGAGGTGCAGCCGCTTCCGCTCGCCAGCGGTTCCCATCTCTCCATCGCTCCTGAAATCGACAGTCAACGCATGCTGATCGAATCCAAGACTGGCGACCTTGTCCTCCTCGATGCCCGTTCCAAGCGCAACAACGGTTGGTTCGTCGTGCGGTCCCTGGTGCCCGCCGGTGCTACAAAGGGCGCAATCGAGTGGATCATCACGCCGCACGCAATCCCCGGCTGGAAGTACAAGCCCGTCGTCCACGTAAGCCAGATTGGCTATCACCCCGCACAGAAGAAGCTTGCGATCATCGAACTCGACCGCGACGACGCAGCTTCCGATCCAGTGCGCGTTCTGCGCATCGACCCTGCAGGAGGCACGAAGGAGGTCTTTTCAGCGCAGCCTGCGCCCTGGGGAAACTTCCTGCGTTACAAATACACTGAGCTCGACTTCTCAAACGTCAAGGAACCGGGCATGTATGAAGTGGCCTACCGCGACACCGTCTCGCAGCCCTTCAGGATTGCGACAGACGTTTATGAACGCGGGGTCTGGCAACCGGTCCTCGAATATTTCCTCCCGGTGCAAATGTGCCATATGCGTGTCGAGCAGCAATACCGCGTCTGGCATGGCGCCTGCCACCTCGATGACGCGCGCATGTCGCAGGTCAACCACAACCTCTTCGACGGCTATCGGCAGGGACCGTCGACGCTGACAAAATACCAGTCCGGCGAGACCGTTCCGGACCTCAATCGCGGCGGCTGGCACGATGCCGGCGACTTTGATTTGCGCATCGAGTCACAGGCCGATGAGGTTTCGATCCTGGCCAGCGCATACGAGACGTTCCACCTCGACTACGACGACACGACCGTCGATGAAAATACTCTCCGCACCCAGATTCATGTGCCCGACGGCAAAGCAGACGCGCTCCAGCAGATTGAGCACGGCATCCTCACCATTCTGGGCGGATATCGCGCAATGGGCCGCGTCTATCGCGGCATGCAGGAGTCAACTCTGGAGCAATATGTCATGCTCGGCGATCAAGTGAACGTCACCGACGGCTTGTTCTACAACCCTTCAATGAAGCCGGACCAACGCTCCGGCACCGAGTCTGGCAAACCCGACGACCGCTTGGTCTTTACTGAGCAAAACCCGCTCCACGAGTACAAGGCGATCGCCGCCCTGGCCTCTGCGGGCCGCGTGCTCAAGGCCACCAAGCCCGAACTCGCGCGTGAGTGTATTGACGCTGCTGAAGCCCTGTGGCGCGCCGAACAGGATCCGGGCAAGGCCTTCGACGCCCGCATGATCGCCGCTGCGCAACTCTGGAAGACCACCGGCAATGAAACCTACCGCAAAGACATCCTCGACAACCGCACGAAGATCGTTGCCGATTCCGCCAAAATTGCGTGGGCCATCGCCCCCGTCGTCAAGTCGCTCAACGACGAAGCGTTCACCCACGATCTTCGCGAGGCTGTGCGCCGCGACTTTGCAGCGCTTGAAAAGAAGCAGGCTACAGACTCGCCTTTCGGTGTTCCCTATACGCCCTACATCTGGGGCGCCGGATGGGATATCGAAAGCTTTGGCGTCCAGCAGTTCTACCTGCACGAGGCCTTCCCGGATATCGTCTCTGCCGACTACATGCTCAACTCGCTCAACTTCATGCTCGGCGTTCATCCCGGTGCTAACACCGCGTCCTTCGCATCTGGCGTAGGCGCCCAATCCGCCACCGTTGCCTATGGGTTTAACCGCGCGGACTCCACCTATATTCCCGGTGGGGTCGTCAGCGGCACCGCCCTCATCCGCCCCGACTTTCCTGAACTCAAGGACTTTGGCTTCCTCTGGCAGCAGATGGAATACGTTCTCGGCGGCGGCTCTTCCAATTTCATGTTTCTCACATTGGCTGCGGATGACGTACTGAACGGTCATGCACAGACGTTTCCGCCACTTGCTCCACCTCCCGCCAACCAGCCTTATCGCGAACCATAACGAGCCCGGCTCGCTCGCACAGGAGCCGGTCGCATCAACCAGGTAAACACGACCCCAACTCGGTCCCGTCCGGCGAGGGCAACCGACGAACGGTCACTGGCAAGAAACATCTTCCCTGGGCGGTGGGCCCTGAACAAAAAGCCACAGTGCGGCTCTCGTGCCGGACTGTGGCTTTTTTGTTCAGGGGAAGTGAGAATGAAGCGGCCTTCTCAGAGATTGAACCTGAGAATTCCGTGGACCCCGTCCTTTATGATTTCCGGGGGGCAGGTTGAGTTTCGTCCTGCGCCACGGGTGCCTCTATGACGATCTCCGCGCCTACCTCGCTCGACTCCAAATCACAGTTGCGCAAAACGATGGGCTTTTGGGATGTACTGTTGTTCAACATCGCCACTGTGCTCGGGCCCCGCTGGATTGCGGCCGCAGGACACAACGGCACATCCTCGATCAGCCTGTGGGTCCTTGCCGCAGTTTTCTTTTTCGTGCCCGGTGCGCTGGTGATCAACGAGCTTTCCTCCCGCTTTCCCGAGGAAGGCGGTCTGTACGTGTGGTCCCGGGAGGCCTTTGGACCATTTCACGGCTTTATCGCCGGCTGGACATACTGGATTTACACCGTCTTCTATTTCCCTGGCCTGCTCCTCGCCAGCGCCTCCATGGCCGCTTACGTCATGGGCGGTCGCGGCTCAGCATTCGCACAGGACCGCACATTTCTGCTCACGGTCTCGCTAGCCATGCTTCTCGTCGCCGTGGTTCTGAACATCATCGGACTGAACATCGGCAAGTGGCTACAGAATGCCGGTGGCGTCGGCACCTATGTACCCCTCCTGATGCTGGCCGGAATAGCCGCCCTTGTTTGCTTGCGGCATGGCTCCGCGACACATTTCACCGTCTCGAACATGCTGCCTGCGTGGAACTGGGACACCGTGAATTTCTGGTCGCAGATTGCCTTTGCATTCACCGGACTGGAACTGGTCTCCGCCATGAGTGAAGAAGTGCGCGACCCTCGTCGAACCCTTCCGCGAGCCGTGTTTGGCGCGGGAGCGTTGATTGCCCTCATGTATATTGCCGGCACATTCGCCGTTCTCTCGCTCGTGCCCGCCGCTGATTTGGATCCCCAAAGCGGCGTGTTTCACGCCATTACCGTTGGAGCGGTGGCGCTGCGCATCGGCTTTCTGGGAATCCTTGCAGCCATGCTGGTTACTGTGGGCAACGCCGGAGGCGTAGGCAGCACCGTGGCCGGCATTGCGCGCGTCCCATTTGTTGTTGGAATTGACCGCTACCTGCCCGCCGCATTCGGCAAAATTCACCCCCGCTGGAAGACTCCTTACGTCTCCATTCTCGTGCAGGCCGCGGTTTCCGGTGCGATTCTGCTGGCAAGCCAGATCAATGAGACGACGCGCGGCGCCTATCAGATTCTGATTGATGCCGCCATCATTCTCTACTTCATTCCATTTCTCTATATGTTTGCAGCCGTCATCAAGCTGGCGCACCGCAAAGATCGCAGAGAAAACCCACACGCCATCCTGGTGCCGGGAGGAATTCCCGGAGTTTGGATCTCTGGCGGTCTAGGATTCATCGTCGTCCTGATAGGCATTATCGTTTCGCTCGTGCCACCGGGCGACTCCGCCAATAAGCTGGGATTTGAACTCAAGCTGGTTGCGGGCACGGTCGCCTCGCTCCTGCTCGGTCTTGTCTTGTACTGGCGCGGTGCCCGGTCGAAGCGGACTCCGCTGTAACGCAAGAAGCGCAACACCATGCAGGAACTGCGGACCTGCTTTTCCTTGCGCCAGCTCTGTTCACACGTGTTTTAGTGTCCGCTCCTCGTGGCCACTAGCCTGCAAATTTCAGTCAGCAGGATCGCCATAGATGGCCCCGCGCCCATGCGAACCGATGTAGACGCGGCCGTAGATCCGTGGGTCACCGGTGATTTGCAGGATGAGTCCCCACTGGTGCTGGTCGTCGTTGATTCTCACCCAGGTCCGCGCCTCGTCTGTAGAGCGGAAGATGCCCGGCTGTCCATGAACTGTTCCAGCGAGGTACATCGCCGGATAGGAGTGGTTGGGCGCAGCTTTGCCAAAGCCGAAAGCGTGGATTTCTTCAACATCCGGCAGACGTGCGAAGGAGACACTGCCGCTGTCTGTTTGTGACATGGGCGATAGAACACGGTAGAGGCCGTCGAAGGCGGCCAGCCAGAGGTCCCCTGCGCGTCCGGGCGCGGCGTAGATGCGGTCCTGGCCACCGCGACTGTCGCCGCGCTGGGATGGGGCAAATACGGACGGGGCGCCGGGCAGCGTGAACTGCTGGGCGGTAAAGCTGGCTCCTGCATCGCTGCTGCGATAGAGAGTGTGTTCCGGCAACGAGATGCCATAAAACGAGCGCGCGTCCGCTGGGTCAGCGATCACACGAAGGTTGGCTGGAAGTCCCCGCACCACGGTCCAGGTGGCGCCTTGGTCGCGTGTGACGTAGGCCGCTTCACGTTCCGGGGTCCATATCCATGTACTGCCATCGGCTGAGACGGCAACGGACCCGGCTCTGCTGTCGGGTGTGGGTGAGGCGGCCGTGGGCTTCCATGTGCGCCCCTCATCGAGCGAATAGCCGATGCTTTCGCCGGGCTTATGTTCGGCGCTGATGCCGACGCGGGCAATCACCTCAGGGCGAAGTGCGGCCGAAGCAACACCCGTAGTGTTGCCCATCCGCGGCGGTGCTGATGCCCCCTCGGGCGCCGGGCGATCCAGATCCCAGTGAACAAAACTACCGTAGTCGCCAATGGCGGAGATGAGGTGAGCCCCCTGCGCCGGGCTGTCGAGTTCCAGGGGTACGGTCTCCTCAATACCTTTGGCAAGGATGCTCCAGTGGGTGGGCTTGCCGCGATCGGCGGCGGTCAGGTCAAACGTCTCCCAGCCGCCGTAGCCGGTCGTAAATACCGCATGGTCTTGATTTATAGGATCGATCTCAATATCGAAGAGCCAGTGGATCGGGGTGCTCTTCACATAGGGAGCCAAACTGTAGTCGTAAACGCCGCCGCCGCCGCCAAATATGGGCTTCCAGCTTGCGCCTCCATCCGTGGAGCGGAAAATATCTTCGCCGCCGGCGGAGTGCGGGCGGCCAAACGAGCTGGCAATCAGGGTGCGCGGGTGCTGCGCGTCAACGGAGACGGCCGCGTAACCAAACTCCTTGGTGCCCGCGATGGGATGGTCTGGCGTAATGTCGGTCCATGCGCCGGTGCGGGTATTGAGCTTCCAGACAGCTCCATCGGTCATGCGGGAGGGTCCGGGCGCGGTCCCATAGGCAACATAGAGGAAGCCATCGCCTGAAAGCGCAGCCCGAGTGGGCCGGTATTGGGTCGGTTCCCCTGTGATCTCGCGCCAGCTTGCGCCGCCATCGTTCGAGACAAACAGATTCGGCCGATTCATGAGCGAAACGCCAACATAGATTGTCTGCGTAGCGGAACTTGCATTGTGCGAACCGGCGCCAGGGCCAAACTTGACGAAAATAATGCCGCTGCTGCGAACCGGCCTACGCCGCCAACGCTGCTCCGGTGTCTCGCCGGGCACGGGCTGCGGCATAGGCGGAGTTGCTTCGGTGACATCGGGAAAGCTGGCAACCCGCATCCAGGTTGCGCCGTGGTCCTCTGAGCGCCAGAGCCCGTCGTGGCGGGTTCCCAGGTAGAGGATGCGGCCATCGTGAGGGTCGACAGCAAGGCGTTCGCCGTTGCCGCGGCCGTCTTCATTGCCGCCAAACTTGAAGGGCACGTCAGCCCGTTGAAAGCTTTTACCGCCGTCATCCGAGCGCAAGATTGCGCCGTTGGGAGTGCGCGCGTTGGTGTAGGTACCGCACGCCAGATAGACACGGTTGGGGTCTGCTGCGTCAACCGCAATCGACTATATCCCCATGAGGTTGAGGTCCTTGTAGGGCACCCAATCCAGTATCGGCTGCCAGCGATTGGCGGCTGTATTCCAGCGGTAGGCGCCGCCCATGTCGGTGCGGGCATAGCGGACACCGGGCGCTGTGGGGTGAAAGATGACTCCATCCACAAACCCGCCGCCGACGATCTGCACATTCTTCCAGGAGTAAGACGCCGGCTGCGAAGACTGCGCATTGGCCGCCAACGCGCCAAACAGAACCAGAAAAGCTGCTACTCTGAATTGCTTCATAACCTTGTTCCTCTCCCCGCACAAAGCGGGGGACTCGCGCATCGGATCAGGTAATTGCAGCCTGAGGCGGTTTTCGGCTCGCTTCCGCACGCCCCCCAATAGAGCGCGCGTGAGCAAAAATCCTGCCGTATGTGCCTTTGAAATCAGGACGGCCCGGAACGTGCCTGGGACGCAACACGCCGTCATTGGCGGCGGATCGTTTGCCGATGGTCAGTATATTTGCATTGTGATCCCACGGGCTGTGACCCCGCAAGAAGACGCGCAGCGAGTGGCCGCGTAAGATGCAAATCGCCCAGGTATAGTACGATTTTGCTTGCATACTTTGAGAGTTCGCGTGCAACCGTCGGGGTGGTGACCGCCGCGAAGCTGCCGCATTCATCCGAGCTGCAACCTGCTTGATTGCTCATCAGAGTGACTCGTAACCAGCAGGGTTCCAGGGATGCGAAGGGTTGCCCATCAGCGCCAAAGTTTTGCCCGGCAGCATCGAAATTCGCCAATTGACAGGAGTGTAAGAACATGGCCAAGAGCGTTAACAAAGTCTTCCTATTAGGCAACGTGGGCAAGGACCCCGAGATTCGTTCCAGCGCAAACGGCGTCATGGTTGCCAACTTTACCCTGGCCACCAGCGACCGCTTTCAGGATGCTCAGGGAAACTGGCAGGACCGTACCGAGTGGCACAACCTGGTGGCCTTTAAGCGCACCGCCGAGGTCGTTCGCGATTACGTAAAGAAGGGCTCCAAGCTCTATGTCGAGGGCAAAATCCAAACCCGCAGTTGGGACGACAAGGATTCCGGCGCAAAGCGCTACCGCACCGAGATCATCGTCAACGATCTTTCCCTGCTCTCAGGTCGCGACGAGGGCGCGGGCTCCGGTGGCTATAGCCGGCCGGCCAGCTCCGCGGGCTCGACAGCCAGCTTCGACCAGCGTCCACCCGCCGGCCAGGACGACCTCGCCCAATCCGCCGAGATCTCCGACGATGACATCCCGTTCTGACCTGTACCTGCAACCCGTTTGGTAAAGATTGCACGTAAACTCCCTGATTTTTTGGGGAGTTTCCACGGCATTCCACGCGAATCCCGTAAAGTTCGCAGCCATCAGGAACTTGCTTATGCCAAGCTCCTCCGACGGCCTGAATTCTGCCGTCATGTGCCGAAAGGTAGCCCAGCTAATTTT
>VFSW01012516.1_pt1 | contig 11842 bp, 8 predicted proteins | sample 5358111 | NCBI WGS metagenome assembly VFSW01 (sample SAMN11554181, study PRJNA540505) | mine drainage metagenome | isolation source: sediment from site ElyBrook_90M | place: USA: Ely Copper Mine, Vershire, VT | collected 2017 | reverse complement strand
AATAATTCTTTTCTTCTTAAGCGTTAGATGTGTTTTATATACAGTTTTTAAGGGGTAGAGATTATTTAACTTCGGCTTGTAAGGGGGAGAGAATACAGAAAATGGGCAGTCAGGGGGAGAGAATATGGTATATATTGGGATATATAACCTAATTGTTTACTGCCATCTGGATTTTCAGGATTGCCTGAGCGAATTTCTCCATATCTTCTTTCGGGCCGAGCATGCCATGCTGTAATATCCAGACAGCCTCATCGGAGCATGCTCTCTCTGTTACCGGGCAAAATACTTTTGAATAATCAACCTCCTCCGGAATTGCATAGCACATAAAATTCTTTTCAAGGAACAGGGGCTGCCTGTATAAGGGTCCGGGATAACCCATAAAACATGGAACACCTTCGGCTGCAAGCATCCTGGCGAACTCAGCTTTCGGAAGGCCATTGAATTTTGATCCGTCATATTTAAAGATATAGATATGATAACTGTGCAGGGTTTCCCCGCGGCCCCTGGCAAGCGGTTTAATACCGTCGATCCCTTCAAGTAACGAATTAAGATAAGTGCCGTTTTCATGACGGCGCAGGGTCTGTTCCTCCAGCCTTTTAAACTGGCTGGCAAGAAGTGTTACCTGCAGCTGGGTAATGCGGTAATTGCAGCCTGCATTGTGATGTTCATACCACTCTCCTCCTTTGACGCGCCCTACATTGCGAAGGGAATTCATCATATCATACAGCTTCTCATCGTTGGTTATTATCATACCACCTTCACCGCTTGTAAGGTTCTTTGACGACTGGAAGCTGAAGCATCCGGCATCTCCTATGCTGCCAAGCTTTCTGCCTTTATACTCGGCTCCGTGGCCATGGCAGGCATCCTCAATAACTTTAAGATTGTGCTTCCCGGCAATTTTCATTATCCTGTCCATATCGCATGCCATTCCTGCAAAATGAACAGGTATTATTGCCCTGGTCCGTTTTGTTATTGCCGCTTCTATTTTTTCAGGATCAAGGTTATAGGTATCGGGATCGATGTCTACAAATACAGGAACGCAATTCGCCTCAAGGACAATCGAAGCTGTCGCTATGAATGTATATGGCGGAATGATCACCTCATCACCCGGCTTCACGCCTGAGGCGATCAGTGCAAGACGCAGGGCAACCGACCCGTTCACACTTGTAAGTGCATACCTTGTCCCGCAAAAAGAGGCAAACTCATCCTCAAAATCCTTGACAATATCACTGCAGTCGGGGTTGCCCCATTTTCCGCTTCGTACAATATCAACAATTGCATTGATTTCCGTTTCATCAAAAACAGGCCATGAAAAGTTTTTATCTATTGTCTTCGGGCCTCCGTTTATTGCGAGATCATGCTTCATTTTACAGATGGGGTTAAATGGTTATAACATAATTGAACCGACTGAAGGGATGACTCGGGCATGCACTCCTCAGGCTGAATATTTTCCCGTATGCATCTTGCGAAATAGTCTATCTCATTATAGTAACCATCGCCCCCGTTGCCTGCCGGTACTTCTCTGATTCCCTCATTGTCAGCGATCTGTATGACATCGCTTTTGTCTGAGGCGTAAAGGAGACTTGCATTTTCAAATTGTGCCATGTAGGTGGCCTGGAAAGGAAAACTGCTGTGGAAAGTGAAACCACCTTCAATCTTTACATTGAGATCGCTGCCTGAATAATTCCACATTGCACTGACATAGTCGTGATTGCTGTACTCACCCGGAAGGTAATGGCACTTTATCCCTGAAGGTTTCCCGAAGAGCCAGCTGGCAAAATCAATATCGTGAATCACAAGATCGAATAATGCGCCACCCGATAGCTCCCTGACATTTTTCTCCTTCCACTGACCCCAGGAGGGCAGCCCGCAGATCCGGGAAAAAGATATAAATTTCAATTTACCGTATTCTTTACTATCCACCCACTTTTTTAATTTCTGATAAGGAGGCATAAACCTTACCACATGCCCGATCATAAGTATTTTTCTTCTCTCTTTAGCCAGTCTGATCAGCTCTTCCGCCTGTTTAACATCGAGACAAAAGGGCTTCTCAAGAAAAACATGCTTGTCATGTAAAAGGGCATTACGGGCCATCCCGTAATGGAGATTGACATGGGTACAGATGCTCACCGCATCAATATCCTCTCTGAGAAGGCAATCATCCAGGCTGGAATATCTGCGGATCCCGGTAAGGTCAGCAGGGTCAATACTTCCTGTTGACAGGTTGCCACTCTTTGATGCAAGGTTCTTTTCAATCAGAGAAAGATCCTTATCTGCTATTGCTACAAGCCTGAGATTTTTGTTCTTCAGGATATTAAGGGTATGTGCCATTCCCATGAACCCAAAACCTGCCACTGCTACTCTGGTCATTTTCAACTATTTTAAGCCATTTGAAATCCTTCCGCTTCAAAAACAAAATCATTAAAGATCAAAAATATAAAAATCAAAATTGAGTCCGCTCCGAATAAGCCAAAAAATGAAAATGCCACAGAGGCTCCATGACACCAGAATTCCTGCAGATGCAGACTCCATTTTGTTGAATTTTAACACACTAGTAGTAATTTAACAAAAATTTAACTCTTAATGCATTGGTTTATTTTAATCTCCCGTTTAATTTCAACCCCGCTTTTTCATTCTAAATTCCACTAAAAACTATAAAATGGACATAGTTATTGAGAACCTTACCAAAAAATACGGAGCTCAGAAAGCCGTGGATAATATCTCCCTGAAAGTGGCTACAGGTGAAATTCTTGGTTTCCTCGGTCCGAATGGTGCCGGAAAAACGACAACCATGAAAATGATAACCAACTTTATTTCTCCCGATGAAGGTAGTATATTTATCGGAGGCAAATCGCTTGCGGAGAATCCTTATGAAATAAAAAAAAATATAGGATATCTGTCTGAGAATAATCCTTTATACCACGAGATGCCTGTGATGGACTACCTTAATTTCTGTGCTGAGATACAGGGAATAGAAAAAAGGCTGATTCCTTCACGTGTGATAGAAATGATCAGGCTCACAGGTCTGAACAGGGAAAAACACAAGAAAATAGGAGAACTCTCAAAAGGTTACCAGCAGAGGGTAGGCCTGGCCCAGGCAATAATACATAATCCAAAAGTGCTGATACTTGATGAGCCGACATCAGGGCTGGATCCTAACCAGATAGTTGAGATCCGCAGGCTGATACGGGAACTGGGCCGCGAAAAAACAGTGATACTGAGCACACATATCCTGCCTGAGGTTGAAGCCACATGCGACAGAATATTTATAATAAACAAGGGGAAAATAGTAGCCGATGGTACTGCCGAAACTTTAAGAAAGCAGGCACAGGGCTCAGATATTATAAGAGTAAAAATAGAGGATGGCGAGCCAAACCAGATATTCAAATCCCTCCAGTCAATCAGATCTGTATCACTTGTTGAATTTGCTGACCGTAATCTGAACAGGTTTGACATCCACTGTTCTTCCGGAGATGTGAAACGTGAAATATTCCGGCTATGTGTTGAAAGGAAATGGGTGCTTACTGAGATGACTCCGTATGAGACCAAGCTTGAAGATATATTCAGGGATTTAACAATGAACTAATATAAAACAATGAAAACAATCTGGTTGATCGCAAAGCGCGAGCTGAATTCTTTCTTCGATTCGCTGATAGCATTTATAATGATCATTCTTTTCCTTGGTTTCAGCGGGTTTTTTACCTGGATCTCAGGATCGGATATATTTCTTGTCGGGCAGGCAAGTCTCCGTTCTTTCTTTTCCATAGCTTACTGGACGCTTTTCTTCTTTATCCCTGCACTGACAATGCGACTTATTGCGGAAGAGAAGAAAACCGGAACAATTGAAATGCTTCTGACAAAAGCTGTGACAGACAGGCAGGTTATCATCGGAAAATACCTGGCAACACTTATCCTAATTTGCATAGCGCTGGCCTTCACACTGCCATATGTGATAAGTATCTCACGATTGGGCAATCTCGACCTGGGAGGCACACTGTGCGGTTATCTTGCATTAATCCTTATGAGCGCTGCCTATACCAGCATCGGCCTTTTTGCAAGCAGCATCACAAGTAACCAGATCGTTGCATTCCTCTCGGCTCTGTTCATCGGACTGTTCTTCCATATTATTTTTGAGGTTATTGCCGGTGGCATGACAGGATTCACCGGACAGGTCATCAATTCATTAAGCATGACTGTCCACTTTGAAAGCCTCTCACGAGGTGTTGTTGACTCTAAAGACCTGGTTTACTTCGGCTCAATTATATTCCTCGGGATATTTTTTACAGAAGTGTCAATGTCAAAACGCAACGCTTTTAATTAAGTCCAGTTAGTGCAAGAGAATTTAAAATCGATAGCATAATGATAAGACCAGCTAAAATATCGACAACAATAGTACTTGTAATAATCATTGTAATTATTGTTAATATTCTTTCTGAAAACTACGCATTCAGGATTGATCTTACAGAAGGCAAAGAGTACACATTAAGCAAGGCAACAAGGGATATTCTTAAAAACCTTGATAAACCGGTAACTGTGACGGCATACTTTTCAAAGGATCTCCCTCCCAACATAGGTAATATTTCCGGCAACCTTAAGGATATGCTTATTGAATACGGCAACAGATCCGGTGGCATGGTGGTCTTTAAATTTGTAAATCCGAACGAAAATGAGGCCATGGAACGCGAAGCCGTCCAGAACGGTATACAGCCCCTGATGATAAACGTAAGGGAGAAGGATCAGGTAAAGCAGCAGAAAGCATACCTGGGAGCACTGGTAACAATGGGAGATGCCAAAGAGGTCATACCCTTCTTCCAGCCGGGTTCCGCTATGGAATATGCGTTATCGACTGCTATTAAAAAAATATCAGTCGTGAACAAGCCTTCAATAGCTTTAATCCAGGGACATGGCGAACCACTTATTAATGAGGTAATCCAGGTATACAAGGAATTGAGTGTATTATATAATGTGCAGCCGCTGACACTGACAGATACTACCACTCAGCTTGGAAAATTCAAAACCATCGCTATAGTCAGGCCGACCGATACAATTCCACCTGCCCAGCTATCAATACTTGATAAATATCTTACCGGAGGAGGCAATATTTTTCTGGCGCTGAACCGCGTACAGGGCAATTTTACAAATGCTATGGGAAGCGCAGTTAATATAGGAATTGATGATTGGTTAAAAAGTAAAGGCATTACAATTCCTGATAATTTCATAATTGACGCGCAATGCGGAGCTGTTACACTTCAGCAACAGCAGGGCGGCTTCACAATGCAATCACAGATTCAGTTTCCTTATCTGCCTGTGATACACAAGTTTGCAGACAATCCAATAACCAAGGGCCTGGAATCAGTGAGTCTGCAGTTTGCCAGTCCGATAACTTTTTCAGGCGACAGCTCCCTGAAATTCATCCCTATTGCATTTACCTCCGACAAATCCGGCAGTCTTAAAGCTCCGTTATACTTTGACATACAGAAGCAGTGGCAGCTGACTGATTTCCCGATGTCGGGCCTCGTGGTGGCAGCAATTGTGGAGGGCAAATTGTCGGGAAATGGCAGCTCGAAGATGGTGATTGTATCTGACGGTGATTTCGCCGTCGGAGGGACACAGGCAGGAAGTCAGCTGCCGCCTGATAATGTAAGTCTGATGGCAAATTCAGTAGACTGGCTATCCGATGACACAGGTTTGATTGAACTGAGAACGAAAGGGGTGACTTCCCGTCCGGTAAAAGAGCTGGAGAGCGGCACAAAAGCATTGATAAAATGGATAAACTTTCTTCTGCCTATCATCCTTATTATAATTTACGGTCTGATCAGAATGCAGATAAATCACAGAAAACGCATTAAAAGAATGGAGGTGAGCTATGAGTAGCAGGTTTGACAACAGGAGAATCTTTTATATTCTTGCAGTTTTGCTTGTAATTCTTGTTCTTACAATAATCGTCAAAGTCCCTCGGGAAAAGGCAACATTAACTGATAAGCTCGTTGATCTTGATACTGCAAGTGTGACCAAAATTCTGTTTTATCCGAGGGTCTCCCAGGGGGAGCCGTTTGAATTTGTAAAAAGCGGCGGCAAGTGGACGGTTCAGCAGAAGAATATTGTTTCCGAACCAGAAAAAGATGCCGTTCTGAATATTTTTCTCGAGGTACAAAACCTGAAGCCAAAAAGTCTTGAGGCTATTGATAAGTCAAAATGGAAGGAGTACAATCTGAATGACAGTCTGGCAATCAGGATAAAGTTTCTTGATGCAAAAGGCAAGGCCCTTACTGATCTGATGATCGGGAAATTCAGCTACAGACAGGTGAACAATCCATACGGCGCATCAGGCCAAAACAATATTCAGGGAACCTCCTATGTCAGACTTGCCAACCAAAAAAAGGTTTATGGTGTGGACGGATTTCTGTCATTGTCCCTCAGCGGAAAATTTGATGATTACCGCGACAAATCATTCCTTAAGCTTAAAAAGCAGGATGTAACAAAAATCAGCTTCATCTTTCCGGCCGACAGCAGCTTCATCCTGAGCAGGAAGGATTCATTATGGTTTGCAGGCAATAATGTTGCAGATTCATCAAATGTTGCTGATTTTCTCAATGCCATAAGCTTCCTCAATGGGCAGGATTTTAAGAATAATTTCAAGCCGGCGATTAACCCCTCCTACCAGATGACAGTGGAAGGGAATAACCTCTTAAGCATCTCGGTGAAATGCTATAAAGGTGAAAATCAGGAGGAATATATCCTGAATTCCACACTCAATCCTGATGTTTACTTCATCAGTACGAAGGATGGGATCTTCAATCGTCTCTTCAAACCTGAAAGTTACTTTCTGACCCGACGGAAGGGTAAAAAAACCTGAGGCAGCAACTATTTCAGATCATATAGCATCCGGAGAGCCTTCTTAATGACAATCTCGTCGGAGCCGATCTTAAAATGAGTTGAGTTAATTTCATAGCCTCCCTCTTTGTACAGTGGGGAAAATGGCAGATAGCCGCTGCTTCCGTTGCAGTGAGTAATAATAAAGGTATGCTTGAACGGAGAACCCTGCTTTATTCGCATCCCGATCTCTGTAAACATCTCCACATTAAAGCCTATAAAGGCAACGTCGTTACCTATGTGGGCCACAGTGATATTCACCGGTACGGTTGTTTGCTTATCAAGTCCGGGTAATTCATCATCCTTTTCATCGAGGGTTCGCCTGGGGCATTGTATGGTGGCTATTGAAGAGCTTATCTCTCCGCCGGGAACAACGTCATGTATATCATTGAAAACATGTACTACTTCCTCACCCAGAAGAGTTCCCAGGAGTACAGGCTCAGGTATCCACCCGTTTTCAGAATTGAAGCCCGGAAGTATCCTGTACCAGGGATCTATATTACCGGAAGCTCCCGCGAACACAGGTGATATAACATCTTTCCCAAGGATCTTCTCCACAAATTGTTCTGAAATGCCCAGAACGTCACCGCTTATCTGCATATTGTCCGCCCCGAGGGAAGTGGCATGTGTGGCATAATCATACAGAGCTCCCACTGTAGTTCCATCAGGCGCTGCAAGCTTCATAACCAGCACTTCCTTATCAGTCGGACCGTAAGGATTTCTTCCCAGGGTAATTGAACCCTCAGGGGTAGTCTCCCGCCTGTTGGATCCGACAGGTGAGTATCCAACCCCCACACCTGAATTTACAGGTCTCAGGTTCTTAAAAGCTTCTCCGATAAGTGTCAGGAGCTTTTGATTCAGCTCCCTGGTGTACTGGACGTTATTGATATTGATCTTCCTGCTGTCAAGAGACACAACAGGAGAACTGTGGGAATGAATGGCAGCCAGAAAAAGTTCAGAGTCTTTCAGGTTGAATTTCTCCTTTATGCTTTTCTTTATAACTGAATAGAGGGTATCAGTGAAGGATCCGATATCTGCAGTAACCAGCACGAATTTTCTGCCACTGTTCTCAAATACAACGGCGCGGGCAAATAAATGGTCGTGAATACCTTCTGAAAGTGTCTTTCTTGAAGCATATCCATACAGCATAACCGGGATATCAGGCGTGATATCAATCTTTGCCAGTCCGGCACTCAAAGCTCCCTGTGCATCAGGAGCTTTAATTTGCTGGCCCGAAAGGGAAATGATTATAAATAAAGCTGCAACAGAAAGAAATAAACTTTTTGATTTCATAGTTACCTCCGTGTTTCATAGTTTGTTTTGAATACTTCTACCAAGGTCATTAAAAAAATATTATTATGCAAATGGTATATTCCTGCAGAACCGCGAAAAGATCTAACTGCCGGCGTCAATCTTTTTCAGCCTCCCGGGATCTGTTTTCCTGTCCTTTCAAAATACTCATAAAAGACCTCATTAAGGTTTTCCCCGACTTTTATCCAGTCATCCTGTACCGGGACCTTTCCGGGACTTCCTATCCAGTTTGCATTAAGCTCATATACAATGGCTTCAATACCAAATCTTCCATATAATCCATTTTCGAATAATATGAAAGGATCCTGCCTGCCCGGGGTAATCCATGAATATCGTACCTCCTCGGAAAATGAAGTATGCTCCCTCATCAGCTTTTCAAAACATTTCATCTTATTAATAAAAATTGTATCGTCCTTATAATGGCTTGCCAGGCTAATACTGCCGGCGTCATCATTATGTATGTCGATTCCAAGGGAGGGTTTGATACCTTTTTTAATAAGCTCTTCAAGGAATTTTTCCAGGGCATATTTTTCCGGACTGAGAAGAGGATCAGACAATTTCTCCCATTTTCTGTTAAGATCCATCCCGGCAACATTGAACCTTGTCATCCCGCGAGCCACACCATCCTTGTTCGCCATAGGCATGATATAGACACAGAAGGTCTCCTTCCATTTTACCTGATTTTCACTTATGAATTTATTTATCAGTCCTTCAATGACCCAGTTCCCTCCTGGTTCCCAGGGATGAGCCCTGGCACGGATAACTACAGAATATGGCGCTTTCGGGTCCCCAATCCGGAGGATCTCAAGGGGTCTTTTTTCGATTGTTGCCCCGATATTAAGAACCTTAAAAAGAGCATTGCCTGCATATCTTGCCTTGAGACTTTCAAGATCTGAGATAGTGTATGGAGGGAGTCGGGCAACATATACATAATTCCTTTCCATTAAAATATCAATAAGAAGCTCATGGTCAGGCATTCTCGTGGTTTTTACCGGAATCCATCTTTTCCTGTCATAAGAGATATAGCATGAGATGCCATGGCTATAGTTCCACCAGTCGGAAGCAGGAATGCCATTATAAATATCAGGCTGCATTTTTGATATGATCAGCCTTACACGGGAACCGCTGTCTGCCAACAGCCTGAAATACCAGTGGTCGGTCTGCCTGTTTAATGATTCCCGTTCATGATCCGGCAGAAGTGAAATTCTCAGTAAAGTATCTCCCTCGGTTTTCCAGTTTACAGGTGAGCCATTCTCAAAAAAATAATCGACAAATTTCAACTTTAATCTGCCAGGGCCCTGACCAGAAACGATTGTAGTTAAGGTAAGTGTGAACAGCAAAAGGATATAAGCCTGATTAACAATTTGCCTGAGAAACGTTTTCATTGAAAACCATATAATTATTTGTGGTTGCGGGGATATCAAACATTCAAAGCCGGATAAAGCCGGATCTATTTAATCAGATCCCTGTACAGCAGGTCGGGATTGTTGAGCTGCTCCTCAGGGACTATTTTCAGCATTTCCCCGGCTTTCTTTCTGTTGTACTCCGTTTTGATCACAGCAAGATCAGAATTGACAGATGCCGTATCGTTAACTTTTCCATATCCGTCCGTAACCCCTGCAAGTGTCAGGGGTCTGGGAGCAAGAGTGGCGGCAAGGTCAGGCAGGTCATATGCTTTTAAAGCGCCGGGCACCACACCGGGAATGAGTGAGGAGTTATAAAATCGGTTCATGACTATTGACCTGTATGAAGAGCAGGGACTGACAAGAGCAATCCGGGAGATTGAAGGTTCAAAAGCGGCGGCATGAATAAGTACTGCTGCCATTTCCTTACGTGACAGACCATACACTTCATTGAGACCTGTCCGCTGCTTCAGAAGGGAAGTAAGCTTCACAACATCACCGGCCCTTATTCCTACAATACTTCTGCCGATAAGCATCGAGAGGTACCACAGGTTATGTGATCCGCCTTCAATATATGCATCACCACGAAAATCCCCGGGTCCCATCTCCCCTGTGCCTACCAGATCGGGCGCCAGCACTGCAAAGCCATGTTTTACAAACCATTCCATCTCTCCTCCTGCAGCTTCTTCAGCGTTTTTCCCATCAGGGTGGAGGTAGATCAGGGCCTTCCCTGCAGGATCATCCGGCATCATTAACAGGTAAGGTATAATATAATTCCCCTCTCCTTTTACAAAGTATTTCTCAATGATATATCCTTTCATCTGGTAGCGTCCGGAAAAAACGGGTTCATCCCCCACTGCCGGTTTCCTGAAACCGGAAAGATTTCTGGCCTCCTTCAGAACTTCACTGAGATGCTTTTCCGGATCAGTTACTGTTGCCTTCAACTTTGTCTCCAGCAACTCTGTTTCTTTCCTGTTCAGACTGAATACCGTTTCACCGCCAAGTGATGTGGAGACCTGGCCCGAAGCCGTTACCCGCATATCCTCAGGGCTCAGCAGCTTAATATCCTCATCGGCTGTGTCACCGGGATTTTTCAGATATCTCTGGAAGAAAGCATACATAGCCACCCTGTTCTTCCTGGTCGACGCATGAGGAGAATCATCTTCTGCCCTGCCAAAATCTTCCGTTTTTCCATAGGCTTTATAGACTCCCCTGACTTCCTTTTCGGTCTCCATTGCTCCCTGTATGCTGAACATATCTCTTGTGGTGGTGATCATCAGCGCAGGTTTCGGGGCCCTTACCTCAAGAAGATCAGCATGATCAATCCCTCTTGAGATCTCATTGAAAAGATTTTGTTCTGCATCCTGGTTCCCTATAGATTGAAGCAGTCTGGTAAAATTCGTTATATAACATTCAGGTGCGGCAGCATAAATACGTTCATCCATCGCAGCAATATAAGCCGATTGAGTTCCGCCCCCTGACCGGCCCGTTATTCCAATCCGCTCAGGATCTACCTCCCTTCGTGTAAGAAGGTAATCGACAGCCCTGATCCCATCCCATATCATATACCTGGCTTCGGAACTGCCTGTTATAAATGCCTGCGTTCCGGGATATGAATGTTCGGTGGTAGGACCTCCTACAATTGATTTCCCGGTCTTTGGATCATAATATTCAAGTCTTTCCCCCTGACCTACCGGATCGAACGCAAACACTATAAAGTTCTTTTTTACAAGGTTAAGTATTACATGCTGGTAAACATTTCCCCTGTAGCCGTCTTCCGTATGTCCGCTGCAGTAGATGACCACCGGAGCTTTCTTTCCTTTCTTCAGCCCTGCCGGGATAAATAATGAGGAAGTGACATAAAATCCGGGCTGCGATTCATAAACAATATGTTCCACCCTGAAACCATTATTCTCTATAGTCCTGATTATTTTTGCATTTAAGGGTGTTTTTTCAGGGAAGGGGCCAATGATATCCAACAGGGTCTCACGGACTGTTTTCTGCCTCGCCTGCCAGTCTGCCAGGCTTGTCAGCTTTGAGACATCATCCGATCGTCCGGCCAGTATATCATAGGCCTGACCTGCCATATAGTGATAAAGCGAATTGGGAGCATCGCTGTACTGAAGCCAGTTATTTTTTATAATATCAAATTCCTCCTGAGCTTCATCATCACGGATCTGCAGCACAATCAAGGCTAACAGGATTAGTATATGCCTGGAGGTGTATTTTATAAATGAAAATGGATTATTTATTGA
>VFSW01012515.1_pt1 | contig 11843 bp, 11 predicted proteins | sample 5358111 | NCBI WGS metagenome assembly VFSW01 (sample SAMN11554181, study PRJNA540505) | mine drainage metagenome | isolation source: sediment from site ElyBrook_90M | place: USA: Ely Copper Mine, Vershire, VT | collected 2017 | reverse complement strand
GTTGTCCGCTGAAAAAAAGCTGAAAGTTGCGGTGGAGCAGCGCCCGGCCCGCCACTCGCCAGTCCAGTTTGCGGACCTCTGCCGTCCGCTCGACCGTCTCCTCGGCCGCCGCCGCGGCATTCCCTGCAATGCGATTATCTGCTTCCGTCACGTTCGATTCTTTGGATGATTCTCTGTCCAATTCCTTTTCGATAATTACTAACTTCGGATTGTGTCCGTCTTCCCTCGGAACACTATATCGTGGCCGCATTGCGAACTCGTTGCGTTGCCCCGTCCGCGTTGCCCTTGTGCGTCGGCGTTCCCACAGGCCGGATTCCCCTGTCACCCCCGCGGTGAGACTTTCGTGCGGCCCGCACAGGCAACCGAATGACCACTTTGGGAATGATCGAGAAGCAGCGCTAATTATCGCTTCTCCTGCCGCGGGTTGTGAGCTAGAGTAGCGCGTACGGCTTTTTCGGCCATTCGGCATAGGAAGTGAACGCCACGATGACGACTCCTCCAGTTCGAGTTGAACGCCGTGCCGGACAGAGATTTTCCTACCTGCTGCCCCTTTCTCTGCGCCAGTGCGGGTCTGCTCTGGAGGGCGTCGGATTCACCCAGGATCTCAGCTCGCGAGGCGTTTTCTTTATTACTGACGCATCTCTAAGAGAAGGCTCCGAGATCGAGATCACACTGGAGATGCCTTCGGAAATTACCCTGGGCGAAAGCATGCGAGTCCGCTGCCGGGGCCACATTTTGCGGGTAGTCAAGCCCGTCTCGAGCTCGCCTGAGGAGTCATGCCTCACCGCGGGTGATGCCAAGATCGGGGTGGCCGTACGCCTGGAAGGCTACGAATATCTGTCCGACCCAGGAGCGGCTGCCGCCACCTTTCCGCGCGTCTCGGCGCTCCATGAACACGACCACGACGCGAGCCGCGGGGACGACCGCCGTTTGTCTGACGTTTCCGCCCGCCCGATTCTGGGGTGAGCAGACCGGCTGTCTCTGCGCGCTGGCTGAGCCGGACGGCTCGGAGCCGCCAATCACCGATGTAGAATCTCAAGCCTCACGTGCTCAGGTCGCGTGCTTCGGGCGCTTTGACTTCCGCCCGCCGCCGCCTTAGCATGGCTCGACCCCTTGGGGCGGGATCTTCTCTTGCTCGACCACACCATTTCTCATTACCGGATCGTCGAAAAGCTCGGAGGCGGCGGCATGGGCGTGGTCTACAAGGCCGAAGACACCCGTCTCGGCCGTTTCGTCGCCCTCAAGTTTCTTCCCGAAGACCTGGCGCAGGACCGTCAGGCACTGGAACGTTTTCGCCGCGAGGCCAAGGCCGCGTCGGCCCTGAACCATCCCAACATCTGCACCATTTATGACATCGGCGAGGCAGACAACCGCACCTTCCTGGTCATGGAGTTCCTCGACGGGGCCACGCTCAAGCACTTGATTGGCAACCGCGCGATGGAGTTGGAAACAATTCTCTCGCTCGGCATCGAGATGGCCGACGCGCTCGACGCGGCGCACGCCGGAGGCATCGTTCACCGCGACATTAAGCCCGCGAACATCTTCGTCACCAAGCGCGGGCACGCCAAGATTCTGGATTTCGGACTGGCCAAAGTGAAGGCTGGCTCGACCACGTCGAGCGATACTCCCGACGTAACCGCTCCCACCGCCGTCGCGGTCGAAGAACATCTCACCAGCCCCGGCTCCACTCTGGGCACCGTCGCCTACATGTCGCCCGAGCAAGCCAAGGGCAAGGAACTCGATTCACGCACGGATTTATTTTCTTTCGGCGTGGTGCTCTATGAGATGGCCACCGGAACGCTGCCCTTCCGCGGGGAAACTTCGGCGCTGATTTTTCAATCGATTCTCGACCGCGCGCCGGTTTCGCCGATCCGGCTGAATCCCGACCTGCCTCCGAAATTGGAGGACGTGATCAACAAGGCGCTGGAGAAAGACCGCAATCTCCGCTACCAGAGCGCCGCCGACATTCGCGCCGACCTGCAGCGTCTGAAGCGCGATACCGACAGCGGACGCGCCGTGGCGCACAGTTCCGGAGCGGTGGCCGTGGCCGCGGAGCCGACGCCGTCCGCCGCTATTGCCGCGCCCACGCCAGCGTCGGCTTCCTCGTACCCAGCCGTCGCATCCTCCGCCGGTCCATCATCGGCTGCCGCGTCACCGCCCGCGTCTTCGTCCGGGGTGAGCGCGGTCATCGCGTCCAAGAAATCCAGATTGGGTCTGGTCATCGCGGCGTTCGTAGTGATCGCGTTGCTGATCGCCGGCGGATTGTATTTCCGTTCCCGGCAATCGGCCAGACTCACTGAAAAAGACAGCGTGCTGCTGGCCGACTTCATCAACACGACCGGCGATCCCGTCTTCGACGGTACGCTGAAACAAGCCCTCGCCGGGCAACTGGAACAATCGCCTTACCTGAACGTCGTTCCGGAATCGAGGATTCACGAGGCTCTGCGCTTTATGGGCAAGCCGCCGGATGAACGCCTGACCAATGAGATCGCCCGCGAAATCTGCCAGCGCCAGGGCATCAAAGCCATGCTGACCGGCACTATCGCCAGCCTGGGCAATCATTACGTCGTTACGCTGACGGCGGTGAATGGATCGACCGGCGATACGCTGGCCACGGAGCAGGTCGAAGTCGAGAACAAGGAGCAGGTCCTGAAATCGCTCGACAAGGCGGCCTCCGATCTGCGCCAAAAAATGGGCGAGTCGCTGGCCTCGGTGCAGCAGTTCGCCAAGCCGCTCGACGAAGCCACCACTTCGTCGCTGGAGGCGCTGCAAGCCTTCAGCCAGGGCAACGAAGAGCACCACAAGATGAACGAGGACGCGGCGATTCCCCACCTGAAAAAAGCAGTGGAACTGGACCCGAACTTCGCCATGGCGTGGGCTATGCTGGGAGTTTCTTCCACCAACACGGGCCACAACGCCGAGGGCGTTCAGGCCGTCAAGAAAGCCTACGAACTGCGCGACCGCACCAGCGAGCGCGAAAAACTCTACATCCAGGCGCATTACTATACCGAAGTCACACTCGACACGGAAAAAGCTTTGCAGGTCTACGCCGAGTGGCGCCAGACGTATCCGCGCGATACCATCCCCTACGAAAATGCGGCGTTGGCCTACTCCGAACTGGGGCATCCGGATAAAGCGCTCGACCTGGCCAGCCAGGCTCACCGCATGGATCCCCACGACGCTTATGCTTTTGACAACATGGCCGTCGCATATGAGGCCTTGAACCGGTTTGATGAGGCCAAGAGCATCGCCGAGCAGGCCGGGGCCGAAAAGTCGGACGGCTTCGGAGTGCACTACATCCTTACCGATCTGGCCTACATGCGAGGCGACCGCGCCGCCTGGGAGCACTAACTGCAACTCGTTAAGTGCACATCCAACGAGCCCTTCCTGCTCCTGTTTAATGCCGCCTGGCAGGACTCCGAAGGCAAGGTCAAAGCGGCGCGGGAACTGTGGGAACGGGCTCATCAGGAAACCATGAGCGTGGGCGCCAAGGATCTGGCGGCCACATTCCTGGCCCTCGAGGGCAACGCTGATTCGCTGTTTGGATACGCAGAGGAAGCCCGCCGGAAAGCCTCGGAGACGCTTGCTCTTTCGAACGAACCGGACAACCGGGCCTTTGCGGCTGCGGTCCTGGCCAGCATTGGGGACGTACAGAAATCAGCGGCCATTGTGGCCGCCGTCGAGCGGGATGCTCCCGACAACCACTTCATTCAAGCGGTCGCCATCCCGCAGGCCAAGGCTATCCAACAAATCCAGAAGAACCAACTGACCGAAGCCATCAGCACGCTGGAGGGCCTTCGCCCGTACGAATTTGGCACCGGACCGCGCGGCGCAGGCGTGACCTCAATTTTCCTGCGCGGCGAGACCTATCTAAAAATGCGCGACGGCGCCAAAGCCGCCGCTGAATTTCAACGCATCCTCGATCACCCCGGCGCTGCCGGTTTTGCGCCAGAATATCCGCTGGCGCGGCTCAATCTCGCGCGCGCCTACGCGATGCAAGGCGACACGGCGAAGGCCAAGACTACCTATCAGGATTTCTTCGCCGCCTGGAAAGACGCCGATCCGGACGTTCCCATCCTCAAGACCGCCAAGGCGGAGTACGAGAAGCTGAAATAGGCGTTGGCCGCGAGTCCTTGTCAGAGACGGACTTTCGATTATCCCGCCCACCCCCCGTGCGCCAGTTTGCCCTTATTCTAGATCTTGACAATCGGCCAGAACCAAAAACTGATCAATTTTGAACAGACAGGAGGTCTTCTCCTGCTTACACTATGCGATCATGACCGCAGTTCGGCAACCGGCGGTTCAGCTCCAGCAGGTCATTCGGTCGCAGTGGGCTGTATCGCCTCGTATTTGCTAATCGAGCTCCACGTCGAGCCCAAGCCATCCAAGAGCTTCCGAGGAGATTCGCTATGGCTTCCCCCCTCGTGTTGTGCATCGACGACTTTCCCCAAGCTTTGGAGCTACGCAAGAAACTTCTGGAATCTCATGGTTATTGCGTCGAGATCGCATCCAGCGGCCATAGCGCCATGAAAATGTTGGAGAACGCACCGGTGGCTGCGGTTCTGCTGGAGTACAAACAGGAGGGCATGGACGCGGAGGCCGTAGCCTGGCATATCAAGCAACGCTTTCCTAACCTGCCCATCATTCTGCTTTCGGCCTATGCCGAAATGCCGGAGCGGATTCTATGGCTGGTGGATGATTATGTAATGAAGAGCGAACTGCCGGAACGGCTGGTACCAATCATTGAACGCCACCGCCACTCACCACACTCCCGCACACGATCCCAGCGTAGCGCGGCGGCGCTGTAAAGGTCTTCGACCCAAGGATGTTAAGGCCTCCCCGCCCGCCTGAGGCCAAGCCGGACGCCATCTGTAACTATAACTATAACTATTATTTAGTTTTGGTTTGCCCGCGGTAGCTCGGCGCAGTCGTGCTGGTTGTATGCGTCCTTCACTTTTGCCGAGGGGTTGCCAGAGGGGTTGGGGCCCGGGTTCACCAGGATCCAGTTGCACTCCGAACATCCCCAGGCCGCAAAGGTGTTGTTCTCCAGCCAGACAAGCTCCCTCGCCATGATCGAACATTTTGCCACGGGATTACGCCGGTTGCCACTCCGAAAGCCAGCGGTCAATCCTGCTCGTCCTTTAGCAGACCCTGAGCCTATGCTTGTCTTTCGGGAGGGCTGATCCAATGTCCCAAGCCGATACGTCAAGTTTCCCAAATTGGGAAATCTGCTGCGAGCACGTACCCCTGGAAAGTTGCATGACCGATGACCAATGGCAGGCCGTCCAGCAGGGGTGCTATGCCGCTCATTTCAGTTCGCAGAAGCCCAGCCCCAAGGCATCCTAACTCCGCTGTTAGTCCTCCGCTTTTTCTTATTTCAGCTGGCTTTCGGCCCATTGCGAGATCCCTCGATCGCTTTTCCAGGGCGCCGCTCCACTACCCGAGCTTAGAGTCCATCCGCACTCGTCTGATATCTTTAACTTCCTCTGTTTCTCGCCAGCATGCATTCCGCACAGCACCCAAGCCGGTGGATGGTGATTCTTGCTTTCGGACTGGTGTACCTGTTCTGGGGCTCGACTTATCTGGGCATCGACATCGCGGTACAGACGATTCCCCCGGCATTGATGTGCGCGGTGCGGTTTTCAATCGCGGGAGTAGCTATGCTGGCCGTCTGCGCCGCCACCGGGCGCCGGATTTTTTATTCGCCAAAGCAGGTCGCTTTGGCCGCGGTAGTGGGGCTGTTGCTGCTGATGGGGGGAAACCTCACCCTGGCGTATGCCGAACTCTCGGTGTCGTCGGGCTTGGCCGCGCTGATTGTGGCCATCACGCCGCTGTGGTTTCTGGTGCTGGATTCTCTGTTGCTTGGCCACCACCGTATCTCGGGACGAGGCAAAGCCGGCTTGGTGCTGGGAATTCTGGGATTGTTCGTCCTGGTGTGGCCGGAGTTGCAATCGCGCGGTACGGGTCATCGCGAGTTGGGTCATCGCGAGTTGTGGGCTTCGATCAGCTTGATCGGTGGGTCCTTCTTGTGGGCGTTGGGATCGGTGCTGTCGAAGCGGTGGCAGTCGGGCATGGACGTATTCAGCGCCACCGGATGGCAAGTGGTGGCGGCGGGCGCGGGAAATTTTATCTTCGCGCTCTTGGCGGGCGATTTCTCCCGGGTCAGGTGGACTGCGCGCGGCGTCGGCGCGACCCTCTACTTGGTCGTGTGCGGCTCCTGGATCGGCTACACCGCCTACATCTGGCTGCTGAAGCATGTGCCCACGTCCAAGGTCTCGACCTACGCCTACGTCAATCCGGTGGTGGCTGTGTTTCTGGGCTGGTTAATTCTGCACGAGCGCGTGGATCGCTTCATTCTCGCGGGAAGTGCGATTGTGATTCTTTCGGTGATCCTGGTAACCAGCGCCAAAGTGAAGGAAAGAACGGTCTCAACGGACTTGCCGGTGCTGGAAAGCGGAAGCCATTGAGCCCAGAAATCGAGCGCACCAGAAGAGGCTCGACTTCGGTTTCTTCCCGGCTTTTGCCGCCCTTCTTCGCGATCTTTGCGGTAAAGGGCTTTTCGATTGAGCGGGCTGGATTTTGGCGAGTCGCCGCTGGGCGGCGGCCTTGATCTTTCCCGGCCAATCGTACCCGCTGAGCCTTTTCCAGACAACCATTCGAAACGAATGACATCTGATTTGCGGCGGTCACCGCAAAATCCGCCGCAAACCCCTGGCGCACAACACTATGGATAAGAAGGAAATTAACTCTCCCGGACTTACTCTCAACTTCCTGATTTGGGTGGGCGGAGTTGGAGGAGTATTGCTGTTCGCCTTCCTCGGCCACTTCGTGTGGCGACTCTTCTAAACCGGGCGCCCGCGGCGGTTGAACCGCAGGAAACATTGCGCCCCTTGGCTGGCTCGCGTGGAAGACTAGAACCTATCTCATAAACGGCTTTGGGAAGTGCATAACTTCAATCGTGCCACCCAGAACCAACAACAGCGCGGGCTTTCGCTTGCAGAAGCCGAACTCAGCGGCTGGAAGCCGTTTTTGTGGGGCGTCTTTTTGGGCACGAGTGGAACTCGTGTCCTACTCGGTTTGTGCTTCTCCCAGGGACGCGTTTTTGCCTTCCATCCTCCCATCTGCGAAACTGGGCACTGATCTTCGTTCCCCTAGAAACTGAGAGGCGGGAATCGCCCCCATGGGACGCATCCACGTGCTTTCCGAGACTGTTGCCAACCAGATCGCCGCGGGCGAGGTGGTGGAGCGGCCTGCGTCCGTGGTCAAGGAGATGCTGGAGAACGCTCTGGACGCGGGCGCGACACGGATCAAGATCAGCGTGGAGGCGGGGGGAAAGAAGCTGATCCAGATTACCGACAACGGCTGCGGCATGGTGCGCGATGACGCCATGCTGGCCTTTGAGCGGCATGCGACGTCAAAGATTAAGAACGCGGAAGACTTCTTGAGTGTAGCCACCCTGGGATTTCGCGGCGAGGCGCTGCCATCGATAGAATCGTTGTCGCGCCTGCGCCTGGAAACGCTGGCGGAGCCCGTTCCGTCGGAGCGAGGTTTAGAGAACGACGCAGCTGGGACGGTGATTGAGATCAACGGCGGGAAGATTGCGCGCGTCGAAGAAGCAGGGTTGCCGCTGGGAACTTCGATTACGGTGCGCGATCTTTTCTTTAATACTCCGGCGCGCAAGAAATTTCTGAAGGCGGAGTCGACTGAACTCTCGCATATTGCGTCGCTGGTGACGCATTAGGCGCTGGCCCATCCGGAGAAACATTTTGAGTTGCACTCGGCGACCAATGCCATGCTGGTGGCGCCTCCGGTGGCGGGGTATAGCGAGCGCGTATACCAGGTGTTTGGAAAAGACACTCTGGATCAATTGATTCCCGTAGCCTCGCGGCAGGCGCTGGAGCGCGTTGGGCTGCCGCAGCCTCCGCCGTGGCGCCGCAAAGAAGAAGGTTCGGATGGCGAGGTTACAGAAAAAGATCCGGGCGAGATGCGCATTCATGGATTCGTTTCGAAACCGGAGATTCAGAAGCTGAACCGGAATTCGATTTTTGTTTTTGTGAACGGGCGTACGATTCGCGATCGCCTGATTCAGCATGCCCTGACCGAGGCTTACCGCAACATTATTCCGCCGGCGGTGTATCCGGTGGTGCTGCTGTTTTTGGAGTTGCCGGCGGGTGAGGTGGATGTGAATGTGCATCCCTCGAAAACCGAGGTGCGGTTCCGGCAGCAGAGCGTGATGCACGATTTTGTGCGGGACTCGGTGCGGGCTGCGTTGATGAAGGCGCGTCCAGTGCCGCAGTTTGTGACGGAGATGCGGGCGCACGCCACGGCGAGCCAGGCGCTGACTTCTGAAGGCTTGACCCCGGGGGCGATGACACCGGAAGGGCACGAGTGGGAACGGACTTCTGGCACAGGGTCCGCTGCGCAACGTGAAGCTCCACCTCTTTCAGAAGACGCGAAAAATGGGGCACCCACCGATTCATTGGGCGCGGGCGGGTTTGCTTTGCAGGCACCGGTTCCTCCGCCGATTCCCGGGCGATTTCAGTTCGAGGGCGGGATCGCCGTGGAGGCGAATGCGGCGGTTTCTTTGTCTCGAACTCTATTTCGAAGTCTGCCGGATGAGGCTGACTTGATTCCCGACAGCGGCTGCGCGCCGGCTTTGGACGTCCGCGAAGAGGAGCCGACCCTGTCGTCGCTCGGAACCCTGAAGCCGGTGGGGCAGATTCGGAATTCGTTTATTCTTGCGGTGAATGAAGATGGGTTGTGGATCGTCGATCAGCACGTGGCGCACGAGCGCGTGTTGTTTGAGAGGGTGCTGAAGCAGCGGGCGGTCGAAAAGGTAGAGAGCCAGCGGCTGCTGATGCCGATTGTGCTGGAGCTGTCGCCGGCGCAGCAGGCGGTGTTTTCCGAAATTTCCGACGAGTTGCAGCGCAACGGATTTGAGGCCGAACCGTTTGGCGCGCGCAGTGTGGCCGTAAAAGTGGCGCCCGCGGGAGTACAGGCGTCGGCGGTCGAGCACATGCTGCACGAGTTGCTTGATCAGTTCTCGCGCGAAGAGCAGTCGCTAAATCTGGAAAAGGTTCGAGGGCGCATCGCGGCGTCGATCGCCTGTCATGCCGCTATCAAGGTCAACATGCCGCTGGAGCAGAACAAAATGGAGTGGCTGCTGGCGGAATTGGCCAGGACGGATCATCCATACGCGTGCCCGCACGGTCGCCCGGTCGTGCTACGTTACTCTATGAAGGATATTCAGAAGGCGTTTAAGAGAATCTAGCTTTGAGCTGTCAGCTGTCGGTAAGAGCTCTTTGCTTAGGCTGAAAGCTGAGAGCTGACAGCTTGTTTTTATGACAGATCTTGAACTTCAGCAACTGCGGCGGGAGAAGTGGCGTCTCGATGGCAAGCCCATCCGGACGATTGAGCAGGCGCGCGCCTTTTTAGAAGAGGTGGGATTTTGCCTGATGTATCCCAAGCGGCCGGCGCTGCTGGCGCCCACGTTTATTGGGGCGTTTGTTGGATCCGACGATCGGTTGCCGGGGTGGCAGCATGCCTTCAAAGACCCGAGGGCGACAGAGGCCACAGAGTTGATGGTGCGGCTGTTGCGTGAGCGGGCGGCGGTTGAGGCAAATCTGTTCGACGAGAACAACGGATTTCTGGTGGCGGCCTCGGCGTTCCCTTATTTTTATGCGCTGGTGGGCGAGCGCAATCCGAAGCTTGCGCCGAAGCCGGGATCACGGTCCGCTTATTCTGCCTTGGCGTGCGATGCGTTTGCGTTGATCGTGCGCGATGGACCGATCTCGAAACAGAAGATGCAGGAAGTACTGGGTGGGAGCGTGTCGTTCCCGGCGCTCGATGGCGCGCTGGGGGAGTTGTGGTCGAAGCTGCGGATCACGCGTGTGGACTACAAGGCCAGCGAGGGCTCGGTTTGGGACGTGCTCTATCGCTGGGCGCCGGATGCGGTGAAGGAGGGCGTGGGATTGTCGGTGCAGGAGGCGCTTACGGCGCTGCTCTCGAAATATCTGGAGTGCGTGATCGCAATCGAACCAGCGGATCTCGAGATATTTTTCGGAAACTTTATTGCGCGCTCGAAGGTGAGGGACGCGGTCAACGCGCTGCTGGCGGCTCGGGAGTTGAGCTTTGTGCACGTAAGTGGGCAGTCGATGCTGCAGATTACGCCGGAGAAAGTTGCTGTGGTCCCGGCTCCGCGGCCGGTTGCCGTAAGGGAAAATCGTTCGCCGACGGAAAGACGTCCGCGGGGGCTGAAGCCCAGAGTCAACCCCCGTTTTACACGGCGCTGAAGGCGCTGCGCTTCCACGGTGGCGCACGAGCAGCCGCGATTTGCGACTGTCGACGGCAGATTTCGGATTCGGGATTGTAATGCATTTGTAGATCGCAGTTTCAAACCGCATCCAAGCCTTTCGGCGACCTGCCGAATTCACAATCATGTCTGCCGATCTCCATCTCAAACCTTATCGCGGGCGGATTGCGCCTTCGCCTACCGGTCTGCTGCATCTCGGGCATGCGCGAACATTTTGGATTGCCGCACAGCGCGCGAAAGAAAATCGCGGGCAGTTGATTCTTCGTAACGAAGATCTGGATTCGCAGCGATGCCGCTCGGAGTTTGCATCGGCGATGATTGAGGATTTGTGCTGGTTGGGGATCGAATGGAGCGAAGGGCCGGACTGCGGCGGGGCGTGTGGGCCGTATACCCAGAGCGCGCGGCGGGAACTCTATCTGGAAGCCTGGAAGAGTTTGCTCGCCCAGGGATACGTCTATCCGTGTACTTGTTCGCGGAAGGATGTGGGGCTGGCGGCGGGGGCTCCGAATGAAGGCGATGATGAGCCGGTGTATCCGGGAACGTGCCGGCCGGAAGGCTCCCCAGTCGCGACATCCGGAGCCGCTCCGGTTGACGTTCGCGAGATGGCCGAGGCGGCCGTCTCCACATTCGCGGCGGTGCAGCACGACGGGCCTCACGGAGTGAATTGGCGGTTTCGGGTGCCCGACGGAGACGAGATTTGTTTTTACGACCTGCATCTCGGGCCGCAGCGCTTTGTGGCGGGGCATGACTTCGGCGATTTTATTGTTTGGCGGCGGGATGATGTGCCGGCTTACCAGTTGGCTGTTGTCGTAGACGACGCGGCTATGGGGATCACCGAAGTGGTGCGCGGCGCGGATCTGCTGAAGTCGACGGCGAGGCAGCTTCTTCTGTTCCGAGCGCTGGGGCTGGCGGCGCCGGACTATTATCACTGCGACCTGTTGCGAGATGAAGCGGGGGTGCGGCTGGCCAAGCGGCATGATGCGCTCAGCGTTCGCCGGCTGCGGGAATTGGGATGGACTCCGGAGCGGGTGCGGGGTGATACGGGATCGGGCTGATCGCCGCGCGTGCTGCATTGCATCCTGATTTATGCTGGAGAACTGTAGGAGCTTGGCTGCTCTGGGCCAGGTCTGAGACCCAGCCCCAAGCAGCCGAGCCGGCGCCACCGGCTAAGTCAGCCCGGCAGAGCCAGCGCCGCACTCTTGCCCGGCGCGCGTTCCGGCCTGCCGCACCCGTCGTCTATAATCATTTTGTAGGCAGCCGGACCGGACGGCCGCTCTTCGCGGTTTCGGGCGCGGGGAGAGGAAAGGCCGAACTCCGCAGAGCAGTGTGCCGGATAACGTCCGGGAGGGTGGATTCAAGTCCGCTCGACGGAAAGTGCCACAGAAAACATACCGCCTCGGCGGCAACGCCGGGGTAAGGGTGAAAAGGTGCGGTAAGAGCGCACCGCCGCGACAGTAATGCCGCGGGCAGGGCAAACCCCACACGGAGCACGCCCAACTAGGGAGGAAGCCCGCGGCTTGATTCCTCGCAA